>ULRC01027273.1_pt1 | contig 22124 bp, 30 predicted proteins | sample 1955101 | NCBI WGS metagenome assembly ULRC01 (sample SAMEA4835672, study PRJEB28245) | human gut metagenome | biome: gut microbiome; material: fecal sample | place: Denmark | collected 2008 | reverse complement strand
ACGGTTCTGGAGGGAGTCAGTAATGCTGGCTTACCTCATGATTTGGATGTGGACGTGGCACGTCTGCGGTTGATGAAGGCCGATCACCAAAGCCAGCAGTATCGGCTGGAAGATCAGCTGCTGAAAGTTTTTCCGCGGCAGCTGGAACAGGATGCACAGCTGCTGGAAGGTTTTGCGCAGGATAGGGCAACGCTGGCGGCGAATCCCGAACCCGAAGCAGAGTTTGGCGGACTGACTGTTCGCGGAAGTTTCATTGAGGACAAGGAAACGGCGGGCAAAGCCATTCTTGCTGCGTGCAAGGAAGCCGCGCAGGTGAATCCGGTGGAGTTTGGCGCTTATCGCGGGCTGACCATGAGCGTCCAGTTCGATTCGTTTGCCAATAAATTCAGACTCACCCTGCGCGGTGCAGTTTCGCATGTCATGGAAGTCGGCAGCGACGCAAGGGGTAACATCACCCGCTTAACGAACCTGATTCAGACACTTCCCGACCGAATGGCAAAGGTGCAAGCGCGCCTTGATGCGACAAAGCAGCAGATGACAGCGGCAAAAGCGGAGCTGGGCAAGCCCTTTCCGCAGGAGGAAGAGCTGAAAACCAAAAGCGCAAGACTGGCGAAACTGGATGCAGAATTGAACATGGATCAGCGCCCTGTCAGCCGAGAAAAGAGCGCAGAACAGGAACGATAATCCGAAAAAGGAGGATGAAATGGACACGATTGCAATGACAGCCGTCTATCCGCACGATGCGGCATATGCCCGCGCGCACGGCGAACTGGCAGAATATCGGAATGCGCGCCGAAGCAATATCGCCTGCAAGAATGCCATCGAAGAAGCGATTGCGAAGCATTTCGACGGGATGCACTTGGACGAAGCGTGCGTTAAGGAGGTGCTTGACCAATACGGCAGCGAGCGGGTAACGCTGGTGCTGGCGGCGACGGTGCAGGAAAAAGTCTGGGATGGACGCTTCTCCAATGCGAACAAGCGCTGGGCGCTCGAAAGGGAGATTCCCTGCGAGCCTGACCGCTGGAGTGCGTATGCCGTCGCCGCGCATCCGGTGATTCTGGATGACTTCATCAATCTGGTGCGGCAGGAAATGCAGAAGCGCGAACGTCCGCCTGCTGCAAAAACCGAAAAAGCGATTCGACAGCCTTGCGCAAAGGCGTTTCAGGAGAGAGAATGAAGAAGGAGAACGCGCGGCGGTCGAAGATGCTTCACTTTGCCGTGACGGAAGAGGAAGCACGCATCATCGACGCAAAGATGAAGCAACTGGAAATTCACAACATATCGGCGTTTCTCCGCGCGATGGTGTTGAACGGCTATGTCCTGAAACTCGATTTGCCGCAGCTTCGCGAAATGATTCGCCTGCTGGGGAATCTGACGAACAACGTCAACCAGATTGCCCGCAGGGTCAACGAACACGGCAGCATCTACGAATCAGAGATTGACGAAATTCAGGAGAAAGTCAATCGGCTGCTGGGCATGATGAACCAGCTGCTTTCTACGCTCCAGCTGAACACGGTTTGAGGAGGGATTTCTATGCGCAAGAGAATCCTGAAAATCATCCTGTGCCCCGTTATCCTGCTGACAAGGCTCATCCTGTGCGCCGCTGCCTTCGTCACTTCGCTGGCGGGTTCTGTCATCGGGCTGACCGCATTGCTCTTTGGCATCCTGTCGCTGATGGCGTTTGTCACCGGCAGCTGGCAGAACGGGATTGCCTTTGCGGTGCTGATGCTGCTGGTGAGTCCCGCCGGTCTGCCCGGCATCGCCCGTCTGATTTTGGAGAATGTTAGCCGAGTGCTTGGCTTTTTCGAGCGGATGCTGACGTGAAAAACGCAAAAATCATGAAACGCGCTTCTCTTCGGAGGGGCGCGTTTTTCTGCAATCAGGAGGATAACAATGGCGACCACCCGCATCATGTCGATGCACATCAACAAGGGCAAGACAATCGCCCAGTGCCTGAAAGCACGGCTGGATTATGTGAAGAACCCGGACAAGACTGAGCAGGGCAAACTGATTTCCGCCTATGCCTGTGCGCCCGAAACCGCTGACCAAGAGTTCCTGCTGAACCGAAATGCCTATATCGCGAAAACCGGACGGCGCATCCGAAATGAAGTAATTGCGTATCAGGTGCGGCAATCCTTCCAGCCGGGAGAAGTAACGCCGGAGGAAGCTAACAAAATCGGCTATGAGCTGGCTTCCCGGCTGCTGAACGGGGATTTCGCATTCCTCGTGGCGACGCATGATGACCATGCGCACATCCACAATCACATCGTGTTCAGCGCCGTTTCGCTGGACTGCACCCGCAAATTCAAGGATGTGCTTCGCTCCGGCAAAGTCGTTGCGGAGTTGAGCGACAGCCTCTGCCGCGAGCATCGGCTCGCCATCGTCGAAAATCCGCAGGATAAAACCGTCTCATACGATAAGTGGCAGGGCAGCAGCGCCCGCATCACCAGCCGAGACACGATTCGCATGATGATTGACAGCGCCCTGCGGATGCAGCCTGACGGTTTTGACGCGCTCATGCAGCTGCTGGAAGAAGCCGGATGCAGGGTGAAGCGCGGTGCACAAATCAGCGTGAAGCCGCCATCAGGCAAACGCTTTATCCGCCTTGATTCTCTGGGCGCGGCGTACACAGAGGATGCTTTGCGGAATGTGCTGGGCGGCAGGCAGGTGCATATTCCCCGGATTCCGAGAAGCCAGTACACGGGCAGACAGATTGCGCTGCTGATTGACATTGAGAAGAAGATGCGCGAGGGCAAGGGCAGAGGCTATCAGGTATGGGCAGAGCGTCACAACCTTGACGCTGTTTCGCAGTCCGTCATTTATCTGAAAGAAAACGGAATCAATTCGTATGAAGAACTGATGAGCAGGATTGACAGCGGGACAAAGCGGCGAAATCAGCTATTAACAATTAAGATGTGATATGCTATACTTGAAATTGTAAGACGGAAATCTGCTTTTAACAAGCTGTTTTCTGCCTTGCTATACTGATAATATTTAATTTACAAACGACTTGATTCCAAGGGAATGGAGAGATATTGCATAATGTTAACAAAAATGGAGGCAAATATGAAATACGTTGCTTTTTTAGACATCTTGGGATTCAAAAATAAATTAAAAGGACTATCGCAAAACGAAGCAAGAAGTTTTATGGGGAAATTCTCATCAATCGTATATCATGACTTTCAAGTAAAATCAGAAGAAATTAATGGACTGGTTGTGAGCGATTCTGTTGTATTAAGCACAAAGGATGTTAAGCAAGATTCGTTAAAATCCCTTGTGAATTTAGTGCTGTTAATATGCAAGGATGAATTTGCTCAAAATGGAATCTTGCTGAGGGGAGCTATTGCAAAAGGGGAGTTTGATGAAATGCCTGCAAGAGAATTGAAAAATTTGAGAAAGGAATTGATTGTCGGTCAAGCATATGTAGATGCGTATCTTTTGGAAAATTCGGTCAAAACAATTGGCATAAATCTTTCAAAAGACGTATATGATGATCTGAAAAATTGCGGTCAAAATGTTGAGATAACGGAAGAAAAAATAAAAAAAGAGACGCATTATGTATTAAAGTATATCACCGCAGAATACCTTTGCCATGAAGACAATTTAAAGCAATTTGTCAAATTTGCTTCCGATTCCAATTGGCTTCCACATTACTATAACACTTTGTATTTTGCATTGAAAAATGAGAAAAACGACAAGAAAGTAGAGCAGGTATTTAGGAATTTGCTTCGATTGGTGTGTGACGGGAAGCCTACTGACAATTGGCGTCCATTAGATGCGTTTATTAAAAATAGTTTTCATGAAGATGTTATCGAGAATTACCAAAAACGATTTTTGAAGCACATACGAAATCACTTATTCAAGTCGGAATGTGATTATTACGACCATTTCATTCGCAATACAAGATATTGAGAAGATGTTTGGTATTATCGCAGACAGCTATGCATACTTTGATGCAACATTCAACTCCCAATCATTGAAGAGGTAAAACATTCCACATTGCTTCTAAATAAAAATGAGAAGGCGCACGCAGATAGCGCATTCTCATCCGAAAATCGTATCGTGGATTCCCACAGGCTATCTAATCCGTGGAAACAAGAAGAAGGCGGAAGCGTTCCTGATGGAGCAGCGCCAAACCTTCCAGCTTCCGGCGGAAGATACGGAGGCAGTGGAGAAGGGCGAACTGTTTGCGGATTATCTGGAACGCTGGCTGAAAATCGCGAAGAGCACGATAGCGATTACGACGTACAGCTCTTACGACGGGATGATGAAAAGCACCATCGTTCCGTGGTTCCGCAAAACAGGCGTGACCATCACGGAATTGACAGCCCAAGACATTCAGGATTTCTACACAGCACAGCTGGCGCGGGTAAAGTCCAACACGGTGATTCACTATCATGCCCTCATCCATCGGGCGCTGAAATATGCGGTAAAGACAGACCAGCTTTCCGTGAATCCAGCGGATAAGGTAGACCGCCCGCGCAAGAACGGCTTCCAGCCTGCTTTCTATGACAAGGATGAAATCAACCAGCTTCTCGCCTGCGTAAAGGGAACGCTGATTGAAACGCCGGTCATGCTGGCGGCATTCTACGGTTTGCGGCGCAGCGAAGCCGTTGGGCTGCGCTGGGATGCCATCGACTTCCAGCAGAACACCATCACGATTCAGCACACGGTGATTGCGTGCAGGCTGAACGGGAAGTACGAGGTCATCGCCCGCGATACCACGAAAACGAAGTCAAGCCGCCGGACGCTACCGCTTGCAGCGCCAATCCGGAAGTATCTGCTGAATACGATTTTTGGATTCGCCTGCGCCATCTGCTCGTGCCTTTTTGATTTTGTCGTCCGCTCATTCCATTTAGCGTAGCGCTGCTACGCTGCATTCCATTCGCGTTAGCCAAAATGCAAAAATTCACTTCGCATCTTTGCGCATTCTCATCCGAAAATCGTATGATTTGCGGGTTCGGCAGGCGGAGAATCGCAGACTTTGCGGCAACTGCTATTGCAAGGATTATGAAGGCTATATCTGCATCAATGAGATGGGGTATCTGCTGAATCCGAACAGGGTATCAGCGATGTTCGAGCTGACGCTTCAGCAAAACCATCTGCGGCATATTCGCTTTCATGACCTGCGGCACAGCAGCGCGAGCTTGCTGCTTGCGAACCATGTGCCGCTCAAACAGATTCAGGAGTGGCTGGGGCACAGCGATTTCAGCACGACGGCGAACATCTACGCACACCTTGATGTGGCTTCCAAACAGAACACAGCAGAAGCAATGCTGCATGGACTGGGATTGGAAGAAGAATGAGGCTGCTTCCAAACGAACATGCACCGAGGCGTGAGCAGACGAAAATAGGATGAGATTCGAGCCCAATAAAAAATTCGACTAAATAACGCACTTGTCATTTAGCCGAATGTGGCGGAGACGGTGGGATTCGAACCCACGGACCCTTGCGGATCAACTGATTTCGAGTCAGTCCCGTTATGACCGCTTCGATACGTCTCCACACGCTGTCCATAGAACAGCTTATTCAGTATAGCACAGTTTCTCGCATTTGGCAAGCGCTTTTTTCGGAATCTGCAAAAATCCGCGCAAAAAGCGGAAATCCGGCGCGGATACCGCACAATTTGAGCATAACGCGCCGGAATCAGCTTTATTTTTCGTACTTGAAGAATCCTTCGCCGCTGCTCTGTCCGAGTTTGCCCGCGTCAATGTACTCCTTCAGCATCTTGTCCATGCCCTTGAAGTTATACGGCGCGAGGAATGACGGAATCTTCAGGTACATTTTGACGATGTTGTGTGCCGTCGTCAGCCCGACGGTGTCCAGAATGTGGAATGGTCCCTTCGGCGCGCCTGTGCCCAGCGTCCATGCCTTGTCGATGCTCTCCGGGTCGGAAATGCCGTTGACGTACAAGTCCATCGCCGAGAACAGCAGCGGCACAAGCATCGAGTTGAGCAGATAGCCGGATTTTTCCTTGCGGACGGGCAGCGCAATCATGCGGATGTCGTTGGCAAACTGCATTACCGTGTCGAAAACTTTCGGGTCGGTCTTGCTTTGCGCCATAATTTCCGCAATGTTGTTCTTCCAAATGGAGTTCGCGAAGTGCAGCGACAGGTACTCGTCGGGTCGCCCGGTGTACTTGGCGAATTTCGACGGCAGCAGGGTGGAGGAGTTCGTCACCAGCACCGTCTTTGCGGGCATCAGCGGCGCGAGCTTCTGGTAGAAGCTGATTTTGTCCTCCACGTTCTCCGCCATTGACTCGATGACGAGGTCAGCGTCTGCAACCGCTTTCGCCATATCGAGTTCGAGGTGAGTGTTCTTGTACGCCGCCTCCACCTTCTCAAGGCATTTTTTCGGGTCGAAGCCGTCGAAATCCGCGATGCCGTTCGCCCAATTTGCGGGCGTTTGACCGTCAGGCGTTGCCATCAGGTTGATGGTGTCGATGTACACCTGATGCAGGTGGTCAAGTTTGGGCTGTGTGCGCCCGATGCTGCCCTCACTGCGCAGCCAGATGGTCACGTCGAATCCGCAGTATGCGCTCTGGAAAGCAATTTGGCTGCCCAGCACACCGCCGCCCGCTACCACCACTTTACGAATCATCAAAAAATCTCCCTTCTCGTAAACCGTGCGCACTTTGCGCAACTGGTTTCTTTCTGACAGAATTTTATCATACTCGGATACGTTTGACAAGTAGTTTGATAAAATTTTGCCGATGGGAGGGGAATTTTGCCGTGCGCACCCCAAGTGGTGGATATGCCCAAAGTAGGTTAGTTCAGCAGCACAAAAAGTTAGCGAGGACGATCCCGAAGCAGCGCCCGCAGGCGCGTTCCACTTTCAACAATGAAAACCAAGAAACATGGGAGTGCACACCGAAGGGGTCAAGGGGGCGACCGCAGACATTCGTCTGTTTTCATTGCCCCCTCGTCTCCTCCGCAGAGGCGAAATTCCTGCGTATCGCAATGTGCTAACATAATAGGAAAGAACTGCTACTCGGTCGCGCCAATAGGCGCGACAATGTTGAGGTGATGGAAAGAGCAAGTTGGGGGGCGCATCTGCGGATGCGCAAAGTTACTGGCAGGGACGCTTCGCTGCCTGCACCTTGTTGACTTCTCTTTTTGAGTGGGTTTGACGAGCAGCAGTTGGGGCGTTGCCCCAAATTCCAAAAGGGAGCTCCGCCCCTTGACCCCGCAAGGGGCAGATGAAAAGGGACGAAGTCCCCCCCTTGACCCCCTTTCGCGTGATTGAGTTGAGCGCTTCGTCATGCTTTTTTCGCGTGTTACTTTTTTTCTTGTGCCTCAGCCCATTTTCTGACCGCTTTCGCCGCTGCCTGATTCATCCCCGGCACCTTCAGCAATTCCTCCTCCGTCGCCTCACGAATTGCCTTCATCGACCCCAGTTTCGTCAGCAGCGCCTTCCGTCGCTTCGGCCCAATCCCCGGAATATCCTCCAATTGACTGTGAATGCTCGCTTTCCCGCGCAATCCGCGGTGGTGCGTAATGCAAAACCTATGCGCTTCGTCGCGGACGCGCTGAATCAGGTGCAGCTCCGGCGTGTGGTGGTCAAGGCAAATCGGGTCTTCGCGGTCGGGAAGGAAAATCTCCTCCTGCTTCTTCGCCAGCCCGAACATCGCGACGTCCGCGCCCATGTCCAGCAGCGCCTGCCGCGCGAAACGCAGCTGCTGCGGACCGCCGTCAATCAGCACAAGGTCGGGCAGGTCAGAAAACTTGCCGCCGATGGGGGATAGTCCCTGTTCTTCGCGTTCCGCCTTCTCCTGCAAGCCGTGCGCGAACCGCCGCCCCAGCACCTCGTTCAGGGAGGCAAAGTCGTTCGCACCCTCGACCGTCTTGATGCGGAAGCGGCGGTATTCCTTTTTCGCGGGTTCGCCGTCGATGAACACCACCATGCTCGCGACGCTCAAAACACCCTGCGTGTTGGAGATGTCGTAGCCCTCGATGCGCCGCGGGGCCTTGGGCAGCCCCAGCGCCTTGCCGAGCGCCGCCGCCGCGCCGACCGTGCGCTCTTCGCGGATGCTCGCGCGGGCGTTCCGCTTCTCCAGCGCGTCATGGGCGTTTTTCGCCGCCAGCAGCACCAAATCGTGCTTCTCGCCGCGCCGGGGCGTGACCAGCGTCACCGCCGCGCCCTTCTGCTGCCGCAGCCATTGCTCTAACTGGGCTTGCGCGCCGTCGGGCAGCTCCTGCACGAGAATGTTGCGCGGAATCAGATTGCCCTCCTGATAATACTGCGTCAGGAACTCTGCCAGCACGTCGCCGGCGGGTTCGCTGCCCTCGCGGGGGAGGGCAAAGTGGTCGCCGCCGACCATGCGGCCGCCGCGGACGTAGACCAGCTGAATCATGGCGTCCAGCCCGTCCTGCGCAATGGCGAGGATGTCCTGCTCGCTCCGGTCAGTCTGGATGGCGATTTGCCGTTCCATCAGCCCCTGCACGTCGCGGATTTTGTCGCGGATGACGGCGGCGCGCTCGTACTGCATCTTTGCCGCGTAGTCCATCATTTCGCGGTTCAGCACGTCCAGTACCTGCTTGTAGTCGCCGCCGAGGAACGCCAGCACGCCGTCCATCATGTCCCAGTACCGCTCTTCGGTGCATTTTCCGGCGCACGGTGCGAGGCATTTGCCGATTTCGTAGTTGACGCACGGGCGGCAGGGTGTTTTCAGCGGCAGTTCCTTCCGGCACGTCCGCAGGGGGAACACGCCGCGAACCGCGTCGATGACCTGCCGAACCGCCGTCGCGCCGATGTATGGGCCAAAGTACTTCGCGCCGTCCTTCTCCATCCGCCGGGCGAGGGTCAGACGTGGGAACGGCTCTTTCAGGTTGACGCGCAGGTACGGATAATGCTTATCGTCCTTGAGAAGGATGTTGTAGTACGGTTTGTGCAGCTTGATGAGGTTGCATTCGAGGCACAGCGCTTCGAGGTTGCTGTCGCACAGGAGAATGTCGAAGTCGTCGATGTGGGAAATCATGGCGGCGACTTTCGGCGTGTGCTCTGTGTCGCGGAAGTAGGAGCGGACGCGGTTCTTGAGGTTGACCGCCTTGCCGACGTAGATAATCGTGCCGTCTTTGTCCTTCATCAGGTAGCAGCCGGGGCTTTCGGGCAGCATCCTGATTTTCAGTTCCAGCTTTTCACCCCAGTCGATTTTTGCCATAAAAAATTCCCCCTTAGATAACAAAAGCCGGAAGCCGGACAACCCGTCCGAACCTCCGGCAAGAAAATGCGAGAATCAACAAGTTAGTCGTTCGCCAGACCCCAGTCATCCAGCGTAGACGGAATCTGATGCCACAGCACGGCTTCCACCTTGCCCAGAATCATGTTCCGCGGCACAGCGCCGACGTGCGACGAGCGGCTGTCGTTGGAATTGTTGCGGTTGTCGCCCATCAGGAAATAATGTCCTTCCGGCACGATGTACGGGCCATAGTCGCTGTACATCCGTGCGGACAGGAATTTCTCGGTGTACTTCACGCCGTTGACGTACAGGTATCCGCCGGAAATTTGAACCGTATCGCCCGGCAGACCCACCACGCGCTTGACAAAATTCGTGCTGCCGCGGTCAGGATAGCGGCACACCACGACATCAAAGCGCTCCGGCTCGCCGCCCAGCACAATCGGCTGATTGAAGAAGTACGACGTGCCGTAATGCAGCTTGCTCATAATCATGATTTCGCCGTTGTGCAGCGTCGGATACATGCTGTTGCCGTCCACCACCACGGGCGAACCCACGAACGCTTTCAGCAGGAGGACGAGCAGCAGTGCGCCGACAAGTGTTGCAATCCACTCAATGGCGTTCTGCTTTGCGGGCTTTTTCACCTTCGGGGTGACGACGTAGCCCTTTTTCATCATGCGCTGCTGCCATTTGGTGTAATACAGGGCGGATTCTTCCTTCTTTTCGGCAGATTCCGGCGCGTTTTCGGGGGAGGAGGGGGCGGATTCCGCCTGTTTGACCTGTTCGGGTTCAAGGTTGGACATGGGGAAAACCTCGCTTTCATGATGCAGAGGAATTGTTTCGCACAATAAACGAATGGGCGGAGCGATTCGCTGCACGTTTCACGTCAGGAAATTTCTGACTTATTCGGCAACCAACTGGTCAACGCATTTCATCAGAACTTCCTCAAGAAAATTCGCCAGAATAGGGGAAAATCCTGCCGAAGCATCAAAAAGTTGCAGAAAGTTTACAAACCGTCAAGCGTCGCCGTTGAGCCAGAAGGCAGGCTTCACCAGCACGGTTTCGTGCTCTTGATCAATGTCCATCACCATCAGCGACTTTTCGCCCATCACGCGCTTCTTCACGGGTTTTGCGGTGGACATCACGAACGTCATGCCGACGACATCGACATTGAACTCGCGCATCAGGTCGACCATGCCTTTCGCCGTGCCGCCGCCCTTCAAAAAGTCGTCCACAATCAGGCACTTCTGCCCCTCCTGCACCGCGCGGCGCGAAAGGCTCATCGTCTCGATATGGCCGGACGACCCGGAAACGTAGTTGATGTTGACCGCGCTGCCTTCGTAGACCTTGGAAGAACGGCGCGCAATCACCAGCGGCACGCCCAGCGCGTTCGCGGTGGCGAAGGCGACGGGGATGCCCTTCGTCTCCATCGTCAGCACAAAATCCGGCGCAGCGGCATAGTATTCCGTCGCCATGATTTCGCCCATGCGGGTGACGATTTCGGGCGTGGAGAGAATGTCGCTGTAATAGAGGAAGCCGCCGGGCAGAACACGCCCTTCTTCGCTCAGCTGCTGGCAGAGGTCGCCGATGAACTTGCGCGCTTCGGGACGGCGAACCTTCGTGCGGTAGCGAACGCCGCCCGCCGCGCCCGTGACCGTTTCCAGCTCGCCCAGCCCAAAGTGCGCCACAACGTCGCGCAGAATATCAATATCCTCGCTCATGGTCGATTTGGCAGACCCGAAGAGGTCGCAAAAATAGGAAAGCGTGAAGATACGGTTCGGCTTGGCGGCAAGAATCTTCATCATAGCGCTCATGCGCTCGTTGCGGCGGATTTTGTCCACGGGGGTATCGCTCCTTTATCGGTGGTCGAATGCGAATCCCGATGCACCTGAATCATCCGGGAATCGTATGGAAATGGTACGGTTTTTTCGGGCACACCGGAGCAAATCAGGCAAAATAAAAAATCCGGCGATGCCTGAATCGTATTATAGCACAAATCTACGAATGATGGAAGAGGGCAAAATAAAAAAAGTTCGGTTTTTGTGCAAATGCGCGCAATCATCCGCCGAAGGAGTATTACCATGGACAAAACAGGCAAAATTGCATGAGAAAAGGACAAAAAACAGCCGTTTTCCGTTGCAAAATGGCGAAAATCACCCGAAAGGCAGGAAAAAAATCCGCTCCCTCTTGCATTTTTGGCAGGGAAATAGTATACTTATATTCGGACAAAAAAGAAGGAGGTGGTTCACCTATGAAGTCCGTGAACATCAAGCTGAACCTGATGACCGATGGTGCCAAGTTCGTCCAGATCGTTGGCGCGTATCCGTATGACATGGATCTGCGCAGCGGCCGTCACGTTGTGGATGCTAAGTCCATTCTGGGCATCTTCTCCCTCGACTGGAGCAAGCCTGTGACGATGGAGATTTACTCCGACGATTGCGACGACCTGCTGGCCGAGATCAAGCCCTTCCTCGCGTAAGCGTCAGGGGGCATTCAGGACAATCAGCTGCGGAAAGGTCTGCAATGGGGCAAGTGCCGCCGGCGCGGACTTTCTGCCGACAAGCGCATCCCCTCAGCCTCTGGCGGAGGGGGTGTTTTCGTAAATTCGCAGAATAAAAAGCGGGATGTACCCCAAGCGTGACGGCGCCCGAAGGGGTGGAGGGGGAGCACGGAAGGCCCCTCCTCGCGTCCGCAGACGCGAAACCCTCTGCGTCAAAAGCAATATTATTATGGTAGAAAAAAATCCGCAAGGGAAGGAGGACGAACCCGCGTGCAGCGCAAAATTATCCCCGATGCCGAGAACCGGCTGCTCATCCTCTATGCCCTCAAAACTGTCGGCGCAATGACCGACCAGCAGCTGCTGATTGTCATGACCGACACCGATTTGATGAACTACATCACCCTCCAGCTGACGATTGCGGATTTGGAGAGCGAGGGCAAACTGCGCCGTCAGGGCAACACATCCGGCGGGACGCTCGAACTGACCGACGCGGGACGCTACCTGCTCAACAGCTTCGAGATGCACATTCCGGTCAGTCGTCGCGGGCTGATTGACAGCGGTGCGGCGCAGTGGCGCGAGCGGTTCGCGGCGGAACAGATGGCGGCGGTGGAGATTTTCGATCTCCCGAACGGCGAAAAGGGGCTGCACCTGCGCATCGTCGACCGCCGAAACGTCCTGCTGGACATCACTTTCGCCCTGCCGACGGGCAAGCGCATCAACTGCCTCCAGCAGCGCTGGCAGCAGTGCATGAATCAGGTCTACCTGCTCCTGCTGTCCACCTTGGGCAGCGGCCACACGCCGGAAAAGAAGCTGCCGGACGGGTGCAGCGTGCTGCAGGTGAGCGACTCGGAGTGGCTGACGACCGCCTGCGACAACCCGACGCAGCCGACCATTACGCTGATGGTGAGCTTGCCGACCGAGGAAACGGCGCATGAATGTGCAGCCGCTTTTCCGACCATGAGCGCTGTCGTTCGCGACGCAATTCTGGCGCTCCTGGACGGCGCACAGCTGCCGTAATGCCGTGCGCCGCACACTTTTCCCGAAAAAAAGTAAATTCCCTCTTGACAAAGCGGTGGAAACGTGGTATGCTAACAAAGCTGGTTCCATTATGGAGAGATGGCCGAGCGGTTGATGGCGCTGGTCTTGAAAACCAGTGATACCGAAAGGTACCGGGGGTTCGAATCCCTCTCTCTCCGCCAGTTTTCTTAACTGCATACGAGCTTGACATGGAGAAGTACCCAAGTGGCCGAAGGGGCTCCCCTGCTAAGGGAGTAGTGTGAGTAATCGCAGCCCGGGTTCAAATCCCGGCTTCTCCGCCAAAAACCCCGGAAACGTTGCGTTTCCGGGGTTTTTCGTATGCGGATTTTTATGCAGTGAAAAAGCCGTGAACGCGCTGACAAAATCCCGCTGGATTCAAACGAATCTTTCACCCAAGATACCTGTGAAGAACCAGCGCCCCTCATCGGTTAATCCACAGGCACGCCAAGGTCACCACCACAGCAGCTGCGCAAAGAATCCCCAAAACAATAAACCCCATGCGTTCATCTCCTTCCACCGCGGCGAAGTCCTGTCGGAATAGGATGTGCAGACAGGAAGGAAAATATGCCGCATGGGTGGATCTTTTCCATGGGGACAGGAAAATAGGAGCGTCATGGAAACTTTGGGGGAAGGAAGAAGAGCTCAAGTTAGGTAGTAGAAAGCAACTCTTTCACGCAAGAAACTTTTGCGGCGGGGGAGTCCAGAGGGGGCTGCCGCCCAGACTCGACATTCGGCAGCCCCCTCTGGGCGTTCTTTGGTTACTTTCTGTCGCAACAGAAAGTAACAACTTCGCGGCCGCAGACGCGACGGGAGCAGCGAGCAAAACCATGCCTGTTTTCATGAATGCTTCCTCTCCACAGCTTTCCGTGAAGAATTGGAAAATATGCAGTAGACAGCAGCACTTTCAGAACGGTAACATAGTACCAAACTATACGGAAAGAGAATACCAAACAGGGAAAACGGGTTACCCGGAAGAAGAGAATGATGAATACACCGCAGCGGAACGCGCGTGTACGGGCGGGCGCGCGCGCGATAAGCAGATTGCCGCCATCTGGCGGTCTGATTTCGGTGCGCTGCCCACCCCGGCGCAGGTGCAGCGGCTGGCGACTGCGGCGGATGTGCTGCAAATGCCGCTGACGGTGCTGCGCGAAGCCGTCCGGTGCGCCGCCACGACGGGCGCGAAGTCCCCGACGGCGTATGTGCTGACGCTCCTGCAAGACTGGCACTATGCGGGCGTTCGGACGGCGGATGAGGTGGGCGAATACGCCTATCTGCGCGACGTGGTGGAGGGCAGACAGCCCGGCGACCGCGAAAAAGCGCAGCAGGCGCTGGCACAGATGCGCCGCCGCCATCAGCGCCTGCCGGAGGACAGCGAGGAAGGGGCGGACGGCTGATGCAAGCAAGCGACATGACAACGGAGCAGCTGATTCGCTACTTCCGGTGCATGGGCAGTGCGAACGCGGTCTGCCGCGAGCATCAACGCTGCCCGGATTGCCCGTATTACGTTCCGCAGAGCTACAACGTGCGCTTCCGTGACGCGGCGATGGAAATTGCCAATCGGCTGGAAGCAGCACTGAACCGTGGAGGACAAGCAACATGAGCAACCAATCCCCCTGCACCGACCCGCCCTACCCCTGCACGGCGCTGACGCTGGCGGAAAAGAGTGCCGCGCTGGACAGCTTGACGCGCCTGCTCCGCCGCAAGCCGATGCTCCTTGACGAGGCGGAAACGGTGAAAGCCGCAATCCGCGCCCTGCGCAAGGCGGCGACGGCGGATGAGTGCCGGGTGCGCAAAATTCCTGTGTACGGCATGGGGCAAGCGAAGGACGCGGTGTATTCTCAGCGCGGTGATGACTATCTGCTCGAAGCCCAGCGCGTGGCAGAAGAGAATCCGCCGAATGCGTCAGATATGCCGGAGAACGCCTCGGAGAATCCGCCGGAGACGGTGGAGGATGCCGAAAATCCGCCGAAAGTGCCGCCGAAAAAGCGAAATGGCGGCTGGCGGTGCTGACAGGCGATCCAGGAGGGGCGAACATGCGGGCGAAAGAGTATCTGTCGCAGGTGCGTTTTCTCGACGAGCGAATCACCTGCAAGCTGGCGGACGCGGCGCGATTGCAGGACATGGCGACGCGCATCACGCCCATCCTGCGGGAAGACGGCGTGTCTGGGGGCGGCGGCGCGCCGGATCGTCTGGCGGACGCGGTGGCGAGAATCGTTGACCTGAAAGCCGAAATCAACCGGGATATTGACCGCCTGGTGGACAAGAAGCGCGACATTGCGGCGAAGCTGGGCAAATTGACCGACCGGCGGCATTACGCGGTGCTTTTCCGGCGGTATCTGCTGTTTGAGACGTTCGAGAAGATTTCCTGCGAGATGAACTACTCGTGGCGACACGTCTGCTCCCTGCACGAGCAGGCGCTGGAGGCGTTTCAAAAGGTGCTGGACGCGGAAAAAGACGCTTGATGCGGCGTGGAGGTGAGAAAAATGGCGATAATCGGCGTGCTGTGTCTGCTGGCGGCGGTGGTCTGCGCGGCTTGCACGATGGTATTTCAATCCACGCTCCCCACACGGGGAGCGACTATGGGTATACGACATTGGCAACAGTGTGTGATATTTTTCAATCCAGCCCCCACGCGGGGAGCGACCCGCGCTTACGCGTTTTCTTCCGTAGCCTTGCCGGAATCCGCGTGTGCTTCCAACTTGAGGGGAACTTTTCGCCCGGTGGAGGCTCACGGCACGAGCAAATCCACCGGGATTCCCAGCGCGGCGGCGACGGTGCGCATCCGCTCCAGCGGCACGGACTGCTTGCCGTACTCCCACAGCTGCACGACACGTTCAGCGCTTGCGCCGGTGTAGCCGCACATTTCACCAAGTGCGCGCTGGGTCAGTCCGCGCTCCTTGCGCTTGCTCTTGATGAGGGCAGGGATGCTTTCGACAGGGGGATTCGACGGGGTGTAGCACATGATGATGACACTCCTTTCATGTACTATTGTGCCGCAATAAACATATTGTGTCAAGAGACGAAACGAAGATTTTCACGATTTTTCGCTCAATCTGCATGAAATGAAACCGTGAACGCTTGTCGCTTGCTTGACTTCCTGCCCTGCATATGTTACAATCAGGAGGTGAAGTATGTAAATGCTCGCTGTCGCTCTCTTCGCGGAGAGTGTGGATTGAAATAAATGAGCCGTTCGGCTTGTGTGCTTTTCTTTTAGTCGCTCCCTGCGTGGGAGCGTGGGTTGAAAGAAATAGGATAACCAGCAGGACAATCGCTGCAAGTTCCAGCTTGCGGCGATTTTTTTCTTGCCATTACTGCAGATGTGTGCATAGAATATCATAGTATTTCATACCCCACTCATGCTATACTGCACATGGAAACCTCCAATCACCTCACCCGACGGACGCGCCAGTCTCCGCCGGGTCTTTTTATACTTCAAATTCGCTGTACCCCACCCGTGAAGATGAAACCCTCTGCGCGTGGAGGCACAGCATCGTTCGTTCCTCATTGCACAGAAAGGATGGTGGACTTGGCTGGACTGACCGAGAAACAGCGCCGCTTCTGCGACGAGTACCTCATCGACTTGAACGCGACGCAAGCCGCCATCCGCGCCGGATATTCCCCGAAAACGGCAGCGACGATTGCGGCAGAAAACCTCACAAAACCTAAGGTGACTGAAAACATCAAAAAGCGCATGGACGAAAAGGAAGATGCGCTGATTGCCAAGCAGGACGAAGTGCTGAAATACCTGACGGCGGTGATGCGACGGGAGATGAAGGAATTTGTCGTCGTGACGTGCATGGAGGAGAAGACGGAAGTCATCCCCGGCGAGGGCGGCAGCAAGCCCACCCGGCGCACGACGAAGAAGGAAGAACCGAAGGTCGTCGAGATTCCGGCGCGGCTGTGCGACGCGAACAAGGCGGCGGAGCTGCTGGGCAAGCGCTACGGGCTGTTCACGGACAGGGTGGATGTGTCGGGCAGCCTGCCGGTGATTCTGGCGGGAGAGGATGCGCTTGACGACTAATCAGCCGCGAATCTACCTGCCGGATGTCGTCGGGCGCGGCTACGGCGCATTCTGGCGCTTCACGGGGCGCTACCGCGTGTGCAAAGGCAGCCGCGCAAGCAAGAAAAGCACCACGACGGCGCTGAATTTCATCTACCGCATGATGAAGTACCCCGGCGCAAACCTGCTGGTCATCCGCAAAACGTACCGCACCTTGCGCGACAGCTGCTTCACGCAGCTTCTCTGGGCGATTCACCGCCTGCAAGTGGAGGCGTTCTGGAGCTGGAAGGAAAGTCCGCTGGAAATCACCTACAAGCCAACGGGGCAGAAAATCTACTTTCGCGGCATGGATGATCCATTGAAATTGACCTCCATCACCGCGCAGAGCGGCGTGCTGTGCTGGGTGTGGATTGAAGAAGCCTACGAAATCATGAACGAGAGCGACTTCAACACGCTGGATGAATCCATCCGCGGCGAATGCGCACCGCCGCTGTTCAAGCAAATCACGCTGACGTTCAACCCGTGGAATCAGAAGCACTGGCTGAAAGCGCGCTTTTTCGACGTAGAAGACCCGGACATCCTCGCCATCACAACGAACTACCAGTGCAACGAGTGGCTGGACAAGCAGGATTTACGCCTATTTGAGCGGATGAAGGCGACGAACCCGCGCCGCTACGCCGTGGCTGGCTTAGGCAACTGGGGCATTGTGGAGGGGCTCATTTACGAGCACTGGCGGGAATCCCCGTTCGACCCGGCGGAAATCAGCCGAACGGGCAAGCTGGAATCCGTGTTCGGGCTGGACTTCGGCTTCACCAACGACCCGACGGCGCTCTTCTGCGGATTGCTGGACATTCCAGCGCGCCGCCTGTACGTCTTTGACGAGCTGTACGAACGGGGGCTGACGAACGACATGATTGCCAAGCGCGTGACGGCGATGGGTTACGGCAAAGTGAACATCACCGCCGACGGCGCAGAGCCGAAATCCATTGCCGAGCTGCGCGGCATGGGCTTGCGCGTGCACAGCGCGGCAAAAGGCGCGGACAGCATCCGCAGCGGCATCCAGTGGATTCAAAATCTCGAAATCATCATCCACCCGCGCTGCACAAACTTCCTGACCGAAATCAGCAACTACACATGGGCGAAAGACAAGTTCGGCAAGATGCTCGATGGCCCCATTGACGACTTCAACCACCTGATGGACGCCATGCGGTACGCGCTGGAAAAGTTCATTGTGGGGAAAAAGTGGACGTATTGAAGGAGGGCGTATGCGCAAGAGCGAGAAGGAAGCCCTGCAAGCCATGCTCGATGACGAGCAGGAGACCATCAAGGCACTGGAAAAGGCGTACCAGCGGGCGCTCCGGCGCATCGACAACCACATTCGCATCCTCGAAAGCGACGAAATGACGCAATCGAAGATTTACCAGAAGCGCTATCAGGAGGCGATGAAAGCCCAAATCAACGCCGCGCTGGACGAACTGCACAAGAAAAGCAATCAGACCATCGAAGAATACCTGACGCGCAGCTATCAGCACGGCTACGTCGGCACAATGTACAGCCTGCACAAGCAGGGAATGCCGATTCTCGCCCCCATTGACCAGCGTGCCGTCACCCGCGCCGTCCGCACGGACAGCAAGCTCAGCGGGCGGCTGTACGGTGCACTCGGCGTGGATATGCAGAAGCTGAAAAAGACGATTCGCCGGGAAATTTCCGTCGGCATCTCCATCGGCAGCGACTACAACATGATTGCACGTCAGGTGCAGATTTCTTCCGGCATCCCGCTCAAACGCGCGAAGACGATTGTCCGCACCGAAGGACACCGCATTCAGCAGCAATCCGCCGATGATGCACGCAACGCCGCCAAGGGTCAAGGCTGCCAAGTCGTGAAGCAGTGGGATGCCGTGCTGGACGGCAACACGCGCACGGATCACCGCATCCTTGACGGGCAGATTCGCGAAGTCGGCGAACCGTTCGAGATAGACGGCAAGAAAGCAGAGTACCCCGGCGCATTCGGACGACCAGAAGAGGACTGCAACTGCCGGTGTGTGGCGCTGACGCGGGCAAAGTGGGCGCTGGATGAAGCCGAATTGCAGACCATGAAGGACAGGGCGAAGTTCTTCGGGCTGGACAAGACGGAGGGGTTCAGGGAGTTCGAGGAGAAGTATCTGAAAGCGGAAAAGGTGTTGAATAAGCAGCGCAAAGGTGGTATAATTCAGATGGATTTGCAGTTCTTTGCAAATTCCGCCGAAAAAGATTTGCAGCGGCAAAAAACTTCTTCTATCCGAAAGTCATTGGAAACGTTTGACCAGCGGATTGTAGAGCATTGGCATAAGATTGAGCATCCCGAAGAGCATGTGCCAAATTGGGATGAAAGAGACCCGCGTGAGCAAGAAGGACTAAAAAAGCATTGGTATAAGGAAATCACTAATTTCCGTGAATCAAGGGCGCGCAGAATTGCAGAATTAAAGAGAAGAGGTGAATACGATGAATGAAAGTACATTGAAGTATATCCTTGCCCGCGTCATTGACAATGCCAATGAGACGATGAACGAGGCAAGGGAAAACCCCGATGATGCCTTCTACAAGGGGAAGCGCCTTGCGTATTACGAAGTGCTGGACACCATCAAGAACACGCTGCTGAATGAAGGAATCCCGCTGGATGATTTGGGGCTGAATGTGGAATTGGAGCGGAAATTCCTTTAATAGGGCGTGCGCTTTCGGAGAGGTGAAGTAGCGTGAAATATAAGGAATATGACATTCCGAACACCGAAGAAATTGAAAAATTTCGGAAGATGACGCAAGAAGAACGCGATGCACTTCTTAAAAAGCTGCTGGAAGAGGACAGAAAACAAGCCAGCGAAGGAGAAAAACGGTAGAAAGCACCCTGCCCCCTGCAAGGTGCTTTTTTGATACGTTGAAAGGAGTGCGTAAACGTGACCATGACCAGAGAAGAACGAATCCAGCAAATCAGGGACTGCGGGCAGACCATCACCGAGAAGGCAGAAAGCATCTACGGGGATTATGCCTGCCCGACGAACTTGCAGGTGGTCATTACTATGAAGGCGAATGAGCTGCCGAGCATCACCGTGAATCGGGAGTTTTTCAGCGACATCATGATGGAACGCAATGGTGGGCATATCCAGTAACCGGCTTTGAATCATCTTTGAACCTTGTTTGAAACTAAAAATTGCAAGTTGCAAAGAGAAATTGCAACTTGCAATCAACATAATCCGCGAAAAGCAGCAGCACACCTCGTGCAGGCTGTTTTTTCATACAATAATTCCGAAAAGGAGTGGTATCATGGACATCTCTACCATGGGCACGGTGCTGGCGATTGTCGTCATCACCTACCTGATTGGCCTGCTCTGCAAGAGCATCGGCAGCATCCGCGATGAGCTGATTCCGGTCATCGTGGGCGCGGCGGGCGGCGTGCTGGGCATCGTGGGCATGTACGTCATCCCGGATTTCCCGGCGAAGGACGTGCTGAATGCGCTCGCGGTCGGCATCGTGTCGGGGCTCGCCTCGACGGGCGTGAATCAGGTGTATAAACAGCTCGTCAAAGCGGAAATTGACCCCGGTGGTGATTGACGATGGCTTCAAAAACGGTCAGCGCGGCGGAGGTGGTTGCCCTCTTCCGCCGTGCACTGGCGGAAAAATGGGGTTACATCTGGGGCGGCACGGGGCAGGTTCACACGCAGCGTGCGCAGGACAGCGCCACCCGCGCGCAGACGATACGCTATGGGCAGCAGTGGGTCGGGCGGCGCGTTGCGGACTGCTCCGGGCTTTTCTATTGGGCATATAAGCAGTTAGGCGGCTACATGTACCACGGCAGCAATACCATGTGGAATAAGTACGCCGCCGCCAAGGGGGCATTGCAGGGCGGCAAGCGCACCGACGGTCAGCCGCTCAAGCCCGGCACGGCGGTTTTCCTCACCAAGGGCAGCGATCGCCACCACGTCGGGCTGTACGTCGGCGATGGCAAGGTCATCGAGGCAATGGTACGCTGACCAGCTATGTCAAGACGACCGACAAGAACACGCAGAAGATTACGATCGTCAAGCAGACGATGAATGGCATGAGCGGCACGCTGGGGACGAAAGTCAGCAAAGACGACGTGGTGTCGGTCATCAATCAGACGGCGGGCGCGGTCAAAATCAGCGCGAACTGCATTGATTTGGAGGGGTATGTGACGGCGAGCGAGTTTGAAACTGTTGCAGCGTATACGCAGGTATTCAAAGGCGGCGAAATCAGCGGTTTAACGATGGAAGCCGTGGAAGGTACGTTTTCGCATATTCTTGCGGACGATGGACGTATCCCTATGCTTACTGTGAGTAACGCTGGCGGTTTCGGCATCAACGTCGAACAGATGTGGCTGACTGTGTACGATAGCGGCTATCACACGTTTATCGTTACGAAAAACGGGGACGACTACACTTTCTACTTCGATAACTGCAAGATTTACGGCAACAAACTCACTTATCCGCAGGCAGAGACGGGAGAAAAAGCGCTCTACATCGGCGGCTGGGAAAGCGGTTGGGGCATGGTAAGCGGAACGATTATGGACATCAGAATTTACAACAAGTGCATTGATGCTGATGCCGTCAGTGAACTGAATGACATTTTCGCCGCATCATAAAAACATGGAGGGACACGCATGAGCCTTGACACCATCATCGTCGCCGCGATTTCCCTGCTGGGCACGCTGGCAGGCAGCTACTTCGCCAACAGCAAGACAATAGCCCTGCTGTCCTACCGCTTGGAGCAGCTGGAGCGCAAGGTGGAGAAGCACAACTCCGTCGTCGAGCGGACATTCCAGTTGGAGAACAACGTGCAGACCGCGTTCAGCCAGATTGACGAGATTCGGGAAACGCTGCACGAGCATCAGGGGGCGTAAGGAAAGCCGGGATGGCGGCGGAGGGAGAAATCCTCTGCGGCTGTCCCGGCTCTTTTTCTGTGAATCACATCAATTCATACGAGGAAAGCGGCTGCTCGAACAGACCGCACATCGGCGAAGCTGGTCGAAACTGTCGCACCGCCGCGCAGCCACTCAAAAACGAAATTGGCTTCCAAGGTCAAGGGTTGATTGCCCCGGTTGTATCTGAGGGCGTAGTCGCGCTTTTCGGGCGTATCCGCGAAGGAAAAGCTGAATGCACGCCGTCCTTTTCCAGCTGATAGGGGAGAATTGCCTGACCGAGCTTCAAATCGTCGCACAGTCCAGCGAAGGACATGTCCCGCGCATGGGCGCGAAGCCAGTCGGCGGTTTCTTCCTGTTTCAGATGCTCCGGCGTCTGGGCGGCATCCATACGCCAACGGTGTTGACCGTGTTCACGATGACTTGCGCGGGACTGCTGAAAATGTTGAGCCTATCCCATACTTTGTGTAAACCTCGAAAGTAGTGTATAATAGAAGCACGA
>ULRC01021127.1_pt1 | contig 22976 bp, 18 predicted proteins | sample 1955101 | NCBI WGS metagenome assembly ULRC01 (sample SAMEA4835672, study PRJEB28245) | human gut metagenome | biome: gut microbiome; material: fecal sample | place: Denmark | collected 2008 | reverse complement strand
CAACAGGGCCGCCGCCGTAGTTTTCGATGATGGCGTGCATCATCCGGTGGTCGATGGGATCTAATCCGAGGTCGTCGATCTCGAGCGCGCGGAGCGCTTCGTCCGCGACCTCCTTCGTGATGACGCCGTCGGCCCGCACATCCGCAAAGTCGCGCACGCGGCGCAGCATGCGGTTCGCGATACGCGGCGTGCCGCGCGAGCGGCGCGCGATCTCGAGCGCGCCCGTCGGGTCGATGTCGACATTCAGGATGCTCGCCGAGCGCGTAACGATCTTCGAGAGCTCCTGCGGCGTGTAAAGCTCCAGGCGCAGCGTGACGCCGAAGCGGTCGCGCAGCGGCGCGGACAGCTGGCCCGCGCGCGTCGTCGCGCCGATGAGCGTGAAGTGCGGCAGATCGAGGCGGATGGAGTTCGCGCTCGGCCCCTTGCCAACGATGATGTCGATGGCGTAGTCCTCCATCGCGGGGTACAGGATCTCCTCCACGCTGCGGTTCAGGCGGTGGATCTCGTCGACGAACAGGATGTCCCCCTCGCTCAGATTCGTCAAAAGCGCCGCAAGGTCGCCCGCCTTTTCAATGGCGGGGCCGGACGTGATGCGGATGTTCACGCCCATTTCCTGGGCAATAATGCCCGCGAGCGTCGTCTTGCCGAGGCCCGGAGGGCCGTGCAGCAGAACGTGGTCGAGCGATTCGCCGCGCTTTTTCGCCGCCGCGATGAAGACGGCAAGGTTGCCCTTCGCCTTCTCCTGCCCGATATATTCCGAGAGCGTCTTCGGGCGCAGAGAGCCCTCCTGCGCGTCCTCGCTCAGGAAAGTCTTGGCCACGATAGGCTCTTCATAAATATCGGTCCCAAAATCAATGCTCAAAAGCTCACTTCCTTTAATCAAGCATCGCAGATTTTGCGCCGCGCGCGGCGCAAACTAAATTCGATCGTGATTTGCCGCGACAGAAGGTGAATTGCCGCAGAGCGGCAAGAGAGGCCGCCCTGGGGCGTGCGCGTGGCAAATCACACCTTGCGCAAAGCGAGTGTCGAATGAGCCCGCCCGCGGCGGCTCACCGAGGCACAGAGCGGCGCGTATTCCTGCTCATCAAAAGTCCTGCGGACTTTTGATGAAGTTACTTTACCATTTTTTTCAGGCTCTGGCGTACGATCTCTTCAAGCGGTAAGTTTTCCACGTCCACGCCCTTCATCGCGACCGCGATATCCTGCTGCGTGTAGCCGAGCACCGCGAGCGCGGCGGCGGCCTCGACGGCCTTGCTCTTCTCACCCGCAACGATGCCGGGGGCGGTCGGCATACCGATCTCCTGCTGCTCCTTGGCGAGCTTGTCCTTGAGCTCTAAGATGATGCGCTGGGCGATCTTCTTGCCGATGCCCGGCGCGGCGATGAGCGCCTTTTCATCGCCCGTGATGACGGCCATTGCAAGCCCCTGCGGCGTGCAGACCGAAAGTATCGCGAGCGCCGCCTTCGGCCCCACGCCCGAGACGCCGATGAGCTGCTTGAAGCTCCCGAGCTCACCCTGCGTGGCAAAACCGTAAAGGTCAAAGATCCCCTCACCCACGTGCAAATAGGTGTAAAGTTTGCTTGCTTTACCCACTTGCAGCTGTGAGATCGTCGTGCTGGTGGTCTTGCAGGCGTAGCCCACGCCGCCGCAGTCGATCACGGCGAGGTACGGCTCCACATGCGCGACCGTTCCGCTGACATAATAAAACATAAACTGCCTCTCTCCTGCTTAAATGGTCTGCTTGACGCCGTTCCCGCCCACGCGGCTCAGGAGCGACGTGGCGCTGCGCGCGTGGCAGATGGCAATGGCCAGCGCGTCGGCCGCGTCATCAGGACGCGGCACGGCCTTGAGCTTTAAGAGGCGCTTGACCATGTCCATGACCTGTCTTTTTTCGGCAAGGCCGTACCCTACGACCGCCTGCTTGACCTGCATGGGCGTATATTCATAGAGCGGCACGCCGCTCTTTTCCGCCGTGCACAGAATGATGCCGCGGCCGTGCGCCACGGCGATGCCGGTCGTGATGTTGTTCGAAAAGAACAGCTCTTCGACGGCAATGGCGTCTGGCTTTAACTGTGCGATGAGCTCTCTCATGTCCTGCTCGATCTGCACGAGGCGACGCGCCAGCGGCAGTCCCGCGGGCGTGGTGATCGCGCCGTAATTCAATAGCTGCGTTCTGCCGCGGTCCGCTTCGATCAGGCCAAAGCCCACGATGGCGATGCCCGGATCGATGCCGAGTATCCGCATGCGCATCACCTCCCACGATACTTATTTAGAAATTATATCAAACAACTGTCCGAAATGCAACGAGAAATCACAGCATGAAAAAGGCCGCTCAAAGAGCGGCCTTCCAATTTTCTTTTCATGCCCGCGGATGCGCCTTCTGATAGACGTCCTTGAGGTGCTTTTTGACGACATGCGTGTAGATCTGCGTCGAGGAAATGTCCGCGTGGCCCAGCATCTCCTGAATGGAGCGCAGGTCCGCACCGTTTTCGAGCAGGTGCACGGCAAACGAGTGGCGCAGCGTATGCGGCGTGATGTCCTTTGAGATGCCGGCGGTCTCCTGATAGTGCTTGACGATCTTCCAGAATCCCTGGCGGCTCATGCGCTCGCCGTTCATGTTGACGAACAGCGCCGTTTCCTCCGGATCAGCCAAAAGCTGCGGACGCACCTCCTTCATGTAGTGCGAAAGTGCCTTGACGGCGGCGGGATAGAGCGGGATGATACGCTCTTTGCCCTTGCTCTGCGCGCGGATGAAGCTCGCGCTCAGGCTCACGTCCTCTTCATTGAGCGAAATGAGCTCGGAGACGCGGATGCCCGTGGCGTACAGCAGTTCGAGCATCGCGTGGTCGCGGTAGCCCTTAGCGTCCACGCACTGGGGCTGGTCAAGGAAAAGCTCGACCTCTTTGCCCGTGAGGATCTCAGGGAACTTGTGCTCCACCTTCACCGCGGCAACGCCCTTGGCCGGGTTCGCGCTGACCTCTCCGGTCATCTGGAGGTAGGTGTAGAGCGACTTGATCGACGCGATGGAGCGCGTGATCGTCGCGGCGGACTTGCCCTTGCCGCCCATCCAGGCGACATAGCCGCTGATGACCTCCTGCGTCACCTGCGGCAGCGGCATGGGGTGGAACTCGTCCAAATACACGGCGAACTGGTGCAGATCGCGCATATAGGAGCTGAGCGTATTCTGGGAGGCGTGCTTTTCCGTGGCCAGATATTCTTCGTATTGCGCCAAAAGGTCGGCCATGATCGCACCCCTCCTTCCTAAAAAACAGCTCAAGACGCCGCCAGCAGCAAAAACTGCGGCACGAGCCACAGCTCCAGCAGAGCGGCAAACAACAAACACACACAACAAATGCCAAAGCGGTACCAGTACGCGCTCCCGTAGCTGACTGCGCGTCCCCGTCCCCCGCCGCCAAGCGAAAGCGACAGCAGCACGCGGGACTTGTCAAGCGACGCGTTCCCGAGCAGCAGCGTGCACGGCAGCACCGCCAGAAGCCGGATGCCGAACAGCGCCAGCAGCAACGGAAAGCTCCCCCGCCCGAGCGAGAGCGCAAAGCAGAACAGCGAGTACGATAGAAGAAACCCCTGGCACGCACACACGAGCGGTACCGCCACAATGCCGATGGACGCAAAGCCCAGCAAAAACACGATACCCGGCGCACGGAAATAGCACAACAGCGTTTCGCCCAGCGCCCTTACCGAAAACGGCCTGTTCACGCCGCCCGATAAAAACGCGTCGAAATACTGTTTCAGCTCACCGCCCGCGCTCTGCAGCGACCGGAGCGCAAACACGTACCCAAGGATCACACCCAACACAATAAAAGCCGATAACACCAGCATCGGCACAGGCACGCGCTGCGGCAGCGCGCCGCGGCGGTCTCTTCTGTTCGTTCGTCTCAGCAAGTATGTCACCCCTCGTGAAGGGAAACGGCATTCTGCCCACGGAGCAAAACGATAGAACGCACCTATAAATATAGGCCGTTTGCACTCTTTTCGCAAGCGGAATTGCCAACTTTTCCCATTTTTGTTAATTATGTCAAAATATTATGTAAATAGTATTATGTAAACTATTGAAACAAATTGAAAAAGCGTCGGCATTTTACCAAGATATGGGGTGGTTTTCGTACCCGTTCCCCATATCTGGAAGCAGTTCTCCGCTTCACCACCCAAGTCAGAAAAAGTCATATTTTCCCGTCGCTCTTGCTCCATTTGTGCAAGTTGTTACAGCTTTTCGCGCCGCATTTCCTCCACCGCCGATCAAAAACGTGTGAATACGCCTATTGCTTTATGTTCACCTGCGCTTGCGGCGAGCGCGTACCTTGGCGCCTCTCCCCTTTTTCCCGTTTCTTTGTAGTAGGAGTGGTGCCACCGCGCCGACCGCCATCGCCGCCGCCAGCTCGAGCGACCGCTCCGGTGTCAACCCATCATAAACAAAAAAGCCGATCACCTGCATCGTGACCCACGCGCTCGCCGCGCAGCCCGCCGTCATCATCGCACGCTTGCTTGTCTTCCTCGCTCCGATCATGCAGCCCAAAAACGCCGCGACCGCCGCGCAGACCAGCACCGCGCCGTTCGCCATCTCCTCGCTGATCGCACCGCGCAGTATCAGCGCCGATGCCAGCATCAAAAGCACCAGCTCCGTGCCGCAGCACACAAGCGTACCCAGCGCGCATTTTTTCGCGTACCACGCGGTGTTCACCGTCTTTTCCACGCAAAAACCTCCCCTGCATTCGCCTACATGAGCGTATGTCAGGGGAGGTTTGTTTATGCTATGCAGTTGTCGATCTTACTTGATCTCAGGATCGTAAGAGGGCTTATCCTCGGACTTTTCAGCCTTTTCCGCCTTGTCCTCAATCGGCAGGGCCACAGTCTTGGCCTCTTCCTCGGTCTGAGGCTTTTCCTCAGCCTTCTTCTCCGCCTTGTCAGCCTTCTTGGCCTTAGGCGCAGCCGCCTGCTCCATCGACTCCGCAGACTGGATGCCCCACTTGGCGACCTCGATGCGGACGCGGTCCTCAGAGGTCTCGAACACAACCGTCGCGTCGTTCACCTGAACGATGCGGCCGGCCAGACCGCCGATGGTGGTGATGCGCTCACCCTTCTTGAGGCTGTTGCGCATGTTTTCTGCCTGCTTTTTGCGCTTGTTTTCCGGGCGGATGATCAGGAAGTAGAACACCGCGATCATCGCAACCAGCAAGATAATGCTATCCATAGTACAAGTTCCTTTCCAAAACAAAAGATATTGATATTATAACGGATATTTCACTATTGTGCAAGGGGTTTATCCAAAGAATCAAACTCTTTCCGACAGCTTCGTGCTGTACTCCGCTCGGAAAGCCGCAAACTCTCCCGCGTCGAGCGCGTCGCGGATGCGCTGCGTCAGCTTGTTGTAGAAATACAGATTGTGCATCACCGCAAGGCGCAGGGCCAGGATCTCCTCCGCCTTAAAGAGGTGGCGCAGGTACGCACGCGAGAAATTCCGGCACGTTGGGCAGTCGCACTGCTCGTCGATCGGCTGCTCGTCGAGCTTGTACTTCTCGTTTTTGAGGTTGATCGAGCCGCTCCACGTGAAGAGCTTGCCGTGGCGTGCGTTGCGCGCCGGCATCACACAGTCAAAAAAGTCCACACCGCGCGCCACGCCCTCGATGATGTTCGACGGCGTACCGACGCCCATGAGATAGCGCGGCTTATCCTGCGGCATATAGGGCTCGACCGCGTCGATGATGTCGTACATTGTCTGCGTCGGCTCGCCGACCGCGAGGCCGCCGATGGCGTAGCCGTCACAGTCGAGCTTTGCGATCTCTTTCATGTGCCAGATGCGAAGATCTTCGAACGTCGCACCCTGATTGATGCCAAATAACATCTGCTGCGGGTTGACCGTATCTGACAAGGTATTCAGCTTGTCATGCTCGATCTTGCAGCGCTCCAGCCAGCGCAGCGTGCGCTCACAGGATGCCTTCGCGTACTCGTAGCGTGCCGGGTTTTCCACGCACTCGTCGAAGGCCATCGCAATGTCGCTGCCGAGATTCGACTGAATGCGCATGCTCTCCTCCGGCCCCATGAAAATGCGCCGTCCGTCGAGGTGCGAGGCGAATGTCACACCCTCTTCTTTGATTTTGCGCAGGCCCGCAAGGGAAAATACTTGAAACCCGCCGCTGTCGGTCAGGATAGGGCCGTCCCAGTGCATAAACTTGTGGAGGCCGCCCATTTGGCGCACCACATCGTCGCCGGGGCGCAGATGCAGGTGGTACGTGTTGGAAAGCTCGATCTGACAGCCGAGGTCTTTTAAGTCCAGCGCGCTCACGCCGCCCTTAATGGCCGCCTGCGTGCCGACGTTCATAAAAACCGGCGTCTGCACTTCCCCGCCGTGCGCGCATTTGAACTTACCGCGTCTGGCCTTGCCTTCATATTTGATGACTTTGAACATAGAATCCTCCTCAGGAAATGAACATTGCATCGCCGAAGCTGAAGAAACGGTATTTTTCTTTTACCGCCTCTTCGTAGGCATGCAGTACGTGCTCGCGGCCCGCGAGCGCCGAGACCAGCATGATGAGCGTGGACTGCGGCAGGTGGAAATTCGTCACGAGTGCATCCATCACCTTGAAGCGGTAGCCCGGGTAGATGTAGATGCTCGTCCAGCCTGCGGACGGCTCCATGTGTCCGTCCTCCTGTGCCCAGCTCTCGAGCGTGCGGCACGACGTTGTACCGACGCAGATCACGCGTCCGCCGCGTGCCTTCGTCTCGTTGATAAGCGTCGCCGTCTCAGGCGGGATAACGCAGTATTCGCTGTGCATATCGTGCTGCTCGATGTCGTCCTCCTTGACAGGACGGAACGTACCGAGGCCGACATGCAGCGTCACATAGCCGATGTTCACGCCCTTTGCCTGAATTTTTTCCAGCAGCTCCGGCGTGAAGTGCAGGCCCGCCGTCGGCGCGGCGGCGCTGCCGTTGACCTTGGAATAGACGGTCTGGTAGCGCTCCTGATCCTGCAATTCCTCCTTGATGTAAGGCGGCAGCGGCATCTTGCCAAGGTGTTCGAGCACCTCGAGGAAAATACCCTCAAAGTCGAATTTCACCATGCGGTTGCCGTCAGGTAACACGTCCACGACCTCCGCTTTGAGCTCGCCGTTGCCGAACTGCATCTTTGCGCCCTTGCGCAGATGCTTGCCCGGCCGCACGATGCACTCCCATGTTTTGTCGCCGCGGTCGATGAGCAGAAGCACCTCGCACGCGCCGCCGCCCGGTAGGCGCTGGCCCAAAAGGCGCGCCGGCAGCACGCGGGAATTGTTCAAGATCAGGCAGTCGCCGGGGTTCAAAAAGTCCGGCAGCTCATAAAAATGGTGGTGTGAGAGCTCACCCGTCTCCTTGTCAAGGCACATCAGGCGCGATTCGTCGCGCTTTTCGAGCGGCGTCTGCGCAATCAGCTCCTCGGGCAGGTAATAATCAAAATCTTTTGTCTTCATGTTGTTTCTCTTCCCTCATCGGATGCTGACATCCGTGTAGTAAAACTGCAAAATATCGCGGTAGGAATAGCCGAGGTTTGCCATCGAGTACGCCCCCCACTGGCTCATGCCGACATTATGCCCGTAACCGCTGCCGGAGATCACAAAGCTGCCGCTGCCGGACGATGTCGTCGTCCGCTGCACAAGCTGCGATGTGCCGCTCGACGTGATGACGTACACGTTGCCGGACAGCGCCGAGTTCTTCCCGCTGCTGTCGATCGCGCTCATAGAGCCGAGCGCGACGCTTTCGCCCGTGTCATTCACACTGTAAATATTTTCGCCCGTACCGCCGCCGATCGTAAAGCGCTGGCTGCGCAGATTCAGCAGCGTCCGGCATGCCTCGCGCGAAACGGTCTTGCTGCCGCTCGTACCGGTAAAGGTGACGGAATAGACGTTACCTGTGTCGGTATAGGCCGAGACATAGGCGTTTTTCACCGTGCCGATGCCATAGCCGCGGTTGTTGAGAAGCGTTGTGAGTTCCGACGCGGTAAACGTCGTCGACCAGTTGTACCGTGGGATGATCGAGGCGATCTTTCCCTCATAGGGGTCGATCTTGCCTTTGAGATAGCCGACGTCATTGCCCCAGACGTTCAGGCTGTCCTCGCTCGCGCCGCCGTTGCTTGAATAATACACAGCCTCCTGCACGAGTCTTCCGCTGTAGTAGAGGAACTCCCCCGCCGTCTGGTCGACCGCAGCATCGGAATTCGCACCGCTCGCCGCCGTGCCCTGATAGACCTGACAGTGCGTCGTCGCGCAGATGTCAAAGCCCTGCGCGCGATGCTTCGTCTGACAGACCGCGTAGGTGCGCGCACAGACTGCCTGCGCCTTGAGCGCCTCGACCGGCCAGTCCTTGCTCATTTCCCAGGGAATGACGCATTTGACATAGTCCTCGAGATCCACCACGTTGATGACATTGATGTTCCCGCCGCTCACGCGCTGGTATTCAAAGCCGCCGTAGTAGCGGTAGCCGCGGAACCACGTGACCGTCTTTTCACGCGTCTCGATCGGCAGGATGCCGAGGTTTTCGCTCCCGCCGCAGTCGAATTCAAAGAGGATCGTATCCGTTCCCGTCACGATGACCGTCACGCCCGTGCTGCTGCCGCCGACGGCAGTGCCGCCGTATTGGGCTGCCGCGGACCGCGCCGCACTCAGGCTCGTGTAACTGCCAGCGCGCGCATAGAACGCGCCATCCTCGTAGGCAGCGAAGCCGCCGCTGTACTGCGCCGCTGTGCGCGACGCGTCGTCGTAACCGTAAAACGTGCCGGAAAGCTGCACATGATAGGTCGTGTCCGTCGTCACCGTGATCTTTTCATACAACTGCGGCAGTGCGCCCAGCTCTTCAAAGCTGCCGTCCGCGTCAAAATACCCCAGCGCGTAGCCGCCGAAGGCCGAATAATTCTGAAGGTTCGCCGCGCTCATCGCGTCCGAGCCGTACTTGAGCCCCACGCGAAGCGTCTCACCGTCCGTTGCCTGCGCGAGCGTGCACAGTGAAAGGCACAGCAGACAGGAAAGTAGGAACGTTCTGCACCATTTTTTCATAGTATCCTCCACAGCCAGTTTTGCAGAAGCGATCGCTCTGCGCCCGGCTGAACATATCCATATGAATCGTATTTTACATTATACGACAGTTTCCCTCTGCTTTCAAGCAAAACTGTATCTCTTTTTGGCCGCCGCTCCCCCCCTACCGTTTTGGCGGTCAAGCGTCATGGAAAGGAGTCCTTTATGAAACCCTGTGTGTTTACCGGCAGCGCCGTCGCTATCGTCACACCGTTTTGCGGCGACGGTGTCGATCTCGAAGCCTTCGACCGTCTCATCGAGCGCCAGATTCAAGGCGGCACCGACGCCATCGTCGTCTGCGGCACAACCGGCGAGGCCGCGACGCTGAGCTACAATGAGCGCATGGCGCTCATTGAGCGCTGCGTGCGCACCGTCGACCGCCGCGTGCCTGTCATCGCGGGCAGCGGCACAAACAGCACCGCGTCCTCCATTGCGCTCTCCAAAGCCGCGCAAAGCGCGGGCGTCGATGCGCTGCTCACCGTCACGCCGTACTACAACAAGGCCTCGCAGAGCGGTCTTGTGCAGCATTTCTCCGCCATTGCAGACGCGGTCGACATTCCGGTCATCCTCTACAACGTTCCCTCCCGCACAGGCGTCGGCTGCACGGCGCAGACCTATCAAGCGCTTGCCAAGCATCCGAACATTGCCGGTGTCAAGGAGGCGAGCGACGACTTCGACCTCATTCAGGACACCCTCAACCTCTGCCCGCCGGACTTCACCGTCTGGAGCGGCAACGACGGCTCCACCGCCGCCATCATGGCTCTTGGCGGCAAGGGCGTCATCTCCGTCGCCGCGAATGTCGTCCCACGCGAAATGCACGAGCTGACGCAGCTCTGCCTTGAAAATCGCTTCTTGGAGGCAGGCACGCTTCAGCTCAAGCTGCATGAGCTCATTCGCGCGCTCTTCTGCGAGGTCAACCCCATCCCCGTCAAGACCGCCATGGAGCTCTTGGGCCTGTGCAGCGGCGAATTGCGGCTGCCGCTGTGCCGCATTTCCGAGCGTCATTTGGAACAGCTCTCCAGTGCGCTAAAGCCGTTCCGAGCCTCGGTATAAGTGATTCTTATTTCTCGTTTATGCAATATTCATCGTGTATTCATTTTGTATTCACGTAACATTCATTGCGGCATTCATCAAGTGTTTACTGTATTCATTCTACCGTTTTGCTTTGTGCATTCAGTCAAAAAGCAGGACTCTGCGCTGAAAACGCGCAGAGCCCTGTTTCACTTTTTCGTTTACGTTTTGTAATCAGCCTTGCTTACACCTTCACGCGGTGGAAGACCTTCTTACCCTTGCGGACGATGACGCCCTCGCCCTCGAATCGCTCACGCGCAAGGCTCTCGTCGATGGAGGCGACCTTCACATCATCGATCGTCACACCGCCCTGCTGGACCAAACGGCGCGCCTCACCGCGGGACGGGCACAGGCCGGTCGCGACCAGCATCGAAAGGACATTGATGTTGCCGTTTTCAAAGTCGGCATCCGTCAGCGTGCTCGTCGGCATGTTGGCGTTATTGCCGCCCGCGCCGAAGAGCGCCTTGGCAGACTCCTCCGCCTTCTTGGCCTCCTCTTCCCCGTGGACGAGTGCGGTGAGCTCGTAGGCGAGGATCTCCTTCGCGCGGTTGAGCTGGCTGCCCTCCCACTTATCCATCTCGTCGATCTGCTCGAGCGGCAGGAATGTGAGCATACGGATGCACTTCAAAACATCCTGATCGCCCACGTTGCGCCAGTACTGGTAGAAGTCGTAGGGCGTGGTCTTGTTCGGGTCGAGCCACACCGCGCCGCTCGCGGTCTTGCCCATCTTCTTGCCCTCGGAATTAAGAAGCAGCGTGATCGTCATCGCCTGCGCGTCCTTGCCGAGCTTGCGGCGAATGAGCTCCGTGCCGCCGAGCATGTTGGACCACTGGTCGTCGCCGCCGAACTGCATGTTGCAGCCGTACTCCTGGAACATGTGGTAGAAGTCGTAGGACTGCATGATCATGTAGTTGAATTCCAGGAACGAAAGGCCCTTTTCCATGCGCTGCTCATAGCACTTGGCGCGCAGCATGTTGTTCACAGAGAAGCACGCGCCCACCTCGCGCAGCAGCTCGATGTAGTTGAGCTTCATCAGCCAGTCGGCGTTGTTGAGCATCATGGCCTTGCCCTCGCCGAAGTCGATGAAGCGCTCCATCTGGCGCTTGAAACATTCGGCATTGTGGTCGATGTCGGCCTTGGTGAGCATCTTGCGCATATCGTTGCGACCCGAGGGGTCTCCGATCATGGTCGTACCGCCGCCGATCAGGGCGATGGGCTTGTTGCCTGCCATCTGGAGTCTTTTCATCAGGCACAGCGCCATGAAATGGCCGACGTGCAGGCTATCCGCCGTGCAGTCAAAGCCGATGTAGAACGTCGCCTTGCCGTTGTTGACGAGGTCGCGGATCTGCTCCTCGTCCGTCACCTGCGCGATCAGGCCGCGCGCTTTGAGCTCTTCATAAATTTCCATTTGTTGATTCCTCCTGTATTTCTATTTTACTTCATTTCGGACATTTTGAGACGCTTTCGGATAGCAAAAAAACGCCCTCTGTCCGTTTGGACAGAGGGCGAACAAATTCGCGGTACCACCTCTGGTTCGCCGTTTTCTCGCAAAAACGGCCTCACGGAGTGCCGACACACTCCCGCGCGATAACGGGCGCTCCCGGGGCGCGCCTACTGGAAAACTTCGTTCGGGCGCCGGCTCCGCGGTGTATTTCGGCACGTTTCCTCTCCTTCTTGCACCGACCGAAGGCTCTCTGCGCAGGAAATCGCTGCTTACTTCTCCGCTTCATCACCGTAAACGCGGATATTGTAACGTAAAGAATCGATCTTGTCAAGTATCAAGTATTCTGCGGATTGTAATACATCACGAGCTTGCAGAGTCCGTCGCACAGGAGCGACAGGTTCTCCTCGTCGATCCCCGTCGCTTTCCGCGGCAGGATGCAGCGGCCAAAGCCCTTGACCTTTTTGCACGCGCAGATGACCGTGCCGCCCGTGAACGCGCGGTTGTCCGAGGGATAGTGAACAAGTCCGTCGGTCTTCAAAAAGCAGGTCTTCTTCTCGCTGTTGCTGAACTGCTCAAGGATCGTGTCGAGCAGCTTGTCGTTCCAGCGGCTCGCCTTGCCCGGCAGGATCAGCAGCTCGTCGCCCTCACCCACGCAGTCGAGCACGACGACGCTCTTCTTTTTGAGCTCGGGGTGCGCGTGGATCAGGCGCTTGGCGCCCTTGCTCCCCTGTGTGCCGCCGTCAAGGAACAAGAAGCACACCTCGCCGCGGTAGCGCGGCGTCAGCGCCTTTGCGACCTCGAGCAGCGCGATGACGCCGGAGGTGTTGGCATTTTTGTTGTTCGTCTCACTCTTGCCATATTTGGGGTAAAAGAGCGTCACGACCAGCAGCAACAAAAAGAGCGGCAGCGTCATATTCGGCATGTTGAGCGCGAACGTCACGCCGAACGAAATAAGGAAGCTCACCGCCAGCGCCAGCAGTGGCATCAGCGCCTCGTAGAGCATGTACGTCGCCGGTCGCGTCGGGCAAATGAGCGGCGGCAGGACCTCGCGCACGCCGGTGTCGTAGTGCGCCGCGAGAACGATCTTTGCCTTCTCGATGTCGCCGACGACCACATTCGTCACATTGCCGCCCGCCGAGAGCGCCGACGTCCCGCTCTCGAGCTTCGGCGAATAGCCGAGCTCCTTGAGTGTGTAGACAAGCCAGGTGCGGAAGTCCACTTTTTCTTTCTCCTTGCGCCGCACCGGAAAATCCCGCTCGATGCGCTCAGCGAATTCGTTCATCTGATGTTCCTTTCTTCGAAAAAGCGCCGCATCGCGGCGCTTTTCTCTGACATGTGATTTTGCTTTACAGTAGTTGATTTTTAAAGTTCTCCGCCGCGCAGAGCAGTTCCTCTGCCCCTAAGAGCATCGTCTCGCTCGGGTGGTCTCCCCCGCTTAGGCGGGCAATCTCGCCGCGGCGCGCCGCGCGGTCGAGCGCGACGACCTTTGTGAGCGTGCGGCCGTTTTCCTCGCCCTTTTCCACGCCGAAGTGCGTGTCGGCCATCGCCGCGAGCTGCGGCAGATGCGTCACGCACAGCACCTGTCTCGTGCGCGAGAGCTTGGCGAGCTTTTCCGCCACGCGCTGGGCAGCCCTGCCCGAAACGCCGGTGTCGACCTCGTCGAACACCATCGTCATCACGCTGTCCTGCTCGGCCAGCACGTTTTTGAGTGCCAGCATGATGCGCGACAGCTCGCCGCCGGACGCGATCTTCTGGATGGGGCGCAGCGCCTCGCCCACATTGGCGGACATCAAAAACGCCACGGCGTCCACACCGTCCTCGCCCATGTCCTTTTCCTGAAAGTCGATGGCAAAGCGGAGCTTCGGCATATCGAGCTCGCGCAGTTCCCGGGAAATACGCTCCTCAAGCTCCTTTGCCGCCGCGTGACGGCGGTCGGAGAGGGCCTGCGCCGCTTCGCGCGCAGCCTTTTCCTGCTTTTTGAGCGTCTGCTCGAGCTGCTGCGCACGGTCGTCTGCATACTCGATGCGGTCCAATTCCTCACGCGATTTTTCAAGATATGCAAGCATCTCCTCGACGCTTGAGCCGTACTTCTTTTTCAGCCGGTAAAGCTGGTCGCAGCGCGACTCCACGGCGTCGAGCTCCTGCGGAGAAAAGTCGTATTCATCCTTCTTATCGCGGATCGTTTCGGCAAGGTCATACGCTTCACAGCGCAGCGCTTCCAATCGATCCGAGAGCGTGATGAATTCATCGCCGAGGCTGCGGAGCGAACGCAGCGCATCCTCCGCCTCCTTGATAGCGGACACCGCGCCAAGGCCCTCGTCCCCACCGTTCAGGCAGGCGTCCGCCTCGGAGATGGCGGAAATGAACTTTTCGCCGTTGCGCAGAATATTGCGGCGGGCAAGGAGCGTCTCCTCCTCCCCCTCCTGCAAGTCCGCGCGCTCGAGCTCGCCGATCTGATGGCGCAGCATGTCAACGCGGCGTGCTTTTTCGGCCTCGTCCATCTTGAGCGCGTCGATCGCGCGGCGCGTCTCTTTCATCACGTCATAGCGCGTACAGTACGCTGCCAGCTCATTTTCCACGCGGCCAAAGCGGTCGAGGTAGACAAGGTGCTGCTCTTCGTCGAGTAACTGCTGTCCGTCGTGCTGGCCGTGGATATTGAGCAAGCTCGCGCCGATACGCTTGAGCTGCGCGACCGTCACTGGCCGTCCGCCCACGCGGCAGACGTTTTTGCCGTCACCGTACAGCTCGCGCTGCAATAAAAGCGTTCCGTCCTCCTCCGGCGTAAAGCCGTTTTCGGCGAGCCCCGGCAAATCTGCCGGGACCGCGCTGAACGTCGCGCTGACAAACGCCTTCTCCGCGCCCGTGCGGATGAGCTCGCGCGACGTGCGCTGGCCGAGCACCGCTCCGAGCGCGTCGATCACGATGGATTTGCCCGCGCCGGTCTCGCCGGTGAGCGCGTTGAACCCGCGGCCGAACAGAATGTCCGCCCGCTCAATGATGGCGATATTTTCAATGTGCAAAAGCTCAAGCATCGCTCATTCTCCTGCAAAATTTTGTTCTTACTTGGTCTGGCGCTGTCTCTGCATGTCCTCGATCTCCGAGCAGAGCTCGGCGGCGGACTCGTTTTCGCGCATCACGATCAGCACCGTGTCGTCACCCGCGACGGTGCCGACCTTGGCGGAGATATCCATCCCGTCAAACGCCGCGCCGGCCGCGGGGCCGAGGCCCGCCATCGTCTTGATGAGCACCAGATTCTGCGCGCAGTCGACCGAAACGATGCTCTCGCGCAGGATGGTCTGCAGGCGGTCAGCCAGATTCAGGCGCATCTTCTGCGTCGAAACGGCGTAGCGGTAGGTGCCGTTGCCGGTCGGCTCCTTAATTAAGTGGAGCTGCTTGATATCGCGGGAGATGGTCGCCTGCGTGCAGGAGATCCCCTCCTTGCGCAGGCTGTCGATCAACTGCTCCTGCGTTTCGATCGCCGAAGCGGCAATGATCGCAAGGATCTTTTCCTGTCTTTCATTCTTCATTGCTGGTTCCTCCCATCAACATTTTCTTTTGTAAGATCTCGCAGAAACTGCGTTTGCTCAGTCGAACGAGCTTGGTGTCGAATTTTGAGCGGCGCACTTCAATACTGTCGCCGCTGCGCAGTGAGAATGCGCGCCCGCCGTCCACGCTCAAAAGGACGGGCTTGTAGCTGTTTTTCTCCGTCTGCACAGTGATGACCCGCTCGGGCGAGAGCACGTAAGCGTTGGCGTGCACGCTGTGCGCGCAGATGGGCGAAACGATGAAGTTCCGCGCCGTCGGCTCGACCACAGGGCCGCCCGCCGAAAGCGAGTAGGCCGTCGAGCCTGTCGGGCTCGCGACGATGACGCCGTCGCCCGCCACGTCCACGAGCTTTCCCTGCTCGGTGAAGATTTGCAGCCGGATCACGCGCGAGATGTTGCCGCGCGCGATGAGCGCTTCGTTGAGCGCAAGGTTCGAGTAGATAACACGCCCGTCGCGCTGGACGCTCACATCGAGCATCATGTGGCTCTCGATCTCATACTTTCCGTCACACAGGTCGCGCAAGCGCAAAAGGTCTTTGCTCTCAAGCTCGGCCATAAAGCCAAGGCTGCCGAGGTTGACGCCCAGCACCGGAATGTCGCGGTGCGCGGCGGTTTTGGAAAGGTGCAGGATCGTACCGTCGCCGCCAAACGCGATGATCATGTCCGCACCGCGGATCTCCTGCTGAAGCGGCTCAATGTTGAGCCCGTAGCCCTCCGGCGGCTCCTGATTGCGAAACGGCAGGCACACGACATTCGGGCAGCCAACCTCGTCGAGCACGCGCTTGGCCTCCTTCGCGACGCGAAGCTGCGCGTCGCGGTAGGGATTCGGGCATAAGATGACTTTTCTCAGCATCCCGCGCCCTCCTTCCCGTGGTCGAGCGCCGCGTGTGACTGCTCCACAAGACCCTGGAGGTCGAACGTCTTCTCCACCCAATCGCCGCTTTCGAGATACCCGAGGTATTCGATGTTTCCCTCGGGTCCGCGAATAGGAGAAAATGTGATATCAAGCACTGTAAAGCCAGAATCCTTTGCATGTATCAGGAAGTTTTCCAGCACCTCAAGGTGTACGTCTGGGTCGCGGACGACGCCCTTTTTCCCCACCTTTTCGCGTCCCGCCTCAAACTGGGGCTTGATGAGGCAGGCGACATGTCCGCCCTCTTTTAAGACGCGGTGCACCGCAGGCAGGATCAATTTCAGCGAAATAAACGACACGTCGATGCTGGCAAAATCCAGCTCGTCAGGAATCTGGTCGCGGTCGAGATAGCGCGCGTTCGTGCGTTCCATGCACACAACGCGCTCGTCGGAGCGAAGCTTCCAGTCGAGCTGTCCGTAGCCGACGTCGACGGCGTAGACCTTTGTCGCGCCGTTTTGCAGCATACAGTCGGTAAAGCCGCCGGTCGACGCGCCGATATCGGCACAGATACAGCCGTCCAGCTTGAGGCCGAACGTCGTCATCGCCTTTTCGAGCTTGAGGCCGCCGCGGCTCACATATCGGAGCGTGTTGCCGCGCACCTCGATCTGCGCGTCGTTCGGCACGGCGGTGCCCGCCTTATCCACGCGCTGCCCGTCCACAAAGACGAGCCCGCTCATGATCATCGCCTGCGCGCGCTGGCGGGTCTGTTCCAGCCCGCGTTCAACGAGCAGCACGTCCAATCTTGTTTTATTGCTCATTGCAGCACCTCCGCAGCCTTTTTTGCCAGCGACTCCGCGTCCAGCCCAAACTCGCGGTACAGCTCCTCCACTGTTCCCTGCGCGGGAAACGCCTTGCCGAGGTTGCACAGCTCCAGCCGTTCGGGCGAAATTTTGTTCCAGCCCAGAATGGCCGCCATGCGCTGGCCCATACAGCCGACGCCCGCGCACTCCTCCGCGACCAGCATCGCCTTGGTTTTGCCGATGACCTCGCGCATGTCGCGGTCATAGAGCGGCGAGATGGCGTTGATCTTCACAACGCGCGCCTCAATGCCCTGCTTGTGCAGAATCTCCGCCGCGCCAAGCACATTGTTGATCATCGTGCCGTAGGCGCAGAGGGTGATGTCCTCTCCCTCGCGCAGCACGACAAGATTCTGCCGCCCGCTGTCTTCCTTATAATTTCCCTCGCCGCCGCGCGGATAGCGGATGGCAACGGGGCCTTTGATCTCGTTCACCGCACGGTCAAGCATCGTGCGCAGCTCTGCAAAGTTCGACGGACACAACACCGTCATATTCGGAATTTCCGAGAGGAATGTCGCATCGAAAATGCCGTGATGCGTCTCTCCGTCCGCGCCGACCATGCCCGCGCGGTCGACCGCGAAGACAACATGCAGGTCGGAGAGCGCTGTGTCGTGGATGAGCTGGTCGTAGGCGCGCTGCAAAAAGCTCGAATAGATCGCCACGACCGGCGTGAGCCCCTGCTTGGCCATGCCCGCGGCCATCGCCACGGCATGTCCCTCGGCGATGCCGACGTCAAAAAAGCGCACGGGATACTGCTCGGAAAAATCGTGCAGGCCCGTACCATCGCGCATTGCGGCGGTGATAGCGCAGATCGTTTCGTCATTTTTTGCGAGCTTACAGAGTTCGTCGCCGAACACCGCGGAAAAATCTCGCTTATGCTCGCGCGGCACGCCCATCCGCGGGTCGAATTTGCCGACGCCGTGATAGCGCTCCGGCTCGCGCTCGGCGGGCGGGTAGCCCTTGCCCTTTTTCGTGTGCACATGCACGAGCACCGGACAGTTCAAGTCCTTCGCCCATTTGAGCGTGTTGGTGAGCTGCCCCACGTCGTGTCCGTTCACGGGGCCGAGGTAGGTAAAGCCCATGTCCTCGAACATCGTCGAATTCGGCAGCAACGCCTTTTTGACATTCGTTTTCAGATGATGGTTAAAATCATACACCGCGCGGCCGACCGCATTGCGGTCGAGCAGATCACGATAGGCTTTTTTGAATTCATAGTACGCAGGCTTCGAGCGCAAAAGCCCCAGATGCTCGCTCACCGCGCCGACATTGCCGTCGATCGACATGCCGTTGTCGTTCAGAATCACGATGAGGGGCTCGCCGGACGAACCCGCATTGTTGAGTCCCTCATAGGCGAGGCCGCCGGAGAGAGCGCCGTCGCCGATCAGCGCCAGTACGGAATAATCCTGATGCTGCAGCGTCCGCGCCCGCGCCATACCGAGCGCGACGGAGACGGAGTTGGAGGCATGTCCCGCGATAAAGGCGTCATGCCCGCTCTCACGCGGCTTGGGAAAGCCCGAGAGACCGCCGTACTGGCGCAGAGACGAAAACTGCTCGCGCCGGCCGGTCAAAATTTTATGGGTGTAGCACTGATGCCCCACGTCGAACACCAGCCGGTCTCGCGACGTGTCGAACACGCGGTGGATGGCCACCGTCAGCTCGACCGCGCCGAGGTTCGAGGCCAGATGCCCACCCGTTTTCGACACGTTTTTCAGCAAAAATTCACGCAGCTCCGTACACAAAAGCTGCGTTTGCGAGTCGTTCAGGGCCTTGATGTCCCGGGGATCATGGATGGTTTCAAGAATCAATACGGTTTCCTTCTTTATCTGACAAGATGCAGCACCGACAGCACCTTCGCCGTCAGGTAGATGACATCCTTGCTCTTTTTCATGGCGATCTTTTTGCCGATGGCCTTGCCGCCGATCGTCAATCCGGAAATGAGCGCCGTGACCACGGTGGATACGACGATACTGCGCCAGCCGAAGCTGTTTTGCAGCAGCACGACGATGACCGTCGCGGTCGAGCCGCTGACGATGCCGCAGATGTCACCGACCACATCGTTGCAGAACGAGGCGACCTTTTCCGCGTTGCGGATGAGGTACAGCGCCTCCTTCGCGCCCTTGACACGGTGCGCGGCCATCGAATTGAACGGCTTGGGATTCGCCGCCGTCACGGCGACGCCGATGATATCGAACAGGATGCCCAGCGCAATGAACAGCAGCAGGATCAGTGTTGCCACCACATACCCCGCATCCTCAAGCAGCGCGCCCGAGCACAGGCTCATCGCGGCGGAAAGCGCCACAGCGATCAGAAACACACGGATGACCCAGTGCGCGTGGCTGGGCGTCTTTTCCGTTTTCTTCTGCTTTCGGTCTTCTTCGTTTTCCAAGGCTTTCTTCTCCACAGTTATTTCATAATCATGCTAATCAGCGGCAGCAGCAAAAGGTAATCCTGCGGCATAGGTCGGGTTGGCTTTCCCCGCAGCGCACCTCTCGTTGCCGATGGAGGCGGTTCCCCCTTAGGCGCTGCACCCCGTTGTCACCAGACGAGGTACCCGATTGCCACTTAGTCCGCACTGTAACCCTTTCGCTGCCCTTGCGACAGCCTAGGTGATTTCCACCCCGGAGTCACGCCGTTTCTTATCCTCTTTTGCAGGAAAAATTTCAAGGAGCGATCGTACTTCGCTCTTGGCCGGAGTCTGTACGTTGTTCTCCTATCCGAATTCCCCACGCAAGGCAGGCTACGCTGCACACAGCGTTCGCGGCACAAAGGCCGGGTAGCACCGCAATGCAGGTTCATATCCCGTCCCGTACCGAAGTCGATACCCGAAACCGGGAGTCCGCTCCGGCACAGCAACGAGTCTCCGCAGAAACAGGGTCGGTTCCCCCATGCCATTAGGGGTCGCCCGGAGTCCGCAGGCGCAGCTTTCGCTTTCGCCTCCCTTCAGCACCCACCCCAAACTGGGCGTAAGAAGCAGGCACCAAAGGCTTCACAGTTGTGCCCTTTAAAGGATTTTTAGGCCCTTCTTAGGAAACGGCAGCTCCGACTAGGATACTGCGCCGCTGCTTAGCATTGTCTATTATACACCAGTCAAAATGAATATGCAAGATATGCACTATAATATTCACCTTAGGAAATTGTAAATTTTTTATTTCGCAGAAAATTCTGTCTGCCTCGCGGAAACAAAAAAGAGGTCCAGCCTTCGCCGAACCTCTTTTCATCATATTTTGTAATTTGGAAATTACTTGTTGCCGTTGACCATGGAAGCGATCTCAGCCGCAAAGTTCTCCTGCTTCTTCTCGATGCCCTCGCCCTTCTCGAAGCGAACGGCGGTGTTGAAGCTGACCTTGCCGCCCAGCGCCTTGGCAGCGTTGTTCATATACTGCTCGACAGAGACGTCGCCGTCCTTGACGAAGGCCTGCTGGAGCAGGCAGTTCTCGGCATAGAACTTGTTGAGCTTGCCCATAACGATCTTTTCCTTGACCTGATCGGGCTTGTTCGCCATCTTCGGGTCGTTGGCCATCTGGCCGAGCATGACTTCCTTCTCCTCGTCCAGAACGTCCTGCGTGACCTGGCTCTTGTCCCAGAAGCGGGGGTTGAGCGCGGCGATCTGCATGGCGATGTCCTTGCCGATCTCGGTGGCGTCGCAGCCCTCGACGGTCAGGTTGACGATAACGCCGATCTTGCCTTTCATGTGGACATAGGGGACGGAGAAGCCGTCGGCGATGCGGGCGAAGCGACGGATGCTCATGTTTTCGCGGATGGCGAGGAACAGCTCGTCCTTCGCATCCTTGACGGTGCCGTTGCCGGTGACCCAGGGGCAGCCCATGAGCGCGTCGACGTCAGCGGGGTTCTCCTTGGCGACGACAGCAGCCACGCCCTTGACAAAGTTGTTGAACGGCTCGCCGTTGGCGACGAAGTCGGTCTCGCAGTTGACCTCGACCACAACACCGACACCGTCGATGACGGTGGCGTAAGCCATGCCCTCAGCAGCCACGCGGCTGGCCTTCTTCGCCTGAGAGGCGAGGCCCTTTTCGCGCAAATACATGACGGCCTTTTCCATATCGCCCTCGCACTCGATGAGGGCCTTCTTGCAGTCCATCAGGCCGCAGCCGGTGGCCTGGCGGAGCTCGTTAACAACAGCAGCAGTGATAGCCATTCTGATATCCTCCTGAAAAATAGTGTAGTAAAAATGAGACGGGGCGAGGCTTTGCCTCGCCCCGTAAGGTTCTTTTCTCGCTTGATTGGGAAAATCAGGCCTGAGCCTCGCCCTCGGCCTTCTCCTCGGTCTCTTCGCCCTGCTTGCCCTCGATCATGGCGTTGGCCATCACGGAGGAGATGAGCTTGATGGCGCGGATGGCGTCATCGTTGCCGGGGATGGGGTAGTCGATCTCGTCGGGATCGCAGTTGGTATCGGCGATAGCGACGACGGGGATGCCGAGCTTGTGCGCCTCGGCGATGGCGTTGCGCTCCTTGCGGGTGTCGACGATGAATAGCGCGCCGGGGAGCTTCTTCATTTCCTTCACGCCGCCGAGGTACTTCTCGAGCTTCTCGATCTCGGCGAGGTGCTTCATGACTTCCTTCTTGGGAAGCATATCGAACGTGCCGTCAGCCTGCATGGTCTTGAGCTGGTTGAGACGGTCCACGCGGGTGCGCATGGTCTTGAAGTTGGTCATCATACCGCCGAGCCAGCGAGCGTTGACATAGTAGCCGCCGCAGCGGGAAGCCTCTTCCTTGATAGCCTCCTGCGCCTGCTTCTTCGTGCCGACGAACAGGATGTTCTGGCCGCTCTCAGAGATGGAACGGACGAAGTTGTAGGCTTCCTCGAGCTTCTTGACGGTCTTCTGCAGGTCGATGATGTAGATGCCGTTGCGCTCGGTGTAGATGTAGGGAGCCATTTTGGGGTTCCAGCGACGGGTCTGATGGCCGAAGTGGACGCCTGCTTCGAGCAGGGCTTTCATGGATACGACGTTTGCCATTGCTTGTAGTTTCTCCTTCAAATTTAGTTTTACCTCTGGAGCCTTCATCCCTCCTGCCAACCTGATGGCACAGACAAGAAGTCCGGTCTCCATGCGGAATACCCGGGTATTATACCCCGCTATTTTCAAAATTGCAAGCACTTTTTGAAAAATCCTGTGTTTTTCCCGCTTTCTTTTCCCTTTGCCGCCTTTCCCGCGTCGTTTTCCCGCGCTTTTGCACCCAGAAGTTGTCATTTTCCTTTTTTAATAATGTCTTTCTAAAATTTAGGCTTGCAAAAATGTCGAAAATCTTTATAATATGGTAGGTCTGCTATTGGGGGACTTTTCGTCCGCCGCCCTTTTCAGTACCGGCGGCGGCGCGTGCGGTGCTCTCTGCGCGGGATCTCCTGGCGCGGAAAGGGCTTGTCAATGAGAATGATATCGTCCCCGATCTGCTTGATACACTCCCATGGGATGCAGTATTCCTCTCCCCGGCCGAACAGCCCGAAAAAGCGGTACGGCCCGGGAATGATGAGTGCGGTGAGCTGCCCGTCCGGCAGCCTGCATTCCACGTCGCCCACATAGCCCAGGCGGCAGCCGTCGCAGATGTTGATGACCTCCTTGCAGCGGAAGTCGGCAAAGCGGCAGTTCATGCGCATCCCCTCCTGTTCCCTTTCATTGTATTTCCGGAACAGGAAGTCCTATCCCTCGCATTTTCCGCGACTTCTCTCCGGGCTATGCCGGAGGGAAAATTTTCTCTACGGAGGTTCCCACACATGACAGAGATCCAGCTCAATATGTACCATGCCCTCGCGCTTGGCGCCGCCATGTACGCCCTCGGTCTGGTGCTGATGAAGAAGATCCCCGTGCTCAGCCGCTTCTGCATCCCCGCTCCCCTGGTCGGCGGTCTGTGCTTCGCGATCTTCAACACCATCCTCTATGCCACGGGCACGGCGGTCATCACCTTTGACGACACGCTGCAAACGGTCTTTATGATCTTCTTCTTTACGACCGTCGGCTTCACCGTCAGCATTCCGATGCTGCTCAAGAGCGGCAAATCCGTCATCATGCTCCTTATTTTGAGCGTTGTGATGATCATTTTGCAGAATGTCGTCGGCAGCGGCGTGATGGCGCTCATGGGCAAAGATCCGCTCTACGGTCTCGCCTGCGGCTCTATCTCGATGATCGGCGGCCCC
>ULRC01064200.1_pt1 | contig 23085 bp, 18 predicted proteins | sample 1955101 | NCBI WGS metagenome assembly ULRC01 (sample SAMEA4835672, study PRJEB28245) | human gut metagenome | biome: gut microbiome; material: fecal sample | place: Denmark | collected 2008 | reverse complement strand
ACGACAGAGGCCATCTCAATTCATTTTGAGACGGCCTCTTTGTATCATGTTCCGGTAGTTCCGGATTATTTCTTGCGGTTGGCTTCCACCCACTTGCGGGCATTGACGAAGGCTTCCATCCACGGAGTAATCTGGTCTTCGTTCTTGCGGTCGAGTGGATAGTAGGCATTTTCCCACGGGAAGCAGGCACGTTCCAGGTGAGGCATCATAGCCAGATGACGTCCGTCCTGGCTGGCAATGCCGGCCACGCTGTAGTCTGAACCGTTCGGGTTGCCTGGGTATTCGTCGTAAGAATACTTCAGCACTACGTTGTAGTGGTCTTCCGGATAAGGCAATGAGAACTTACCTTCTCCGTGAGCTACCCAGATACCCAGTTTGGAGCCGCTCAGTGAACCGAACATCACACTGCGGTTCATCGGTACGGTCACGCCCAGGAAGGCAGATTCAAACTTGTGGGAATCGTTATGCAGCATCTTTCCTTTCTTCTTGTCTTCCGGAGTAATCAGTCCCAGTTCCATCATCAGCTGGCAACCGTTGCAGACACCCAGTGAGAGGGTATCCTCGCGGGCATAGAAGTTGTCGAGGGCTGCTTTGGCTTTCGGGTTGAACAGGAAGCTTCCGGCCCATCCTTTGGCAGAACCCAGCACGTCGGAGTTGGAGAATCCACCACAGTAAACTACCATGTTGATGTCTTCCAGTGTCTCACGTCCGCTGACCAGGTCGGTCATGGTTACGTCTTTCACGTCGAAGCCAGCCAGATACAGCATGTAAGCCATTTCACGTTCACCGTTGGTTCCCTTTTCACGAATGATGGCTGCCTTGATACCGCTCGGTGTACGGCGGTTCGGGTCGAGTCCGAATTGTGACAGCTTGCCGGTGAACGACTTGTCGAATACGAATTCCAGCGGCTGCTGCTTGTAGTTTTCGAAACGTTTCTTGGCACAGCCGTTCATGCTCTGCTTGCGGTCGAGCAGGTAAGAAGTAGAATACCATACATCACGCAAGTAGTCGATACCGAACTGATAAGTCGCATCGTGGAAAGTAGCCAGGATGTGACGTTCTTCGGTCGGTACACCAATCTTCACGTAACCCACACCGGCATCTTCCAGAATCTTCTTGACTTCTGATTTGTGCTTGTCGGCTACCTGAATCACTACACCCGGATTTTCAGCAAACAGAATCTTCACGATGTCGTCGCACTTAATCTTGTCGAGGTTGATTTCCATACCGCCGTCCACGTTGGCAAAGCACATTTCCAGCAGGGTCGTAATCAGACCACCGGCAGAGATATCGTGTCCGGCCAGAATCAATCCCTTGTTGACCAGTTCCTGGATGGCCATGAAGGCATCGCGGAAGTATTCCGGATTCTGTACGGTCGGCACGTCGTCGCCCACCTTGTTGAGTGACTGTGCAAAGGCAGAACCGCCCAGACGGAGCTGGTCGAAGCTGAAGTCGATATGATAGAAGGTTGATTTCGGTTTGTTGACCATGACCGGAGAAACCACTTTCTTGATGTCGGAAACTTCACCACCGGCAGAAACGATGACGGTTCCCGGGCTGATGATTTTTTCTCCGTTCGGATATTTCTGTGTCATGGACAGAGAGTCCTTTCCGGTCGGTACGTTGATCTGCAGTTCGCAGCAGAAATCAGACAACGCTTTCACAGCCTTGTACAGACGGGCATCTTCCCCTTCCTGTGAGCGGCAAGGCCACATCCAGTTGGCTGACAAAGAAATGCTGTCCATGCCGTCGGCCAGCGGAGCCCATACCAGGTTGGTCAGTGCTTCGGATACAGCCAGTACGGAACCGGCTTCCGGATTGGCCAAGGCAGCCTGTGGAGCGTGTCCCAGTGCAGTAGCGATACCTTTCTCGCCACGGTAGTCGAGGGCTACCACACCGCAGTCGCTCAACGGCAACTGCAATTCGCCCTGGCACTGCTGGCGGGCAATCTTACCTGTGACGGAACGGTCTACCTTGTTGGTCAACCAGTCTTTGCAGGCTACGGCCTCCAGCTGCAGTACGCGGCGCAAATATTCATTCAGTTTGGTGACATCGTAAGAAACGTTTTCATAGTGACGTTCTACGGTCTTGTCCACCATATATGTTTTCGGAGAAGAACCGAACATCTGGTCTACGGCAAGGTCGAACGGACGTACGCCGTCAGCCTGTTCGAAGGCAAAGCGATGGTCGCCGGTCGTTTCACCCACCACGTACATCGGGGCACGTTCACGTTCCGCAATCTTGCGTACATGTTCGATGGCCTCGTCTTCAATCAGCAAGCCCATACGTTCCTGTGATTCGTTGGCGATGATTTCCTTGGCCGACAAGGTTTCGTCGCCGATAGGCAGCTTGTCCATGTGAATCAGACCACCGCAGTCTTCCACCAGCTCAGACAGACAGTTTACGTGTCCGGCAGAACCGTGGTCGTGGATAGATACAATCGGGTTCACATCTTCCTCACACAAGGCACGTACCACGTTGTAGGCACGCTTCTGCATTTCGGCGTTGGCACGCTGGATGGCGTTCAGCTCGATACCAGAAGAGTAGCGTCCGGTATCTACGGAAGATACAGAACCACCTCCCAGACCAATGCGGTAGTTGTCACCACCGAGTACGACGATTTCGTCACCAGCTTCCGGAGTACCTTTCAGGCAGTCACGCTGTGTACCGTAACCTACACCTCCTGCCAGCATGATGACTTTGTCGTAAGCATATTTTTCGTTGTTCTCTTCGTGTTCGAAAGTCAGTACAGAACCACAAATCAGCGGCTGTCCGAACTTGTTACCGAAATCGGAAGCACCGTTGGACGCCTTGATCAGAATCTGTTCCGGAGTCTGGTACAACCATTTACGCACCGGCAGAATATTTTCCCAGTCGCGTCCTTCGTCCGTGCGCGGATAAGAAGTCATGTACACGGCAGTTCCGGCAATCGGCCAGGAACCTTTACCACCACCCATACGGTCGCGGATTTCACCACCGGTACCGGTAGAAGCCCCGTTGAACGGTTCTACGGTAGTCGGGAAGTTGTGAGTTTCCGCTTTCAGTGAGATGACGGTCTTGATATCTTTGATAATGAAATAATCAGAAGTAGAGTGGTCGGCCGGAGCGAATTGTTCTACCACCGGACCTTCGGCGAAGGCCACATTGTCTTTGTAGGCCGAGATAATCTTGTTGGGGTTTTCCTGAGTGGTTTTCTTGATCATCTGGAACAGAGAAGATTCCATTTCCTGTCCGTCGATGATGAATGTACCGCCGAAAATTTTGTGGCGGCAGTGCTCTGAGTTAATCTGTGCAAAGCCGAATACTTCCGAGTCGGTCAGCTTGCGGCCCAGGTCTTTTTCCACCTTCAGCAGATAGTCCATTTCTTCGCGTGACAGCGCCAGACCTTCCTTTTCGTTGTATTCTTCCAGGTTTTCGATGTATATGATAGGCTGCGGTTTGATGTCCACCGTGAAAATGTCCTGATTCAGTCCGTGGTACATACGTTGCAGCATCGGGTCATGGTCGGCGTTCTCGTCCTTTACCGGGAAATATTCCTCGATACGGCGGATGCCCGTGAGCCCCATGTTTTGGGTGATTTCTACTGCATTTGTACTCCAGGGGGTAATCATTTCACGACGTGGACCGATGAACCATCCTTTCAGGTTGTCTTCATTTTCCACAGTAGCGTCGCTGTAAAGCCAGCATAGTTTCTTGACGTCTTCAGCATTCAGCTCCTGATTGCATTCTGTGGCAATCACACTGTTTGTGGGTGTTCTGAAAAATAGAATCATAGCACTTGTATGTTATAATGAATATTCAATGCGCTTTTAAAAGTGGTACAAAGGTAGGGAAAATCCTCGGAATAAACGAAAAAAATAGAAGTAATTGCGTATGTTGCATCGATAGGAATTGGCTTTTAACTGGTAGATGGGATGAGGGGTAAGAAGTTTCTTAAAATAGAAAGGTAAGCACGATTGGCTATTAGAAATAAATTGTTATATTTGCATCATGAGAAAAGAGTTAGGCAAATGGTTTTTTAGATATAGCCAAGTATATGACCACTGCTGTGTTACTGACCTCTCTTTTTAACGGGGTGAATGAATGGGCATGGTATATGTATGGACTTGTAGTCCTTGCCGTATTAGTAACTCTTGTGACAGGACTTACGTTGCTTAAAGATAAGAAGGAGGACAAATAATGGGAGCAATTATTGTATCGGTGATGGTGATTGTTATTGCGCTCGTCAGTTTGGCGTATTTTAATTACCAAGACAAGAAAGAAGCGAAAAAGAACATACGATAAATTGAAAAATAAGAAAGAAGCTGTTTCAAAACAAATTTGGAACAGCTTCTTTTGTGATATTAGGTCTATGGGATGGGGGAGGATTTTGTATTCTGTTCTTCGTTTTCACATTCCGCGGAATATGCCTATCTTTGCACCTCAAATCAAAAAACTGTTTCTATTTTATGTGGTTACAATTACTGTTTGTCTTGTTGGCCATTGTGGTCGGTGCACGGGTTGGGGGCATCGGATTGGGTGTGTTCGGAGGCCTCGGTCTGGCTGTTCTTACGTTCGTGTTCGGTCTGGAACCGACCGCTCCTCCTATTGATGTGATGCTGATGATTGTGGCTGTGATTGCAGCGGCGGGTTGCATGCAGGCTGCCGGAGGATTGGATTTGATGGTGAAATGGGCGGAGAAAATCTTGCGCCGCCATCCTCAGCGTATCACTTTGCTGAGTCCCTTGGTGACTTACCTCTTTACCTTTTTTGCCGGGACGGGGCATGTGGCTTATTCCGTGCTCCCGGTCATTGCCGAAGTGGCCCGTGAGACGGGTATCCGTCCGGAACGTCCGATGGGAATTGCCGTCATTGCCTCCCAGCAGGCTATTACCGCCAGTCCTATTTCTGCGGCTACGGTTGCCCTTTTGAGTATGCTGGCCGGATACGATATTACCTTGTTTGACATACTGAAAATTTCCATTCCCTGCACCTTGGTGGGGGTATTGGCTGGCGCGCTGTATTCCATGCGGGTGGGCAAGGAACTGGAGGATGACCCTGTCTATCAGGCCCGTTTGAAGTCAGGGGAACTTTCGGGCGCCAATTATTGTACGGCCGAGGTGCTCCATCCCGGCAAGGCGCTGACCTCTGTATTGTTGTTTCTGGCTGCCACGGTAGGGATTGTGCTGTTTGGTTCTGTCGACAGTTTCCGGCCGTCGTTTCAAACTTCCGAAGGTGTGGTAATGATGCAGATGGCGCACATCATAGAAGTGCTCATGTTGTCGGTAGCCGCATTGATTCTGCTGCTGACCGGTACCAGTGGCATGAAGGCAGCCAAGAGTTCGGTCTTCAACGCGGGCATGCAGGCGGTAGTGGCTATCTTTGGTATTGCCTGGATGGGCGATACCTTCATTTCGGGCAACATTGCGGTGATAAAAGAAGGAATCTTCGGCATGGTGACCGACATGCCCTGGCTTTTCGGGGTGGCTCTGTTCGTCATGTCTATCCTGTTGTTCAGTCAGGCAGCTACCATTCGTGCCCTGCTTCCTTTGGGTATGGCGTTGGGTATTTCGCCCTACATGCTGATTGCACTTTTCCCGGCAGTAAACGGATATTTCTTTATCCCGAACTATCCGACGGTGGTGGCCGCCATCAATTTCGATACTACGGGTACGACCCGTATCGGAAAGTATGTGCTCAACCATTCGTTTATGATGCCAGGACTGATTTCCACTTTTGTGGCCGTAGGGTTGGGCATTCTGGCGGTACTTTTCGTGTAAAATGCGTTTGTAAACATAAAAATGTAAGGATGTAATGTAGGAAACGAACTTGTCAATTGTATGTTTCCTTTGCGTGAACCGTATGTTTTTTGACTCAGAGCCGTATGTTTCTCTGTCGGGAAACATACGGCTCTGCCTTGGAAGACGTAAAAAATAATTAAAGGCTGATAATTTATTGCTTTGAGCTTTTTCTGATTTGTTCTTTTTCCGTTGCGCATGTAATGATAATCGCATAAAAATGTAGGTACTTTCGTAAAAAAGTAGCATCTTTGCAGTATGAATTGGATTGAACAGGTTACTATACTTGATTTGTTGCTGAAGGGATTGATTATCGGCATTGTCGTGTCTGCTCCTTTGGGACCGGTCGGTGTGCTCTGTATTCAGCGTACGTTGAACAAGGGGCGCTGGTTTGGTTTCGTAACAGGAGTTGGGGCGGCATTAAGCGATATATGTTATGCGTTGATAACCGGATACGGAATGAGTTTCATGGATGAACTGATTCTGAAACATCATATTTTCCTGCAAGTGGTGGGAAGTATCATGTTGCTGGCATTTGGTATTTATACGTTTCGCAGCAATCCAGTGAAATCTCTTCGTCCGGCTTCGGGCACGCGAGGTACATACTTGCATAATTTCGTGACGGCTTTTTTTGTCACCCTGTCCAATCCACTCATCATTTTCCTGTTCATCGGTCTGTTTGCCCGTTTCTCGTTCGTGATGCCGGGCAGTCCCATCGGCTTCCAGCTGGTAGGCTATCTGGCCATTATTACAGGGGCATTGGGCTGGTGGTTCAGCATTACGTATTTCGTTAACAAGGTACGTTCGCGATTTAATTTGCGCGGCATCTGGGTGCTCAACCGCATCATCGGTGTCGTGGTCATGATAGCGGCGGTGGTAGGAATCGTCCTGGCCATTGCCGGTAAATCTTTTTCTTGATAGAATATGTATATTTCTCAGCAACTTAAAAAAAAGAATATTGCCGAATACCTGTTGTATATGTGGCAGGTGGAGGATTTGATTCGGGCCAATGGCTGCGATATGGGGAAAATCCGGAAGAACATCATTGAGCCTTATCCGGCTACGGACGAGCAGAAGCAGGAGCTAGCCCGTTGGTATGAAGACTTGATTAATATGATGCAGCAGGAGGGAGTGATGGAAAAGGGTCATCTGCAGATTAACAAAAATGTCATTGTCTGGCTGACCGACCTACATCTGCGTCTGTTGCGTTCACCTAAATTCCCGTATTATACGGCGGCTTATTACAAGGTATTGCCTTTTATCGTTGAACTGCGAGCCAAAGGGGGCGACAAGGATGTGCCCGAGCTGGAGACTTGCTTTGATGCCATGTATGGGGTGCTGATGCTGAAATTGCAGAAAAAGGAAATCAGCGAAGGGACGGCCAAGGCAGTGAAAGCCATCAGTGATTTGCTGGCTATGCTGGCCGGCTATTATATAAAGGATAAGGAAGGCGATTTGGACTTGGATTAACACACACATACTGAAAATGAAAAAGATATTGGTGACGGGAGCCAACGGACAGCTGGGTAGTGAAATGCGTCTGCTGGCAGAAGAGCACAAAGATTTTGAGTATTTTTTTACCGATGTGGCGGAACTCGACATCTGCGATGAAAAGGCTGTGATGGACTTTGTTTCGGCGCATCAGATTGACGGAATTGTGAATTGTGCGGCTTACACGGCGGTCGATAAGGCGGAGGACAACGTGGAACTTTGCGACAAACTGAATCGTGTGGCGCCGGGCTATCTGGCCAAGGCGGTGCAGAGCCGCGGCGGTTGGCTGGTGCAAGTGTCTACGGACTATGTGTTCGACGGAACCGCTCATATCCCTTATCGGGAAGAAGACACTCCTTGTCCGAATTCCGTGTACGGCTCTACCAAGTTGGGAGGAGAACAGGAGGCCTTGAAGTATTGCCCGAATACGATGATTATCCGTACGGCATGGCTGTATTCTAGCTTCGGCAACAATTTTGTGAAGACAATGATTCGGCTGGGGCAGGAGAAAGAGACGCTGGGCGTCATTTTCGACCAGATTGGAACACCGACGTATGCACGCGATTTGGCTCAGGCCATCTTTGTGGCATTGGAGAAGGGGATTGTGCCCGGTATTTATCATTTCAGCAACGAAGGGGTTTGTTCCTGGTATGATTTTACCAAAGCCATTCACCGGTTGGCTGGGATTACCACTTGTCACGTGTTGCCGCTTCACACGGAAGATTATCCCACCAAGGCTTGCCGTCCGCACTATTCCGTGCTCGACAAGACGAAGCTGAAGAAGACCTACGGAGTGGAGGTGCCCTACTGGATGGACAGTCTGGCAGAATGTATTGAAAAATTAAAACAATAAATATGGCAAATCAGGAAATAGCAAGAAGACGAACATTCGCGATTATCGCGCACCCGGATGCCGGTAAAACCTCATTGACGGAAAAGCTGTTGCTTTTCGGTGGGCAGATTCAGGTGGCCGGAGCCGTAAAATCAAACAAAATCAAGAAAACAGCCACGTCCGACTGGATGGACATCGAGAAGCAGCGTGGTATTTCGGTGACTACCTCCGTGATGGAGTTTGACTACCATGACTATAAGATTAATATCCTCGATACACCGGGTCACCAGGATTTTGCCGAAGATACGTACCGTACCCTGACGGCGGTGGACAGTGTCATCATCGTGGTGGATGGAGCGAAGGGTGTGGAATCGCAGACCCGTAAGCTGATGGAGGTTTGCCGTATGCGTAACACGCCGGTGATTATCTTCGTGAACAAGATGGACCGTGAGGCCAAGGACCCGTTTGATTTGCTGGATGAACTGGAAGAAGAGCTGGTTATCAACGTGCGCCCGCTGACGTGGCCGATTGAGAGTGGTCCGCGTTTCAAAGGAGTGTACAACATCTACGAACAGAAGCTGAATCTTTTCCAGCCGTCCAAGCAGGTGGTGACGGAGAAGGTGGAAGTGGATATCCATACGGAAGACCTGGACAATCATATCGGTACGCCGCTGGCGGACAAGCTGCGCAGCGAACTGGAACTGATTGAGGGGGTTTATCCGGAATTCAATGTGGACGATTACCTGAAAGGGGAATTGGCTCCGGTGTTTTTCGGTTCGGCGTTGAACAATTTCGGTGTGCAGGAATTGCTCGACTGCTTTGTGGAGATTGCGCCGAGTCCGCGTCCGGTGCAGGCAGAGGAACGTATCGTGATGCCAGAAGAGCCCAAGTTCACGGGTTTCGTGTTCAAGATTACGGCCAACATCGACCCGAACCATCGTTCGTGTGTGGCTTTTTGCAAGGTATGTTCTGGCAAGTTTACCCGCAACACGCCGTATCTGCACGTGCGTCACAATAAGACCATGCGTTTTTCTTCACCCACGCAGTTCATGGCCCAGCGCAAGACTACGGTGGATGAGGCCTGGGCAGGCGATATTATCGGTCTGCCGGACAACGGTACGTTCAAGATTGGCGATACGCTGACCGAAGGTGAAATCCTACATTTCAAGGGATTGCCCAGCTTCTCTCCGGAAATGTTCAAGTACATCGAGAATGCCGACCCGATGAAGACCAAGCAGTTGAACAAGGGTATCGATCAGCTGATGGACGAAGGTGTGGCACAGCTGTTTGTCAACCAATTCAATGGCCGGAAGATTATCGGTACGGTAGGGCAGTTGCAGTTTGAAGTGATTCAGTACCGTCTAGAGAATGAATACAATGCCAAATGCCGTTGGGAACCGTTGAGCCTCTACAAGGCGTGCTGGATTGAAAGTGACGATCCGGCAGAACTGGAGGCCTTCAAGAAGCGCAAGTACCAGTATATGGCCAAAGACCGCGACGGACGCGATGTGTTCCTGGCCGACAGCGGTTATGTGCTTCAGATGGCGCAGATGGACTTCAAGCACATCAAGTTCCATTTCACCAGCGAGTTCTAAAAAAGAAGATAAGATATAAACATATAAAAGGCAGGAAAGTAAACCGCTCTCCTGCCTTTTTTATATCCCTAAATTGGGATATTTACTGAATGTTCTATTTTAGTTTTGGCATGTCGGTCAAAATCTGTTTGCGTTTTCCATAAATCGTTTGAATATTTTGTATTTTTTATCCTCTCTATTAATTACTATTAATATTAGTAGTCCTACTAAAACTTTTAGTTGTTTGTCCGATAATTTTCATATCTTCGTATGGTATTAATCTTAAATGAGCTGTTTATGAAGAAGCTGACACCAAAAGAAGAAGAAATAATGAATATCCTATGGACCCATGGCCCTTTGTTTATCCGTGAAATGTTGGCATTCTATTCGGAGCCGAAACCACATTACAATACAGTAGCTACTCTGGTGAAGCTGTTGGTAGAAAAAGGCTTTGTCAGTTATCGTGCGTTTGGAAACACCTACCGTTATGAAGCAAAAATAACAGAAAATGAATACAAGGGTTCAGCTATCGGAGAGATTGTTTCTCAATATTTTGATAATTCTTATACCAAGGTTGTTTCTCAGTTTATTGAAGATGAGAAAATGAACTTGGAGGAACTGAAGCAGTTGATAGCTCAGATAGAGGAGGGGAAGAATAATCGTAAATTTTGAACCTATGGTAGCCCTTTTAATCTATTTACTGAAAAGCTCTTTCTGCCTGACATTGTTCTATGGGTTCTATAAGCTACTTTGTGCTTCGACCACTCGCTTTTCCTTGAACCGATGGGTGTTGGTGGGCGGAATGTTGACCTGCCTGTTGTTGCCTTTCGTTTCTCTGGAATTAGAGCATGAACCTTTAGTGCAGTCTCCTTTTAGCCTTATGGAGGAATGGAAACAGCCTGTTGATGTAATATCTGCTTCTGCTACAGGTATGGTGGAGATTACTCAGAAGGAAGCCAATTATTGGGATTGGCTTGTGCTGTTGATGGTGGCTTATCTGTCGGGATGTGCCTTTGTTCTTTTGCAATGGGTTGTAGGTTATATCCGTCTGTTCCGTTGGATAAACGGGCAGGAATATAAAGAATGTAATGGATTACGATGGGTGTTGTATGATATTCCTGTCCGTCCTTTTAGCTGGGGAACGTATATCGTCATGAACAGTCAGGAATATGAAGAATATTCTCCGGTCCGTTTGCATGAGGAAATGCATTGCCGGTATGGACATTGTTATGATAATCTGCTGATACAGTTTATTCTAATCTTTCATTGGTGGAATCCGTTGGTGTGGAAACTGAAGCATGAACTTAGTAGTGTTCATGAGTATCAGGCCGATGAAGGTGTACTGAATCAAGGCATCGATGTAAAAACATATCAATTGTTATTGGTGAGGAAAGCAGTGGGTTCAAGGCTCTACTCTATGGCTTGCGGTTTTACTCACAGTTCACTTAAAAAACGTATATCTATGATGTCGAAAAAAAGAAACAGTAAGTGGGTCCGGCTGCGTGTCTTGTTAGCCGTACCTTTGGCTGCAGGGGTCGTGTATGCCTTTGCGAGGCCGGAAGTGAAAGAAACGGTAGCGGATTATGGCGCAGCTCTTCAAACGAAGCATCAAGGAAAAGAAAAATCCGGATTAATGGTGAGGGACACAGCACAGCAGCGGAATGCAGACAATCTGATGCTGGATCATATTTCGTCGGAAAAGGCGTATGTGCTGGAATTGTATTGTAATCAGCGGAATCAGTTTCTTTTCGGGCCTGAAAATCATATTTCAAAGAAGAAGTTTGTTGATTATGGAACCATGATGGACGAGGCCAAGAAGCAATTGAAAGACTCTTTCGTCAAATTGTATGCTGAGCAGAAAACGGAAATGTCTCCTATCGTTGTCCGTATTGTAGCAGACCGCAATACAAAGATGGGGGCGATAACTATTGCCAAGCAGAAACTGGTAAAAGCGTATGATGAGGTCAGACGGGAGCTTGCGAAAACTTATCCTCAGGAATTGGTGAATGAATGTTTGATTTCCCGTTTCTATTATGCTTCTCCGAAAGCATATGCGGATGTACCGGCGGGTGTGGCCGATAAGAGTGTTCCGTTGCCGGGATATGAAGTCCGATTTTTGAAAGATAATGTGATAGTAGGTGAGTTGGAGGATTTTTCTCTGGATGAACTTTCTTCGAAAATCAAGCAGTTATGTGAGGGAAATAAGGCTGAAAACCTTTCCGTTTCGCTAAAGATACCTTCAGATGCTTCTGAAGGGGTGGTATATGATATCAAGCAGGCATTACGTGACGGATATATGCTTAAACTGAATCTTATGAGTGGTTTTTAGAATTGATTCGTGTAATAGTCTGTATTTGAAAACTTAGTTTTAAAATTTATGAAACCTTTTTCCTTTTATTTAAGTCTTATATTCGTTGTATCGGTGTTTGCTTCTTGTCAGAAGGATGGTAAAAGTATTGTTACTCCGGTATCCAGTGGTAGGCCTTATGAGGTACTGGTAGTTGCGGATGACAAATGTTGGAACAGTCCGGATAGTGCGCTTTTCCATGTACTTGATACCGATGTACCGGGATTGCCCCAACCGGAACGTTCTTTCCGGATTTCGAGAGTTCGTCCGGAGTATTTTGACCGTAGTACCCGTCTGTTCCGCAACATCATTATTGCGGATATTCAGGACATCTATACGCAAACCAAATTCAAGTATACCCGTGACGCGTATTCTTCTCCACAGATGATTATGACTATCCAGTCGCCGAATCAGGAAGAGTTTGCTGAATATGTATCCAAGAATGGACAGGTGATTATTGATTTCTTTACCCGGGCAGAAATGAACCGAGAAGTAAAACTGTTGGAGAAGAAGCATAATGATGTCTTGTCTGCCAAGGTACAAAGCTTTTTTGACTGTGATATCTGGATGCCGGTAGAACTGGCTTCGTACAAGGTTGGCCAACAGTTCTTGTGGGCTTCCAGCAACCTGAATGATTTGAACTTTGTTATCTACACTTATCCGTATACCAGCAAGGGAACTTTTACAAAGGCATATTTCATAGAAAAACGAGATTCTGTGATGAAAGCCAACATTCCGGGAGTAAAAGAAGGTATGTATATGGTGACTGCCGATTCTATTTTTGTAGAAGCTCGTAATATTGCAGTGCAGGGTGATTATGCATATGAAGTACGCGGTTTGTGGGAGATGGAGAACGATGCGATGGGAGGCCCTTTCGTTTCACATGTTCGTGTTGACCGTACGAACGGTCGGATTGTCGTAGTAGAAGGTTTCGTTTATAATCCGGGCAAACTGAAACGTGACCAGATTCGTAAACTGAATGCTGCCCTTTATACGTTGAAACTTCCTCTAGAGAAAAAGACGGGAGAACTTCCTGTAGACAATCAGATTTCGGAAGAAAAGGTAATGAAAGACAACTTATGAAAGATAGTACATTTATTATATCGTTGATTAGCACTCTATTGTCCCGTTGTAAAAGCATAAATTGAATTCGAAACCGGAATTTCCCCTGTTTGGGCTGCCCAACCTTATTTGCGGGAGATATCTAGAGATACAAAAAGCCAACTAATCCATAATGCTGTGTGTGTGAATTAGTTGGCTGATTTTATAACATTTAATGAATAGCCTTTTTTATATCCTTAAATTCGTTTCCTTTGCCAGCTTCCTTTTTTCAGGTAAATATAACTCAGCAGGCCGATGGCTCCGGCATATACATGTTCGGAGAACCAGCATACGGCTACGTCCATTTTCAGGAGCAGAATGATGAGGACGATGAAAATCAGGTAGCAGGTCAGGGCAATCATCTCCAGCAGAAAAGCAGCCCGGGTATCGCCTGTACCCGATACAGATTGGAAGAAAATAAATCCGGCACACTGGAAGAGATAGCTGGAGCAGAGTACCCAAAGCGTAGGGACGGCGGCATCTACCAGGTCGGGCATGTCGGTGTAGATACGGAGTACATACGTAGGCAGACAGGCTATCAGCAGGATGACAGGCCAGACAATGTAGGTGCAGAGCCGTACGTGCTGCCGGATGGTCGGCATGACATAGCGTGCTTCTCCGGCTCCAAGCAGGTTGCTGACAAGAGCGCTACAGGTGGAGGCAAAAGCCGTAATGGTCATGAACGGCACGCTCGACACGTTGCGTACGATGTTGGTGATGGCCAGTGAACGTTCGCCCAGGTGCTCGATGAAGATGAAGAACAGAAACCAGGTGCTGATGGATACCGCATTCTGTATCATGGTCCATAGCGATACGCTCATGATGCGTTTCAGTTCTGCCCATCGGAACTTCACCAGTTGGTTCAGTCCGTATTTGGTACAGTCCACCTGCCGAACGGTGTAGACGATGAAAAAGAGCATGGATACCAGTTCTGCCAGTGAAGAACCGATGGCTGCTCCGGCAATGCCCAACGCCGGAAATCCCAGTTTCCCGAATACGAGGATATAATTGAATACCACGTTCGATGTGACCATAACGATGGAGTTGAGCGTGAGGGTCTTGGTCTGGGTGGTGCCTACAAAGAAAGCCCGGAACATAATAGCCACGAACGAGAAGAAAAATCCGAATACCCGCCAGTTGATGTAGCTCACGGCTGCCTCACAGACCCGGGGAGACGCTACTACGTGCGACAATATCCAGGGAGAAAACAGTTGGGACAGGGTGAACATGACCAGTGCCATGGCCAGCAGGAAGTAAATTCCCTGATAGAAAATGGAACCGATTTTCCGGAAATTACCTTCTCCGTTGCGACGGGCAATCAGAATCTGCGAGCCGATGCTGAAACCGAATCCCAGCATGAAGATGGCCAGGTAATATACGCCCGCAATGGCCGAAGCACCCAATTCCACTTCGCCCACCCGCCCCATGAAGGCCGTATCGGTCATGCCGATGAGTTGTTCCATGAGCAGACTGATCAAGATGGGGTAAGCCACCTTCCATATTTCGCGGTTGGTATATTTCGTATGCATAAAAAACGGATATCAGATGATGGGGAAATGTGGTGCAAAGATACGATAATTCTGCATAAAAAAAGACCATCCTTTTGCAAGGACAGTCTTTTGTTTGTCTTTTTCTGAAAGAAGAATTATGCTTCAGCAGGAGCTTCTGTAGCAGCTTCTTCAGCAGGAGCAGCAGCTTCTTCTTCTGCCTTGGCAGCAGCCTCAGCTTCAGCTTTTGCAGCAGCTTCAGCAGCTTTCTTTTCAGCTACCTTCTTCGCGATTTCTTCGTTTACTTTCTTTTCAGCTTCCAAACGTGCTTTAGCTTCAGCTTTCTTAGCTTCTTCTTCTTTAGCTTTCAAAGCAGCCAAACCTGACTGTTTGTTTTCTTTCCAAGCGTTGAATTTAGCTTCAGCCTGTGCTTCATCGAATGCGCCTTTAGCTACACCGCCCAGCAGGTGTTTCTTCATGTACACACCTTCGCGAGACAAGATGTTGCGTACTGTGTCAGTAGGCTGTGCACCTACCATTACCCAGTGTAATGCACGTTCAAAATTCAAATCTACTGTGGCAGGATTGGTGTTCGGATTGTAAGTACCAATTTTTTCAGTAAATCTACCATCACGTGGTGCTCTTGCGTCTGCAATAACAATTGAATAGAACGCATATCCTTTGCGTCCGTTTCTTTGCAATCTGATTTTAGTTGCCATTTTTCTTAATTAGTTTTTTTAATGTAAATGATTTGAATTATGCTAATAACCCGTATTAGCGGGTGCAAAGGTACAACTTTTCTTTTGTTCTACAAATAGTTGCGCCAATTATTTATTGATTTCGCGCAGCCATTTTTCCAGTTCGCCCGTCCATTGGCGTTTGTAAGGGAAACTGTCGTTGTATCCCCAGCCGTGTCCTCCCACCGGATAGATGTGCAGGCTGGCGGGGACTTTATTGTTGACGAGGGCAGTGTAGTAGTTTACGCTGTTGGCCACGGGAACCACCGTGTCATCGCTGCTGTGCAGGATGAAGGCCGGTGGGGTCTGTGGGTTGACCTGCTGTTCGTTGGAATATTTTTGTTCCAGTTCCTTCGAAGGATTCCTGCCTAACAAATCATCATGGGAGCCTGTATGTGTGTAGCCCGGGTCCATGGTGATGACCGGATAGAACAGAATCTGGAAATCCGGGCGGGTTTCTGCATCAGTGAAATGAGTGGCTACCGTACTGGCCAGATGCCCTCCTGCCGACGATCCCATGATACCCAGCTTCTTCACATTCCATTCTGTGGTGTGCTGCTGCATGATGCGGAGGGCTTGCTGGGCATCGCTCAGCGGCACTTCGTGATGTCCGTTGGGCATGCGGTAGCGTAGCACGGCATAAGTGATGCCTTGGCTGTTGAACCAGGCGGCCATATCGTGGCCTTCGTGTCCCATGGCCAAAGTCCAGTATCCTCCTCCGGGGCAGGCCACGATGGCCATCCCGTTACTTTTTTCTGCCGGATAGACGGTCAGCACGGGTTCTTCCACGTAAAGCGGTCCATCTTTTACCTGTTGGGTCATTTCGTTGGTGTTGGGGGCACCATCGGGCCATATCTTGATTTCAATGCCTTTTTGGGCAAAGAGGTGGCTGGATATCAGCAGCCACCCCATGAGCAGTAGTTTTTTCATGTGTCGTATGAGTCTGAGGTTATTTTTTCAGTTTCATGCTGGCCTTGACCAGATAGGCTATCAGCAGCAGATAGACAATTAGTGATACCAGCTCACTCATCGGATTGCTCAGCCATTCCTCGTGGATGAGGTTGATGTTGCAATAGCGCATGATGGCACTTACCACTCCCATCAGAGCACCTCCGGCAATGAATCCGGAAGCCAGCAGCGTACCTTTTTCGTCGCGTGCCGTGTTGACGGCTTCGTCCTTGCTGCGGGAAGTCACGTACCAGTTGATGGCTCCACCCACCAGCAACGGGAGGTTCAGTTCCAAGGGGATGAACATACCCAGCGCGAAGGCCAGGGCAGGCACCTTGCAGAAGGTCAGTACCAGTGCCAGTACCGCACCGATGCCATAGAGCAACCATGGGGCACCTACTCCGTTCATCAGCGGGTCGATGACAGCTGCCATGGCGTTGGCCTGTGGGGCAGCCAGTTGTCCGCTGGTGAATCCATACGAATCGTTCAGTACCATGATGACGCCGCCTACGGTAGCTGCCGAAACCAGTGTGCCGAGGAACTTCCAGCTTTCCTGCTTCTTGGGTGTGCTACCCAGCCAGTAACCGATTTTCAGGTCGGTGATGAAGCCGCCGGCCATGGACAATGCGGTGCAGACCACGCCACCCATTACCAGTGAAGCCACCATACCCGTGGCACCTTTCAGGCCCACGGCCACCATGATGACGGAAGCCAGGATCAGGGTCATCAGGGTCATGCCCGATACTGGGTTCGTACCGACGATGGCGATGGCATTGGCCGCCACGGTGGTGAAGAGGAAGGAGATTCCCGCTACCAGCAGGATGGCTACTACAGTATGCAGAATGTTGCCTTGCATCACGTCGAAATAGAAGAAGAGTACCACGAGCAGCAGGGTGAACAAAGAACCGAAGGCGATGATTTTCATGGACAGGTCTTTCTGTGTGCGTTCCACGCTTTCTTCGGTCTTCTTTCCTTTCATCTCATTGGCAGCCAGGCTGACCGCACTCTTGATGATGCCCCATGAACGTACGATACCGATGATACCTGCCATGGCGATACCTCCGATACCGATGCTCTTGGCATATTCCTTGAAGATGAGTTCGGGCGACATGTCTTTCACGGCCATGGTGATGTCCGGATTCCAGGCATTCAGCACCTGGTCGCCCCAGAACAGGGAGATACCTGGAACGATGACCCACCATACCACCAGGGAGCCGGCACAGATGATGGCCGCATATTTCAGGCCGACGATGTAACCGAGTCCCAGTACGGCAGCTCCCGTATTGATTTTGAAAACCAGTTTGAACTTGTCGGCAATGGTCTCGCCCCATCCACAGATACGGCTTGTAAAGTTCTCGTTCCACCAGCCGAACGTACCCACGATGAAGTCGTACAGACCGCCTACCAGTCCGGCTATCAGCAACGGTTTGGCCTGGTCACCTCCCTTTTCACCCGATACAAGTACCTGGGTACTGGCGGTCGCTTCCGGGAAGGGATATTCCCCGTGTTTGTCTTTCACGAAATATTTGCGGAACGGAATCAGGAACAGGATGCCCAGCACGCCGCCCAGCAGGGAGCTGATGAACATCTGCATGAAGTTGACCGTCATTTCCGGATATTTTTCCTGCAGAATGTAGAGGGCCGGCAGGGTAAAGATGGCTCCTGCCACGATGACGCCCGAGCAGGCACCGATGGACTGGATCATGACGTTTTCACCCAGTGCGCCTTTGCGTTTGGTGGCACTGGAAATGCCCACGGCAATGATGGCGATAGGGATGGCTGCTTCGAACACCTGTCCCACTTTCAGGCCCAGGTAAGCGGCGGCAGCCGAGAAGATGACGGCCATGACAAGTCCCCATGTCACGGACCACAGGTTTACTTCAGGATACGTTTTTCCGGGAGACATGAGTGGTTCGTACTTTTCCCCGGGTTTGAGTGGACGGAATGCGTTTTCGGGCAATCCCGTCGGTTTTTCTTGTGTCTCTTTCATGAATAATATTGCATTATGATTTGATTAATATTCTTTCGGGTGTCCAAAAGTAGTAAAAATCATTCATATTCATGCAAAAGGCACCTTATTTTTGCGCTGTGGAAAAACGCAAGTGCGTTTCAGATAACGCCTTTACGTTTGAAGTGAAACGTCCTTGCGTTTTAATCAAAACTCTTTGGCGTTTCAAGCCAAACGCAAGGACGTTTTCCAGCCTCCTTTCTGAGGCATAAAAAAACAGGAGAAACACCCCGTGGATGTCTCTCCTGAATGAGTATGAAAAACGACTGTATTTTAGTTGTTTGCATCGGCTGATGCCGGTGTCATGTCTCCCTCTACTACCAAGCGAGTGATTTCGTTCTTGGAGTTGGTGCGCAGGGTGATGGTCTTGCGGAAATGTCCGGGGAATTTGCCGGCTCCGTTGTAAGTCACTGTCACCTCACCGCTTTCACCCGGTTTGATGGGTTCTTTCGGATACTGAGGTACGGTACATCCGCACGAAGCGATGGCCTGATGAATTACCAGTGGTCCGTCGCCCGTATTGGTGAACTTGAATTTGCAAGTCACTTTCGGACTGCTTTCAGAGAAAGAGCCAAAGTTGTATGTAGTTTTTTCAAACGTAATCTGTGCTGTTCCCTGTGCGATGACGAACAGGATGTTCATTACGCACAACAAGGTAGTAAATAAAATTTTCTTCATTTTCTTTTGTTTTTAATCCTTACTCTTGACAACTTCGCAAAGATAGTGTTTTTATGCTAAAGGGGTATGTTTGTGCAGTTTTATTAACATACTTGAAGTGTTGTTATCTGTTTACCTGCTTTACCCCTTTCACGGTTTTTATCTTCTTGATCAGCGATTCCAGCTTAGCATTGTCGTCCACCGTCACGGTCAGCATGCCCGAGAACAGTCCGTCGTGCGAGTCAATGCTGATGGAACGCAACAGAATATTGCTTTCCTTATTAATAATGGACGTGATGTTGGTCACGATGCCGATGTCGTCATGTCCGATGATACGGAGCGTGATGGGATACTGCTTTCCTTGGCTCTTCCCGGCCCAGCGTGCCTTAACAATACGATAAGGGAAGCGGGAACGCATTTCCTTGGCGTTCGGACAGTCGCAACGGTGGATCTTGATACCTCCGTTGATGCTCACAAAGCCGAACACTTCATCGCCGTAAATCGGGTTGCAGCATTTGGCCAGAGTGAAATCCAGTCCCTTCAGGTTCTGGTCGATAACCAGCACGTCGTCCTTGTAGTCCTTGGCATCGGTCGGCTGCTGGATGTTGAACGACTCTGCACTGCGGTAGCTGATTTCTTCGCGCTGCTCTGTCTCCTTCTTCTGCATGTCGAGGTACTTGTCGATGATGTCGTTCACATCGATTGACTCGTCGGCAATGCTTTGGTAGAAATCGGTCACGGTCTTGAAGCCCAGTTTCCGGATGAGGCGCATCAGGATGGCTTCATCGTATTCCATTTTCCGGTTCTTGAATTTCCGTTCCAGGGTTTCCTTGGCAAACTGGGTCTGTCGGGCTGCAATTTCTTTCAGTGCCTGACGTATTTTGTTGCGGGCTTTCGCCGTGGTGACGAAGGTCAGCCAGTCGCGTTTCGGCGTCTGAGTGTTCGAGGTCATGATTTCCACCTGGTCACCGCTGTTCAGTTTCTGGCGGAGCTGTACGTTCTTTCCGTTCACGCGGGCACCCGTACACCGGCATCCCAGGTTGGAGTGGATGGAAAAGGCAAAGTCGAGTACGGTAGCTCCCTGTGGCAGTTTGTACAAATCGCCTTTGGGAGTGAACACAAACACTTCGTCCTTGTACAAGTCCAGTTTGAACTGGTCCATGGCATCCAAGTCGTTGTCAGCATTTTCCAGTGTTTCCCGGATGGAGTTCAGCCATTCGTCCAAACCGCTTTCCCCCTTGATACCTTTGTATCGCCAGTGGGCGGCAAGACCTTTTTCGGCAATCTCATCCATGCGTTCCGTACGGATTTGTACTTCCACCCATTTGCCTTCCGGTCCCATGACAGTGATGTGCAAAGACTCATATCCGTTGCTCTTCGGCACGGACAACCAGTCGCGCAGACGTTTGGGGTTGGGCAAGTACATATCGGTCACGATGGAGTAGGCCTGCCAGCACTCCTGCTTCTCCTTGTCGAGCGGAGAATCAAGGATAATGCGGATGGCAAACAGGTCGTATACGCCTTCGAAGGGGCATCCCTGCTTTTTCATCTTCTGGTAGATGGAGTGGATGGACTTGGTACGTCCTTTCATGTGGAACTTCAGTCCGGCTTCTTCCAGTTTTTTCTTTATCGGTTCGATGAATGCGTCAATGTAGCGGTCGCGCGCTTGTTTGGTGGCATTCAGTTTCTCCTTGATATAATAGTACACGTCATGCTGCGTGTATTTCAGTGACAAATCCTCCAGTTCCGATTTCAGCTTGTACAGTCCCAGTTTGTGTGCCAGCGGGGCATACAGGTAGGCCGCTTCGTTGGCCACTTCCAGTCGGGCTTCTTCATTCGGGCTGTCCTTTATCTGCCGCATCAGGTTCACACGGTCGGCAATGATAATCAGGATGACCCGCATGTCTTCGGCAAACGACAGAAGCAGGTTGCGGAAATTTTCCGATTCGATGATGGGACTCTTGGAATATAGTTCATTGATTTTTACAAGTCCCCGGATAATGCCGGCCACATCTTCTCCGTATTCCTCCTTGACGGACTCCAAGCTGCACAAGTTGTATTTCACAGACTCGTGAAGCATGATGCCCAGAATCGAGGCACGACGCATTCCAATTTCCTCGGCCACGATGACAGCCGTCTGCATGTCCTTGATGATGGGGTTCATTTGGAAGACATTCCGTGGAATAGTTCCTTCCGACATGGCTTTTATGAGGTGGTTCTTCAGTTTGCGGCAGTCATCTTTTTGTAACGTGTCTTTTGATAGTAATAACAGCCTTTTATAAAGCTGAATCAGTTGTTTGTGCTCTTCCGGCGTGAAAAATTCATTGTTCTCCATAATGCCTCGTTTTGTTGTTTGTGGGTAAAGTTACTTTTTTTTTCATCGATATGGTGCATTCTTACTGTATTTTTTCTATTTTTGAGCATGATTCTGAATGCAGAAAGAATATTCATTACCTAAATAAAACAATATGTTAACACACGAAGACAAAGAATTGTTGGCCAAGAAAGGCATTTCAGAAGAGAAAATTGCCGAACAGTTGGCTTGTTTTGAGAAAGGTTTTCCGTTCCTGAAATTGTCGGCAGCGGCTTCTGTAGAAAACGGAGGTATCATGAAAGCTGAAGCAAAAGATTTCGAACGGTATCTTGCGGCATGGAATGCTTACAAGGATGGGGAGAAGAAAATTGTCAAGTTTGTACCGGCTTCCGGTGCAGCCAGCCGTATGTTTAAGAATATGTTTGAGTTCTTAGGGGCGGACTATGACAAACCGACGACGGATTTCGAGAAGAAGTTCTTCGACCATATCCATGACTTTGCATTCTATAACGACCTGAATGCGGCTTGCATGGACAATACGGGCAAGAACATCGATGCTTTGTTGTCGGAACAGAACTACAAAGCCATTGTATCCAATCTGCTGGAAGCTGCAGGATTGAACTACGGTGCCCTGCCGAAGGGACTGCTTAAGTTCCACCGTTATGCCGACGGCGTACGTACACCGCTGGAAGAACATCTGGTAGAAGGTGCGTTGTATGCAGCCGGAAAGACAGGTAAAGTGAACATACATTTCACAGTGTCTACCGAACACCGGGCTTTGTTTGAAAAACTGGTGGCTGCCAAGGTGGGTGAATACGAAGCCAAATACGGCGCGAAATACCATATCAGTTTTTCCGAACAGAAACCGAGCACAGATACGGTGGCAGCCGATATGGAAAACAAACCTTTCCGCGACAAAGACGGCAAGCTGTTGTTCCGTCCGGGTGGTCACGGGGCTTTGATCGAGAACCTGAACGATCTGGATGCCGATATCGTATTCATCAAGAACATCGACAACGTGGTGCCCGACCGTTTGAAGGCAGATACCGTGATTTACAAGAAATTGCTGGCCGGTGTACTTGTCACTTTGCAGAAGCAGGCTTTCGAATACCTGGAACTGCTGGACAGCGGCCACTACAGTCACGAACAGCTGGAAACGATTATCCGTTTCGTACAGCAGCAGTTGCGTTGCCGCAGGACAGACCTGAAAGAACTGGAGGATGCCGACTTGGTTATCTATCTGCGCAAGAAACTGAACCGTCCGATGCGTGTGTGTGGTATGGTGAAGAATGTGGGCGAACCGGGCGGTGGTCCGTTCCTGGCTTATAATCCGGATGGAACCATCTCTCTCCAGATTCTGGAAAGCTCACAGATTGATATGAACGACCCGGAAAAGAAAGCGATGTTCGAAAAAGGTACGCACTTCAATCCGGTGGATTTGGTATGTGCCATCCGCGATTACAAAGGCCGCAAGTTCAACTTGCTGGAACATGTGGACAAGGCTACCGGTTTCATCTCTTACAAGTCGAAGAACGGAAAGGACTTGAAAGCCCTCGAATTGCCAGGATTGTGGAACGGTTCTATGAGCGACTGGAATACCGTGTTCGTAGAAGTACCGTTGAGCACGTTCAATCCGGTAAAGACCGTGAACGATTTGCTGCGTGAACAGCATCAATAAATTGAGATAGACCGATTGAATCATAAAAAAGTCCGCTTGTCTGCATCAGACGGGCGGACTTTTTTGTCTTCATGTATACCGATTCTCTATTTTTAACGTGAGTTCGAAATAAAATTAGAAAATAGCCAGTTGTC
>ULRC01017706.1_pt1 | contig 23428 bp, 22 predicted proteins | sample 1955101 | NCBI WGS metagenome assembly ULRC01 (sample SAMEA4835672, study PRJEB28245) | human gut metagenome | biome: gut microbiome; material: fecal sample | place: Denmark | collected 2008 | reverse complement strand
GGTGCCACCTGAACCACAGTTATCGTCTCCGGGTCATTAAGAGCTGCAAGTACCTTGCCGATATCATCCTTTTCTCTTAGCGCTCCTACAGGGCAATGTGTCACACACTGTCCACAGGCTGCACAGTCCGCATGTTCAATCTTACGGCCGTTAGCCACATCCACAGTTGTTCTGCTGCCTGTATTAACTACATCCCATACATGAAGCGTCTGTATCTTTTCACATACCTGAATACAGCGCATGCACTTAATACATTTGGCATTATCGCGGATAATAGGGAATTCGGGATTCCAATCATTATGCTCTATTCTTCCATTATACGGATTCTCTATACATCCCAGATCATTAGCAATCTTCTGAAGCTCACAGTTACCGCTTCGTACACAGATTGCACATCTGCAGTCATGCTGCGAAAGTATAAGACGTACGATTGTCTTGCGTGTCTCTCGTACCTTAGGTGAGTTAGTGAATATTACCATTCCCTCCTCAACCTTATTATTACAGGCCGTTATGAGCTTTTCCTTGCCCTGAAGTTCCACCTGGCATACACGGCATGCTGCTATCTCATTAATATTGCGGAGATAGCACAGATGTGGAATCATAATTCCGATGCCTGCCGCAGCATCAAGAATTGTTGTGCCCTCAGGGACACTTACCGGACGGTTGTTTATTGTAAGATTTACCATATCTCTGCTCTTCCTCCTTTAAAGTTACCATAGCCAAAGTGGTCGCACCTTAAGCAGCGCGAAGACTCCTGCTCAGCCTCCTCAAGAGTCATGCCGCATTCGATATGATCAAAATTGCATTTTCTCTCATCCGCAGGCACATTGGTAAGATTAACCCTTCCGCACGCCGGCTTGTCCGCATGGCTTGCCGCCGGAATATCTATATCAACGCTTATGAGATGATTATATCCGAGATATTCATCTATATTGGCCGCTGCCACCTTACCTGCGGCAATAGCACGTATTACAGTTGCAGGCCCGGTTACACAGTCACCTCCGGCAAATACACCCGGTATATTGATAATCTCGCCATCATCCATGGCTGTTATGTTGCCTCTCTTGACAGGCATTCCCGCCTCCTCAAAATGACGGCTCTCAATACCCTGTCCGATTGCGACTATTACGATATCACATGCGACCCTCACCTCAGGCTTTGATGAATCAGATGGTCTGGCCCTTCCCCATTCATCCATTCTTCCGATTATCTGTGGCTTAACCCACAATGCCACGGCATTGCCGTTCTCATCAGCCTCTATTCTTACCGGACTGCTGAGCTCCATAAGTTCACAGCCTTCCTCAAGTGCTCCTTCCACTTCTTCAGGAAGCGCTGTCATATCTTCCTTACGCCTTCTGTAGGCAATTATTGCTCTCTTAGCACCAAGTCTTACCGCTGAGCGTACACAGTCCATTGCAACATTGCCACCGCCGACAACAGCAACCGTCTTGCCGGTAAAATCAGGTACATTATCATTGCCTATATTATCAAGCAGCTCAACCGCCGACATAACATTATTGCTGTCTTCACCCTCTATTCCTATCTTCTTATCGTTATGGGCACCGATTGCAATATAAACGGCATCATACTGGTCTCTAAGATCCTTGATTGAGAAATTCTCACCAATCTTTGTATTATACTTAACTTCAACTCCTGTTGACAGAACACAGTCAATATCTTCCTGAAGGCGTTCTCTTGGAAACCGGTAATTAGGTATTCCGTATCTTAACATTCCGCCAAGCTTGGACTTCATCTCGTAAACAACGCACTTATGTCCCATAAGTGAAAGGAAATATGCTGCACTGAGTCCGCTAGGACCACCTCCGACAATAGCAACTCTCTTACCGGTTGCTGCGGCACATGGAGGTGCCGGCACAACTCCTGCATTATCCACAGCAAATCTCTTAAGTCCTCTTATATTAACTGCCGTGTCAAACATACTTCTGCGGCATCTTGCCTCACATGGATGCTCGCATATAAGTGCACACGCTGTAGGGAAAGGATTATCTTTTCTTATAAGACGCACTGCATCTGCATATCTTCCTTCATTAACAAGCGCGATATATCCCGGAATATCAACTCCCGCAGGGCACAATGCAACACAAGGTATTGCCTGGGTTATGTGATTGGTACATTTGCCATTTTTGATATGTGCAACATAATCGTCACGGAAACCTTCAAGCCCCCTGAGTACCATATTGGCTGCCTCATATCCGATTGCACAGTCAGCCGAGTTACTTATTACCTTGGCAAGCTTTTCTATCTCGCCAAGCGTCTCCATTGTTGCCTCTCCTTCAAGGACCTGATTAAGGTAATCTGCAAGCTGTCCGAGTCCTACACGGCACGGCACACATTTACCGCATGTCTGTGCATGGCATAGTCTGAGGAAATTAAGTGCAAGATCTACAGGGCATATTCCCGGAGGACTTGCCACAATACGTCTCTCAAGATCCTTATACAGTCTCTCTACAGTCTGACCGGCAACATTCTTAGTTGCAATTTTAAGTCTGCTCATATACGCTACGTCTCCTAATTATCTGTGTTCTTCCAATATCTTCTCAAGGATAATAACTGCATCTTCAATACATCCCGGGCAGCTTCTTAACACTTCTCCCGTCTCAACACCCTTGAGGTCTTTGCATACTATTGACTTATTTTTGTTTTTAAATGTCTCGACAAGCTCTTTTGAAAGCTTATATGTCTGTCCCTTTGAGTCTGGCTTCTCAAGGTTAGCCGAACTGTTAAGCAGTCCGAGTATTGTAACCGCTCCGTTAACCGCACCACAAGTTCCTTCCATACATCCCATTCCAAGCCCCATGCCTTCTGTCAGACGGAACATCGCTGCCTCATCAATCCCAAATTCGTCACAAAAGCTGCATGCTACAGCCTGTGCGCAGTTATATCCCTTATTGTGTAATTCTGCTGCTTTATCAGTTCTGTTTCCCATATATACATTCTCCAATCCTGTATGCTCTACGTGCTAAATAGCATTTAATTTTCATTATATACATTTTGCCGGAGCTATGCAATATTTGTTTATTTTATAACATACACAAGGCAGAGCACCTCTAAAATGGCACTTGAATAAATACCTGTATCATATTAAAATAAATCATATTTTTCGTCGCATGCAGACAGCATGCGGGAATGGGGATATTTATGATACAGACGCTTTACAATGTAGACGGATATGATGAGGATAAGATATACAGTGCTATATGCAGATCTTTTGAGACACTCGGAATAATTAATGATATTCACCCGGGAATGAAAGTTGTGCTGAAGCCTAATCTTGTCATGGCAAAGAGCCCACAGTTTCCCGTAACTACACATCCGGCAGTAATTAATGCTGCCGCACGGTATTTCCACGATAACGGAATAACAGACATAACACTTGCCGAAAGCTCAGGCGGACTGTATAACGCGGAATATATCAAAAATATATACCGTGTATGCGGTCTTAAGAGCCTTCACCCGTATATAAAGCTTAATATGGATTTTACATCTAAGGTGGTTACATGCCACGAAGGTTTTGTGAACCATACCTTCAACCTTATAACCCCCATCGTCGAAGCTGATTATGTTGTTAATATATGTAAGCTTAAGACACATTCCATGACCGGCTATTCCGGTGGAATAAAGAACCTTTTCGGAACAATCCCCGGTCTTGAGAAGCCTCAGATGCACTACCGCTGGCCTAAGATTGAAGATTTTTCCAATATGCTGTTGGAGCTTGCACAGACAGTTAATCCGGCTGTTACTATAATTGATGCCATAGATGCCATGGAGGGTAACGGTCCTACAGGAGGCACATCACATCCTCTTAACCTCATTATGGCCGCAAGAGATTTTTACACACAGGATTACTTTGCAGCACAGCTTATGAAACTTAATCCTATGGATGTTGTTATGATACGTCAGGCCGTAGAACGCGGGCTTGCCCTGCCTGATGAGATTGAACTTGCCGGTGAGCAGATTCCTGAAGGACTTACGCCGTTTGAGAAACCGGATACGCATAAGCTTGATTTTTCTACAAGTGTGCCTCCGTTTCTTGCACGTCCAGCCACCATGCTAATGAAACATTTCCTTAAGTCTTACCCTAAGGTTAATCCGGATATATGCGTCGGATGCGGCAGATGCGCCGAGAGCTGCCCTGCCCATATAATAAAGATAAAAGATAAAAAAGCACATTTTACAAAGAAAGGCTGTATCTCATGCTTCTGTTGCCAGGAGATGTGTCCTGCCAAAGCCATCTCTGTAAAACGTGCATTATAAATGCAGATCCGGTTGCTTATTCAATCCAAATCACATTGCCCCATAATTATTCTGGCAATATGTTCATAGTCATTAACAAAGTCTGCGCGATGATAATCCATCGCGCTTATTTTATTCATAACCTTACTCATGTCATCAAGTTCCGTTATATCTATACTCACAGCCGCACCCAGATTGCACATCATTGCAATGTTCATTCTGTCCTCTGCGATATCAGGCCGTCCAATCAGTGCAGCCGGTGTTCCGGCAAGCAGCACTTCAGCTATCGTAGACCAGCCGGGCTTTGTTATACAGTAATCACATGCCGCAATATAATTATTCGTATCCGGCACTCCTTCCGGTAATTCATATACGTTATCACTGCCTTCAGCAAAATGTATTCCGCCCGTAGCGACAAATCTGTATGGAAGACCGTTCACATCTATCTTTGTGTCAATTCCCGAATTACTTCCGCCAACCGACATGAATACAAGCTTTTGTCCACCGCATGACAGCTTTCTGCGTATATTATCCACACGTTCACAGTCAAATGGCCTTGCCGCAAGTCCTACCTGTATTCCGTCCGGAAAACGTTTCCTTGTCGGTTCATTAGCCATGGCATACAAAAGTACCCTGTCTGCATCCTCAAAGCACTTCCTGTATGGTGCAAGCAGCTTTTCATCAAGATATTCTTCAAAGACTTCTATCCACGTAAAGCTTGCCATAAAAAATGACGGCACTCCGGCTCTCTTCGCCGCCGTAAGAGCCCATGGAACAATATCACATATGACAGCTGCCGCGTCATATCTTTTAATGAGTCCGACTGCCTCTTCTATCCTTGATTCAAATGTTTCCACATATGCTCTGACTCCGCGTTCAAGTGCCCTGGCATCAATCTTAAGTGTTCCCGGAATTACAGGTGTCCCATAATCAGTATCCCCCTCAAGGCAGACAAATCTCCCTTTACCACTGCCGCCGCATTCTTCGTTGTCATCAATTATGTGTCTGTCCGCCATATAGCTTCTGGCAGCATTAAGCTGTTTTGCCCCACAAATGCAGATAACCTGCATGCCGCACTCTAAAAGCCGCGCCATAACAGGTATCTCACGCATTATATGTCCAAAACCATGATTGGAAATATAGAATATATATGTCATTAATCTGCTCTCTTTATACTTGTGTGAATCTGTCAGCCTCTGACTTAAGTGCATCAGCTATCTGCTTATTCTCCTGCATTACATCAGATACCTTAGACATATCCTCAACAAGATCATTAGTGTTCATTGCAGCTGTCGTTACTGCACTTGCACTCTCACCTATAGCTGTTGCAATTCCGTCAATAGCCTCTGATATACTGTTCACAAGCTTCTTCTGCTCAGCTGTAAGCTCATGGAAATGTGTGACAACTCCGTTAATGTGAGCCGCATCATCATCATACTGTCTTCCTGACGCAACAAAGCTGTCATAATCAGGAAGTATCGTCTCGTTAATATATGCAACAAGCTCATTAGAACTGTCAACAAGCGCCTTTACCGCTGCAACAACCATTGTATTAATATTCTGGATATTATTAGCCGTATCCCTGCTTGAATCAGCCAGCTGCCTTATCTCATCAGCAACAACAGCAAATCCGCGTCCTGCTTCGCCTGCTCTTGCCGCTTCAATCGATGCATTCAGGGCAAGCAGATTAGTCTGTCCTGATATACTCAGTATCTCATCAGTAAGTTCATTGACACGCTGTACACTCTTACTGTCATCAATTGCCTTATTAAGTGCAACAAGAATTCCTTCCATTACCGAATTGGTGTTATCCTTGTTATTCTGTGCCATCGTGCTGAGTTCCTCAGCCCTCTTCTTCATATCCTCAGTATACTTAAGAAGATCATCAGATGCATCGGCAATATCCTTTGTATTATTGTCAACAGTACCCGTATTGTCATCCACAGTAGTCACTGTTGCAGATATCTCCTGCATTGTTGCTGAAAGCTCTTCCATTACAGATGATACATCACATGAATTCTCGTTGGCTTTCTTAACGCTTTCGAGGACATTACCGACAATATCCTCAAGCTTGTCAGAATCACTGGTAATCTCCTGCATTATATTCTGCAGTGTTCCTATGAATGTATTAATTCCATTGCCAAGCTGTGCAATCTCATCCTTGCCATCTACTGCTATGCGTTCTGTAAGATTACCCTGCCCTTTATCAATGCTGCTTACTATCTCTCCAAGCTTCTTATTAGTAGCCGTCATAGGCTTTGTAACCTCAAAACGGATAATAATAATTGTAACTGCAGCTACCGCCATCGCAATAAAAAGGAATACCGCCGATGTAATTATAGCCGAATTATAAGCATCTGTCTGATGCTGTATTGCCATATCCATGCCATCATGATTGGCATCGATAAGCTGTTCCATAAGCTTGCTTATCTGATTGCCGAGATTAGTAAGTGATGAATTAGCAATACTTACAGCCTGCTGTGACTGACCGTCGTTACTGTACTTAATCGCCTGCTCAAAGTTCTTTACGTAGTTAGTATAAGCCTCTTTGAACTTCTGATATTCCTGTCTTGACTCATCATCAGCAAGTCTGCCCTCAAGCTGCGCGCACTGGTCATCAATCTCCGACTTAAGTTTTTCCGATTCAGTAGTAAGATTACGCTTTGTTGATCCGTCAGTGGCAATGCAATGTGCAAATATTACCCTCTGCAGTGCTTCAAAATTAGCCGACATATCTCCTAATATTGATATGCTCTGTGCGTATTCTGATGATATCTTCCTGCTTGCATCCATTACCGAATTAAAGCTGAAATAATTCGTTACTGCCATAACAATCATACATAATACCATGAGCAGTGCAGGTACAAGAAGCTTTATCTTAACGCTCAGATTTTTTAAAATACGCATAAATACCTCCATTTCTGTGCCCTTTACAAGCATCAGCAAATCTGCTTATGCTAAAGGTACTATATCCATAGTAATTATTATATGGATTATATTATTTTAATCGAGGTTTTTCAACATATTTTGAGTTCATTTATATTTTATTACTGAAATTTTGCCATTAAAGATGTACCAATTGTTCCTTCCGGCATTGCGATACCATAATTATCTGCTATTGTAGCACCTATAACGCCAAACGTATCCTGCTCATCGAGCTGTCCGTAACCGCTTAGCGAAGGTGAATATACAAGAAGAGGGACCTTCTCTCTTGTATGGTCCGTTCCCTTATACGTTGGATCATTACCATGGTCAGCCGTAATCATAAGCAGGTCATCACTTCTCAGATGCCCCAGAAGTTCTCCAAGCTTCTCATCAAAGCGCTCCAGTTCGTCACCGTATCCCTGTGGATTCCGCCTGTGTCCCCACAATGCGTCAAAGTCAACAAGATTCACATAACACAGACCGTCAAAATCCCTGTCTGCTATTGCAATAGTCTGCTCCATTCCGTGAACCGAACTCTTGGACCTGTTCACCTCTGTTATCCCCTGCATATTGAATATATCACTTATCTTGCCGACTGATATCACATCTCTGCCCGACTCTTTAAGTGCATCAAGAACAGTCCTGCCTGTCGGACTCAGTGCATAATCGTGCCTGTTTGCTGTTCTTATAAATTCACCGCGCTTCATTCCCGTGTACGGTCTTGCTATTACCCTTCCGACGCGCCATTCCTCACGCATCGTCAGTTCTCTTGCTATCCTGCAGTAATGATACAGCGTATCAAGCCCCATTGTCTCTTCATTGCCGCATATCTGAAGCACCGAATCCGCTGATGTATACACAATAAGTTCTCCGTTATTAATCTCACGCTCGCCAAGCTCATCAAGAATCTGTGTTCCGCTCGCGCTCTTATTGCCTATTATCTTCCGTCCTGTTCTCTTCTCAAGCTCATCAATAAGTTCCTTCGGAAATCCGTGCTCACTGAATGTCTTAAACGGTTTCTGTGTATATATCCCCATCATCTCCCAGTGACCGGTCATTGTATCTTTACCATTGCTTCTCTCATTAAGCTTAAGATAATATCCCTTAGGCCTGTCACATGGTGCAGCCTGCTTCAGGTTCACAAGATCCGCCATTCCAAGCTCTGCAAGATTAGGTATTGCAAATGTATCCCTGCTCTGTGATATATGCCCGAGCGTATTGACACCTATATCCCCAAAATCTGCCGAATCAGCCATCTCTCCGATTCCAAGTGAATCAATTACTATAACAAATATCCTTTTAAAACGTGCCATAAACCAAGTACCTCCATGACTGATATTATAACACAGACCGGAATTTTATACGATCAATTCACCCATAAGCTCATCAACTGTTATTATGCGGTCTATCCGTGAGACATTGCTTCCACAGAATATAAGGCCGTTTTCAACATCGCCCCTGACTGCATTTATAAGTGCCTTTGTTATACAGTACGGAACCTGTGAAGGATTGCAGTGTGCAAGGCATCCGAAGCATTCCGTTATGCGTTCGGGATTATCCTTTATGCGGCGTATGAAGCTGTTATTAAGCGCACGTCCGGGCATGCCTACAGGACTTTTTATGATTGTTATGTCATCAGCCGATGCATCTATATAAGCCTGTTTGTATGCATCACTGGCATCACATTCCTTCGTCGCCACAAACCGTGTGGCTGCCTGAACTCCGTCTGCCCCAAGAGACAGTGCATGCCTTACGTCATCGCCATTGAATATTCCGCCCGCTGCAATTACAGGAATATGTACGCCAAAGCGTTCTGCATACCCCTTAACACACTCAATTATCCCTCTTATCTCATCATCAAATCTCTCTCTGATACCTGATTCTATATCTTCCCTGCTGAATCCAAGATGGCCGCCTGCTTCCGGTCCTTCTATCACAACCATGTCCGCCGTCCTTTTATACTTCCGCTCCCACATTGACAATATTACTTTCACTGCCTTAACTGACGATACAATCGGTGCAATCTTTGTTCCGGTTCCCGCAACAAGCTCCGGAAGATCTACCGGAAGTCCGGCTCCGCTTATTATTATATCAGCACCGGCCTGTGCTGCTGTCCTTACATGCTCCCTGTAATCCTTAAGCGCAACCATTACATTGACACCTACAAGCCCCTCACGCTTCATTGCAAGTGCATTTTTTATATGTCTTGTAAGCGCTCTTATATTGGCTTCTCTTGTATTAGTCTTAAAATCAGGCTCATCAAAGCCAATCTGAGCTGACGAAATAACTCCCACTCCTCCTGCGTGTGCCACCGCACCCGCAAGTTGTGAAAGACTTACTCCCACTCCCATTCCGCCCTGAATAACAGGGTATTTTGCGCATTTATCACCAAGTTCCAGACATTTCATTAACATATATCTCTCCTTATTATTTTGATTATCAAACTATTTTAGTATAAAATAAGACAATGCCCATGTCAAGCATTGTCTATCTTCCCTATCTTATCAAGTGCATCCTCTATTATCACATTAATTGACTGGTCAGTTATTCCTGCCACAAGGTTATCGCATCTGTTGACAGGCAGAAGAATCTTCACTGCAGCACTCTGTCCGACTGCCACAGCCATCGCCGGTGATATCTCACCAAGCAGCGCATCCGCAATGACAATTCCGACGGGTCCTATAATCACATCTGCTTTTCTCGCCCCGACAATAACCGCATTCTCACCTGTTGCCCCGCGCAGCTGTGTACCTTTGAGCATAGATGATGTTGCGACGGCATTGGTTCCTGCAACAGTCACATTATGTTCCGGATATCTCTTTAAAATTGAATTAACAAGCTGTTTTCCAAGCTTGCCGCCCTGACCGTCTATAATAAGTATATTCATATACTGCTCCTTTCATGCAGACATCATCTGAATAAATTTCTCAATCATGTGACAGACTATAATGAAGTTTAATATTAAATATCGGAACGTACGCGTTCCCGGAAAGGTGGTCACTATGGGAAACAGCACACTAAACTGCATTGCGCATACACTTATAATCATAGGTGCAATCAACTGGGGGCTTATCGGATTCTTCGGATTTGACCTTGTTGCATTCCTCTTCGGCAATATGTCATGGATCTCAAGAATCATATATGCAATAGTTGGTCTGTGTGGATTGTATGCACTGTCCTTCTACTCAATCCTTGCTCATCAGGAGTCCTAAACCAGACATATTATCACATATGCCAACAGAGAGCCGCTGCATCATACAGCGGCTCTTATATCTATCTGAAGCGTTCCTTAAGCTCCTTAAGTGCTGCACCAAATCTTTCAGATGCTGCAGTAGGGTTGCCGCGAAGCAGACCCCTGTGGAATATTGACATTCCTTTTGTAATACTCTCTCTGTTAAGATTAAGTTCCTCAAGCTTTGCAGCAAGTACAGCCATCTTCTGTACTGCCTCTTCCTTTGCATCCTGTGCCGTAATCCTGGCACTGCTCTTAGCTGCATATACTTTATCAATTGCAGCTTCCTTTTTCTCAGATGCTATTCTTGCGGCCTGCGATTTCAGGAGGCTTAACTGTACCTGTATGTCATCAATCTGTGCGCGTATATCTGTCATCTTCTCAAGTGCCTTACCGACATCTACAGCCACCTTAGCAGATTCGATAGTATCAAGTACAAATAACACTCCGACAACAGCTATGACAACATAATCAACAACCGGCGGTATCTTATTAAGAACAAAATGCTCAATCGGCGGATGAAGCACATATGTCATCAGCAGTGTAAAGAAGCCCCATGCTATACTTGATGTAAGGCATATATAGCCCTTGATATTGAACCTCTGGTTACTGTAATCCCAGTAACGCATTTTGAAAAGCTTTTCCATCGCCCATCCGGTGAAGTATTCAAGTATTGTCGGTCCGATAACACCAAGACAGTACTGAAGCACATAATTACCCGGAAAAGGCAGTGTAAGAAGCAGCATAATCGTTGCGCCCGAACCATACAGCGGCAGCATAGGCATTCTTAAGAATCCCCTGTTGACCCATCGGTGTGACTTAATCGAAACATAGCATGATTCCCATACCCATCCGAGAAAACTATAAATAAAGAAAAATGTAATCCATTGATTCCAGCTGTAATAATACATCCACATTCTCCATTCCATGTTGCTATGGCAGATAATTGCCGTAGAGCTCTATATCATCGAATATAGAATCCCATTTGTTAGTTCCGCCCGAAGTTACACACACATAGTGTTTATCTCCCTTGACAGCATAGCTTACGAGGCAGTTGCCTGATTCCGTGATATATCCGGTCTTACCGGCAGTAATCGTAACGCCTTCCGCTTCAGTACCGTACATTCTGCTGAACATTGTACTTGTAAGAGCTATTCCGCCCGGATGCTGCGGTGATGGTGCCGTTGTATACTGATAAGTTGAAAGCACCTTCGCACACAGTTCATTCTGCATCGCATACTCCATTATCATTCCCATCTCTACCGGTGTTGTATACTGGTCGGCATCATATAATCCTGAAGTATTGGCAAAATGAGTATTTTTAAGGCCTATCTCTGCGCATTTGGCATTCATGAGCCCGGCATATTCCTCTTCTGAGCCTGCAATCATTCTTGCAAGTGCCTGCGCAGCATCCGCTCCCGAAGGAAGGATAAGCCCGTAAAGCAGATCATTAGCTGTAACCTTTTCCCCGGGATCAAATCCCGCTCTTGATGCATTCTCCCTGACAAGCGGGTCTATAAGCTCCGTCGTCATTGTAAATGTATCATTCATGTCCCTGATATTCTCAACGGCTATTATGAGCGTCATAACCTTCGTCATCGAGGCCGGATATATCTTTGCGTCATACTGTCTTCCGGCAATAATCTCATGACTGTCTATATCCACAAGCGATATATATGCACTCTTGACCTTTTCCGACGTTATATCTTTGTAATCAGCAGACTTCACCGGCTGCGGAATTGTAATCACCTGCTTAACCGGCTCATGCGATGAAGGTTCAACATAGGCCAACGTCTGCACAACTTCATCTGCCTGATTGCTGCCTCCCTTTATATGTGATATGGCACATCCTGCCATTCTTACAATTCCCGTGATAAGCACCGCAAGAATAATAAGTGCTGCTGTTCCGTATTTTATTCTGTTTATAAGAATTTCGCGTCTTCTTGCGCGTCTTTTCATCTCTCTTCTGTATGCCTGACTGCCCTGATGAGCAGTTCTATAATCTCCGGAATTGGTATTATTACCGTTATAATTCCTTCTTTTGGCCGGATTACTGCTATTTTTCAGCCTTATGTTAAGTCTGGCAAGCACTCCTGCATTCCTTCTGCGCCTGCCTCTTGTAAATCTTTTATTTCCCATGACCAATCCCCATCTTAAGCAACTTTTTCTTTGTCAAGCAGACTTACTGCTATAAACACAATTCCACATACCGCAAGCATGTAGAAGCCTATCTGATTAAAGAAAACCTTACCGATTGCAGGTAATAAACTCCATGTAATGATACATACAATTGACGCAAGTATTGTAAAGAATCCTGCTCTCTTACCGGCAAACTTAGGGAAGAGAAGACCTCCAAGCACAATAAATGATGTTCCTATTGCAAGCGAAAGCGCCTTCTGCATAGCACCGAGAATACTTGTAAACTGTGTTGAAACAATATACGTAACAGTTCCGACAATCGCAATTATTATTTTATTAACAAGAAATGTCTTTTCTTCAAATCTCTTTCCAAACTTGGTCTTAAAGAATACATCACGGCTGCATGTAGTAGAAAGTCCGATAAGCATGCTGCATGCTGTTGACATGTCTGCCGCCCACAGACCTGCAAGCGTAAGTCCTGCAATCCCCGCAGGAAGACTCATAAGTATTACAGGAAGCGCTGTTGAAGCTACGCCTTCGGGATAGAGTGCCTTTGAAGCCACACCAAGAAGCGCACATAAAAATCCCACCGGTATCATCATAAGCGCACCAATCTGGAAGCCTCTTACCGCATCCTTATCTGACCTGGATGTAAGTGCAATCTGTACAGCTCCCTGAACAGAATTGGTATTACCGCACATTACAACTATCCATCCGAGAATACCTGATACTCCCATACCTTCCCAAAGGCTCATGTAAGGCACGTCAGGATTAGCTGCTGCCATTGCAACTGCCGCATCCCAGCCGCCCTCATTAAATAAAACAACAAATGTTGCTACTATAACACCTACATATATAAGCGTAATATTCATAATATTACTCACACTTACTGAGCCCATTCCACCAACAAACGCAATAAGCATGAATATAATAAAACTGAAAAGTGTTGCGGTCTTAACATCACTGAATACTCCCGGAAGGAGTGAATACAGAATGCTTCCGCCCGCCTTATACTGTAATGCAATGATTCCGCACTGGATAATAATCATGGACACAATCATTATCTTCTCTGCCGCAGTACCATACATATTCCTTGTCATCTCACTTATTGTTGTATATCCGCTCTCACGAAGCTTCTTTACAAGCACAAGACTGCACACAACTGCACCGATAGCCCACGCAAGGTCATACCAGCCCGCTGACAGTCCCTTGGTAAATGCATTCTCAGCAATACCGATTGTTGACGCACCGCCGATTGCAAGTCCGGCAATCGTAACTGCCGTCAGCCACATATTATTCTTTCCCTTGTATAGCAGGAAATTCTCACCGTCCCTGCGCGCCTTTACTGACATAAAAATGCTGAGCGCAAAAAGCAGAGCTACATAAACAAGAACTATAATAAATGGAATATTAAACATCTGTAAATCCCCCGGAGTATTATTTTGTAAATTCACTGTTGATTGCATCGTACTCTTCTTTGAGCTGAGGCATAACGCTTCCGCCGTAAGGGATTACATACACGCTCTTATCTTTAAAATCTACTGTTGCAAGCAGGTCTTCTATATTATGATATGAATCAATCTTCATATCGCGCACCACGTCAGGATCCATCATGCTTAACATCTTAAGGTTACATTTGCTTATGGCTTCACATGCTGCATAGAATATATATCCGCCTATTGTAAATGCTTTTCTTAAGTCAGCATCAAGAGTTCCTCTCTTAAGCGGTTCCATCCAGTCAAAGAAATCCTTGGCTCCGCCGCCTTCCCTGCACTCTGCAAGGAATATTACCGTGCCGCCCTTCTTAACTGCCCTTGTTGCATTAAATACTGTCTTAACAGCCTGATAAAGGTTAATATCCTTAGGAAACCCTCCACAGCTTGCTATAACAACATCCGCTTCATAATCAATAGGCTTGCCATAACCTTTCTGACAGAATTCACAGCTCTTAAGCCATGCATTATGAAAATCTCCGCAGAAAAGCCCACTGTGCTTAGATGATGTATTAACTACTATATTAACACCAAATGTCGGATTAAGCAGTCTTGCCGCTTCGTCCATATCTTCATTGATAGGGTTCATTGTAATCCTGCCGCCACCTACCTTAAGGTCTGTTCTGGGTGCAGACGGGTCAAGTGCCCTCGTATGGTTCTGACGGATAGTCTGTCTTCCGCTGATTCCCGGAAGCACGCTCTTACGTCCTCCGCCGTATCCTGCCATTATATGATGTACGGTTCCGCCTATCATAATAGTCTTACGTCCGACTGCAAGCGGATTAACCCACACTTCCGTTCCTCTCGACGTTGTTCCTATATTAACAAGATCATCAGCATCACAGTCATGATTAACAACCTTAACCCTGTCATATACTTCCTTAGACGCAAGCTTACACAGCTCGTCTTCTGCTGCCGGTCTGTGTGAACCAAGTGCAACAACAACTATCATATTGTCATATGGAACACCAAGCTCATCGTGCAGATACTCAACAAGAATTGCAAGCACCTTGTCCTGTCTCATCCAGAATCTTGTAAGGTCACTTATTACAAATGTAACCTTATCATCTGCCTCAATAAGCTCTTTAAGTGGTTTTGAATCTATAACATCCTCATTAACTGCCCTGAGAAGCGCTGCCTTAAGATCTTCTATCTCAGGCATCCGGTTCTCAGTCAGATACTCTATCGACTTTGCCCCTTCTACATTAATGGTTACTTTGCCTTCACCATATTTTAACTCTACACTTTCCATCCGCATATCCTCCTTAAGCCCGAAGCTTTATATCTGCGAAGTCATATTATGTCATGTGCGGAAAGAAATCTCAATCCACTCCTTGGGCACACAAATACCTATTAATTTTAAACAATTTTCATATACAGTGCAATAGTTTTTCGCTCATTAACGCGCATTAATTCAACACTTTACGACAGCTCTCTCCTAATGTTTTAAGGAATTGTATAAGTTGTGTGAAAAAATTTTAATTTTTTTCAAAAAACCTGTTGACAAATCATTAGACCTATAGTATATTATCAAATGTGCTCAGCACGGAGCGCACAAAACAAAAACTTTATAACATGCGCGAGTGGCTCAGCGGTGGAGCACCTCCTTGCCAAGGAGGGGGTCGCGGGTTCGATTCCCGTCTCGCGCTCTAAAAAAGATTCTCGGTTGAGAATCTTTTTTTGTTATAAAAACGGAAATACAACAATGCTACGCTTAAAATCTGATTATACTTATCTTTCCTTGTAATTCCTTCTGGTTCCGAAATAGTGATTGCTACCTGCTATTGTAAAATAAATTCATCCATAAAGTTCAACCTCCAATCTACCAATCTTCTCCCAATTCGTCCATTGCATCATCTACGCCATCTGCATAGTCACTATCTCTATCATATCTGTCGTAGTCATAATCTCCATCCATATAGATGTCATCATAGCCTTTATCATAAGAGTTGTAATTATAATTGCTTATTGATGAATTACTCTTCGTTGTTGTTCCAGTCTTTTTACTACTGTTGCTTGTTCCAGAGCTGCCGCTATAGCTTCCGGATGAACTTTTTGTTGTACTTTTTGTTGTACTATTTGATGACTCGTTGTTTCCACTATGCGAATAGCTGCTGTATGAGGACGATTTACTCGTATATGGTTTATGCAGATAGCAATAACTGCTGCCACTTGCCTGCTTATTATCGCAGCCAGCTTTTATACACTTTGGCTCGCCCGCATCACTAATTGCTCCTATGAAATAGAAAACTCCTATAACAACAAGAAATATTGCAAGGTACTGTCCAAATGAACCTTTACACATATGTACCACCTTCCTCTCTGTTAAAATCCATCCAATCCAATATCATTGCCACTCTGCCACCTCTCCCAAAATTTTTTAAAAAATAAGAACCAGAAAGAGTTCATCTTTTATCTGATTCTCCTTGAATGAAAAACTAAAACTCAACTGAAATATCGTCTGATTACACAAAATCGATTTTTTATTCCAAATTCGATTTATTTTGGACTACCTTCTTTCTGAAAAGGTGCTATAATTAACGCATTCCAGACAGTGGGTATATCAAAAATTGCATAGCAAACAGACAGCTGGCTAATTCTTATGCAAAAGTAAACGCGACCCGTCTAATAACACCTATTGACAAATCGATTACTACCTGCATTTAAGTCTTTTAGTTACTTTTCAACAAATAAGTCTGGCATCAAATGCACTTCATCTGGCGGGATGAGGTGCATTTTTAATAGCTTCATTAAATCATGAAAATCTACATCTTCTTTATCTATCACCCCATATGGACTCTTGTTTCCAAGTCCAGGTCGTTTAACGCTATTGATGTGATTCATAAGCATGGTGATATCGTCCTGATTATAAGGATTTAAGCTTTTCTTTTTCGGAATCGTATACCGAATGAATTCATGATTCTTTTCGATACATCCTTTCTGCCATGAAGCCATCTGATCGCAGTAAAACATGCTAGTTCTATAAACTAAGAAACCATCCTCATCTGGTGTAAGCTCTAACTCATCCACCTTCTTAAATTCACTGCCATTGTCTGTTAGTATGACAGGAAAGAGTCTTCGAAATACATCTATTCCGAGTCCTGCCTCCAGATAGTCAAACACTCTCTTTACTGATTCTGCCTTTCCATCTGGCATTAGAAATAATAACATTACATTATTTTTTCTAAATATCATTGTCAGAAGTCTCTTTCCTTGTTCTCTCACACCTTTTACCGTGTCCATTTCAATGACTTCATCCTCTGAGTACTTTACCTTCATAGCATACTCAAAGTCCGCATATGTTCTGCACTGACGAAACTCCATATTTGCAAATCCCAGAGATGCTTGATCTCCCTTCTTACGCTGTTTATATCCTGTTTTTCTTCGCAAATCTATATTTTTTATGGTGAGTTCACCATCGTCGATATAGTTGTAAAGCGTCCTCAAACAGACTGGAATTTCAGTTTCATGCTCAGCATATATGTGGGTGAGAGGCTGTCCCTTTTTAACCAGTCTGGCAATCAATGCATCCATTTCAGTTTTCTTTTCATCTGAAATACGAATCCCTTGCCTGCTTTCACTCCGTCTTCGTGTGACAGCTGCATCAGCATGCTTTGCACTATAAATATATTTGTCTTTTGAGCAAAGCTTTTTTTCTGAACAGTTATTGCACACATATGGCGGCTTTTCAAATTTATGGCATGCCCTGGATACATATTTCTCACAGTATTTCTGGCAGTCCACACTTCGACATCTACAGCAGTTTTCTTCGCAGGACTCATCTCCACAAACGTGGTGTTGCACATGCTGTCTTACAAATCTACAGTCCTTCTTTAGAAAATAGTTGCCTGAAATGAATGTACGATTTTCTTTAATCTCATGTGCAATCGTTGATGGATGTCGATGGAGTAGTTTTCCTATCTTTTTGAATGAATCCTTATTGCTGATTCCAGTTTCTATCGCAATCCTGTCAGACAGATCCATCTGTCCTTCTTTTTTGTAATAAGCCATATCTGCTCCTTGCCAGCAGATAGCAATCGATATCTTAACTATATCATGTCTGCCAGAAGAAGCCATTGCAAAAGTAAATTAGACTTTTTTAGCCATTTTCAGTTGTCAAAGTACAGGTTTAATTTTTCAATCTAGGTTAATTCTGATTTCATTATAAAGAGCAACCTGTCCAATAAAAACACCTTGCAAATAGAAATTATAAGTAGAAATTATAAGCACACGATAATATGCTTCTCCTAGTCTAAGATTTATGTCTGCCTCACTGTCATCATATTTATCCTCAGAAAGACATTCAAATGCTCTACTATATAAGGAAAAAGCCATCTTTGAAATATTCATAAGTAATGTACACATTCCTCTCTGTCCTTGTTATTTGTTACTATGATGCGTTGTGCTTTGACCACCTCCCTTTCATGGCGTGAAAAAAGCACTCTAACCTGTTGTGGCTAAAGTGCTTGTATTATTTCGTTATTAAATTGTCGTGAATCGGACAAACTTGAATTTATCAAACCATATTTTCAGGCTCTGCTGATTTCTTAATAATTCTCTGCGTGTACTTCAAAATAGCTCTGCGGATGATTACATACCGGGCATACCTCAGGTGCTTTTGTTCCTACCACAATATGTCCACAGTTACGGCATTCCCATACCTTAACCTCGCTCTTTTCAAATACCTGTGCAGTTTCAATATTTTTAAGAAGTGCACGATATCTCTCCTCGTGATGCTTCTCAATCTCTCCTACAGCTCTGAATTTTGCTGCAAGTTCAGGGAAGCCTTCTTCCTCAGCTGTTTTAGCAAAACCTTCATACATATCTGTCCACTCATAATTCTCGCCTTCAGCAGCTGCTGCCAGATTTTCCTTTGTATCTCCGATTCCTGCTAATTCCTTGAACCACATCTTTGCATGTTCTTTCTCATTATCTGCAGTCTTTAAAAATAATGCTGACATCTGCTCGTAGCCTTCCTTCTTTGCTACAGAAGCAAAATAGGTATACTTATTTCTTGCCTGAGACTCCCCTGCAAATGCTTCCTGTAAATTTTTTTCTGTCTGTGTTCCTGCGTATTTGTTTGCTGCCATTTCTTTTACCTCCGTTTTCTTCACTACTTTTTCAAAATCTGATGCCGGATGTTTGCATAAAGGACATATAAAATCATCCGGTAATTCTTCACCTACATATTCATATCCACAGATTCTGCAGCGCCATATCGTCTGACCATCCTCCGTTTGTCCAACTGCCTGTGGCTTAGGTTTAATATTATTCTGATAATACTCGTATGTTACAGAAGGAATATCACTTAGAACTTCCATATCCGTTATCTCGCCGATAAACATCGTATGTGAACCTAAATCTTCTGTTTTATGAACTGTTACAGAAATGTATGCATTAGTACCATCTGTAATATAATAAACACCATTTGTACCTCTGGCACACTTTTCAAATGTTTCAAACTTATTGGTATCCCTTCCTGATTGAAAGCCAAAATGTTTAAATAATTCAAATGGTGCATTCTGATTCAGGACTGATACTGTAAACTTTCCAGTTCTTTCAATCATGTCATGCGTGTAATTTGCTTTATTAACGCAGATACTCAACTGGTTTGGTTCTGAAGCTGCCTGAATTGCTGTATTAATAATACATCCATTGTCTTTTTCGCCTTCCCTGGCAGTCAGTACAAACAATCCGTAGCTCAACTTATACATTGCCTTTTTGTCCATGTTATCCCTCCTTTTGTCATTCGTTCTTCTTATTAGGACTATATATCATTTTAAAAGTTTCGTCAATAAAAGCAGTAATAATTCCTGTTATCATTTTTACATGGACGCAGTATATCATAATTCCTGTGCCTATGCGATAACATTTACTGCTTCTTCCGGAACTCGTGCTCTACACTCATTCTTTAAATCGTCATATATTCCATAAAATGGACGTATTGCATGGTTTATCTTATTAGTAGCATCTGTTTGTATCGTAGATTCTCTTGGAGCAATCAGAATACAGAGAACAGCAGTGGTCCAAAGATCTTCGCAACAGCATAATGTATGGTTGCAGCTTCAAAAACACCAGTGAACAGATAATACCAAAAGCCTTCTATCTGCATGTTCTCCTGACATATTAAGCCAAGATAAACCAGCATATATAGTCCGACCAGCAGCTGCACAATTCTTCTGGCATGTCTATAGTTTAACTGAAAAAGTAACAGCCCTAACGCTATTGCCGAGCCTATATAACTGAAATTCAGAAGATAAAACAGATTATCCTTGGTCAACCATAATGTAGCTGCAACAATTTCAAATACAAGCCACATTACAAGTGGAATCAGCCACTTTTTCTTTGTATTCAATTTCTGTTTCCTCCGTTACTTTATACTTCAAAAATTTTTTTACACTTATTGCTCCTGTTCTATCCTTCGCAATTATCTTATCCAGTAATCAACCATGTTTTCATTTTACAGATTTTCTTTCAAATATATATTCTCCATCCGATGATATATCATCTCTAAATACATATCCCAGATGGTTAAATTCCTTAATGTCATCTGGATTTTCAATATGATTTTCTGCCATATATCGTACCATTTCACCACGAGCCATCTTGGCATATGTGCCTTTTGTGATAAGCCTGCCACCAGACTGCTCACAAAATGAAATAGTTATATACCTGTCAGCAGGTGACAGATATTTTTCAATACATTTAGAATATTCTTTTGAAGCCAGATTAATAATAATCCTGCTGTCATCTATAACTTCCCGATACAAGTTATCTCCCCAGAAATCATACAGATTCGTGAAATCACCTATCGCTGCCTTTGCCTGCATTTCAAGCCTATATGGTGTTATACCATCCATAGGTTTTAATACTCCATAAAATGCTGACAATATCCTTAGGTGTTCCTGCACATAATCAAAATGCCCATCTTCAAATACAGCTGGTGCCATATATTGATAAGCAATCCCTTCATATGCCAATACTGCCGGAGTAAGCTGCTTTTGAAAATTCATTGTCTTAATCCGTTTAATATTCTCTGTCGTAATTTTGTCATTGCATTTCCACAATTTCTTTAATTCTTCTTCCGTTCTTTCCTGCATCCACCCAAGAATTTCTTCTGCTTTTTCTAAAAATACCGGACTGCTCATGGTATCTATGCTGTCAGTATCCACTTTCATCTTCTTTGCAGGTGATAATATTATCTTCATCAGCTTAATTCCTGTAACATTTTTTCTGGATCATCTGCGGCTTTTACTTTGTCATTTGCCTTTATTATGATACCATTCTCATCAATAAGATATGTTGTTCTGACAACTCCCATTGACACTTTTCCATAATTCTTCTTTTCTTTCCATACATCATAAGCCTCAATCACTTTGCGCTCAGTGTCAGATAAAAGTGTAAATGCAAGTCCATATTTTTCCTCAAACTTCTTGTGGGATGCAACAGAATCCTTGCTCACCCCGAGTACAACAGCTCCCTTTTCGCAAATCTGCGGATATCTTTCTGAGAAACCACAAGCCTGCTTTGTACATCCGGATGTATTATCCTTTGGATAAAAATACAGAATCACCTTCTTTCCAAGATATTCGCTTAATTTATGCAATTCTCCATTCTGATCTGGCAATTCAAAATCCGGTGCCTTTGTTCCTACTTCCAGCATAACGTTTCCTCCAATCTACACATAAGCTGGCATATTATTTACTCTTGCTTTTCTTTATTTTTTTCCAATCCTTGCTTACCAGCAATCATCTTATGCCCTGATAACATAGAAAAACACATACAAACCATTGCTCCTACTGCAAAAATTTTGTGTTCTTTCATTTTTCCTTTAAATCCACTATAAAATGTTGCAGCCATACATGCTGCAGCACCTATTGCCCAATATTTATGTTGTTTCATGATTCTACCTCCAAATTCATTCTTATCTCTTATATCTGTGACGCATGTTGTCAAGTGTGTATGTCATACTCTCTTATATGAAAACATAAATCCATTATACAATAGTCTTTCAAACAATTGTTTCAAATTTTGCTTTTTCTATTGCTTTATTCTCATACATATGCTTATCTGCTTTATCAAATAAAGTCTTAATTGTACAATCAGCATAATCTTCTGAAAAAGCATATCCATATGCATAACTTACTTCTACCTTATGTATGTTTTCATTAAAATTCCTAACCTCATCATGCACTTCATCCATGATCTTCAAGATTTCATTCTTTGTTGTCTGTGTAATAATTGCTATAAATTCATCACCACCATATCTTCCCACAAAGTCTTTTGCTGGAATGGCATTTCTCAATAATCTTGCAAAATTTGTTATAAGCTGATCTCCTACTGCATGTCCATAAGTATCATTTGCACGCTTCAGATTATTTAAGTCAAACATTACAAATCCCATAGTTTCTGTTATATACTCGTAGTTATTAAGCATTTCTTCGCATTTACTCTTATTAGGGAGTCCTGTCTGTAAATCCACATATGCTTTTTTCTCCAAAACTTGATTTTTATTTTTTATTCTAATGTTATCTATTGTTTGTTTTATGATTATTAGTACCAACAGGATGATATCTGTAATTGAGAGTATTTCAACAATCCTAATAATACCCGCTACTCTTTCAGAATAGATTTCAGCCGACGAAACCGTTTCATCTGCCAGCTTAAAATATGTTTCGCTCATAGCAATAACATCAGTTGCTTTGTATCCTTTTTCTCTTACAGATATAATCTCGGCTTTTAACTTTTCCCAATATGAGATTTGTTCATCCAAATTGTTCTGATATGTTATATCTGGAAGGCTCACAAGACCATATATCCCATCACCATACTTAAGCCCATCCAGAATATCATCCAGATATGCAATCAGTTCATCATCAGCAGTTCCCGTGACTTCCAATTTCACTTCACGCTGCGTTCCACCTCTTACTAAGCCTGCATAATTAACTGCCTTAGCTGTTCCTTGTATTTTTCGTATTTCCCACATCATAACAACGACCAAAACTGCCAAAAATAACACAAGGGTTGTCTTTAATATATTGCAAATTTTTTCTCTCATTGCGCAATCACCTTCAAATACTCCTAATTAATTAAAGCGGACATTCGCAATCCGCTTTCGCTACTTGCTCATGAACGCAGTCGCTTTGCGAACTGTCAGTGGGAGCTTTTAACTCCCACTGACATAAGCATCCCCCTTACCCCCCACTTAGTGCTCTACACACTTGAAGCGGCGGATTGCCTATTCTGCGTTCAAACTATATATCGTCATTGATACTCTTTCTTGTAATGTTTGAAGAGATATTCAGTTATGATTTTGCAAACCTAATATCCCTTTTATAAGTTAAAGATTTTTGATTGCCCCAGCCAGTTATTTTGTCTGACTGGG
>ULRC01003203.1_pt1 | contig 23715 bp, 19 predicted proteins | sample 1955101 | NCBI WGS metagenome assembly ULRC01 (sample SAMEA4835672, study PRJEB28245) | human gut metagenome | biome: gut microbiome; material: fecal sample | place: Denmark | collected 2008 | reverse complement strand
TTTGCGATTTTTCATCCCCGTAGCCGCAGCCGGCGGTATTAATGCCACCTTTGTCGGTCACGGAAAGCTTCCCGAAAGACCTATCGGAATTTTTACGGAGGCTCTGCCAAAAGCAGGAGTAAAGTGTGAAACCGAGGGCGGTCTGCCGCTCAAAATCAGCGGTCGGCTTGAAAGCGGAACTTTTGAAATTCCCGGTAATGTAAGTTCGCAGTTCATTACGGGACTTCTGCTTGCTCTTCCGCTTGTTGAGGGCGACAGCGACATTGTGCTGACATCTCCGATTGAGAGCGTCGGCTACATAAATATGACAATTCACACTATGGCACAATTTGGTGTTGAAATTGAAACAACCGACAACGGCTGGCACATCAAGGGCGGTCAGTCATACATTCCGCATGATTACACAACAGACGGCGACTGGTCGCAGGCGGCTTTCTTTATGGTTGCAGGCGCACTCGGCGGAAAGGTGACTGTGAACGGCGTCAACAGAAATTCTGCACAGGGTGACAGGAAGATTGCCGAGTTGCTTGCACGGTTTGGTGCAAAGGTAACGCAGACGGATACTTCCGTAACCGTTGAAAAGGGAGAGCTTAATGCAATTGACATTGATGCTTCGCAGATTCCCGACCTTGTACCCGTGCTGACGGTTTGTGCCGCATTTGCAAAGGGAACAACCAGGATTTACAATGCCGAAAGACTTCGCATAAAGGAATGTGACCGTCTTACGGCAACCGCTAAGCTGATAAATGATCTCGGCGGTAAGGTGACTGAGTTGCCTGACGGACTTGTCGTAGAGGGAATTGACACCCTCAAGGGCGGATTCTGCGAGGGCTTTAATGACCACAGAATTGTAATGTCGGCAGGTGTCTGCGCAGTAAGACTTGGCGGTGAAATTGAGTCAAGCTATGCGCTTTCAATCAACAAAAGTTACCCTGATTTTTACATAGATTATAATAATATTGGAGGTAAGGCGAATGTCCTCGACCTACGGTGATAAGATAAAAATTTCCGTTTTCGGCGAAAGCCACGGCAACGGAATCGGAGTTGTAATTGACGGACTTCCGGCAGGATTTGAGGTTGACTTTGACAGGGTTCTCACTCAAATGGCACGCCGTGCTCCGGGCAAGGATAAAACGGCAACTCCCCGAAAAGAAAAAGACCTTCCAAAGATTCTTTCGGGTATGCTCGGCAACAAGCTGACAGGTGCTCCGCTTTGTGCCGTAATTGAAAACACCAACACAAAAAGCGGTGACTACGGCAATCTTCTCGACTGCCCCCGCCCCGGTCACAGCGACTACACAGCCTTTGTAAAATATAATGCGTCAAACGATATTCGTGGCGGCGGTCATTTTTCGGGCAGACTTACTGCGCCGATTGTTTTTGCAGGTGCTGTCTGCCGTCAGATTCTTGAATCAAAGGGCGTTAAAATTGCCGCCCATATCAGCAGTATAGGCAATGTTTCCGACAGCTCCTTCTCTCCGACGGAAATTGATGACGCACTCATTGAAAAGCTGAACAACTCATCGTTTGCACTCATTGACGAAACTGCCGAAAAACCTATGAGGGATGCCGTTGAAGATGTCAGAATGGCACAGGACAGCATCGGCGGAACAATTGAATGTTGCGTAACAGGCATTGACGCAGGCTACGGCGAGCCGATGTTTGAAGGTGTTGAGGGCGTTATTGCCAAGGCTGTTTTCGGTGTTCCCGCAATTAAGGGCATTGAGTTCGGCAAAGGCTTTGAGCTTTCAACAATGAGAGGTTCGCAGTCGAACGATCCGTTTGAATACAAAGACGGCAAGGTCGTTACAACAACAAACAACTGCGGTGGTATTTTGGGCGGAATTACAAACGGAATGCCGATTATTTTCCGTGCCGCTGTAAAGCCTACACCGTCAATTTCACAACCGCAAAGGACTGTAAATCTTCAGACAAAAGAAAATGCAGAGCTTGTTATTCACGGCAGACACGATCCGTGTATTGTGCCAAGAGCAGTCCCCGTTATTGAGGCTGTTACGGCTGTTGCAATTATTAACCTTATGTGAGGTCTTTATGAGAGATTTAAAAGAAATCAGAAAAGATATTGACAAAATAGACAATCAGCTTATTGAGCTTTTTAAGCAGAGAATGGATTGTGCAAGGGATGTCGGCATCTACAAGCAGGCAAACAACATTCCCGTTCTTAACGAGGGCAGAGAGAATGAAATTCTTGATGCCGTTGAAAAAAAGGGAGGCGAATACGGCGCATCCGCAAGACTTCTCTACTCAAACATTATGGAGCTTTCAAGGGCGCTCCAGCACAACATTGTCGGCAGCGGCAAAGAGCTTAAAAGCGTTATCAACAATGCAAGCACGGATATTCCGTCAAGCGGAATCAAGGTTGCGTATCAGGGAATCAAGGGTGCTAACGGTCATGAGGCAACTTTAAGACTTTTCCCGAACGGCGAGGCTGTCAATTACAAAAGCTTTGCAGATGTATTTTCTGCCGTTGACAACGGTGAGGTTGCATTCGGTGTTCTTCCTGTTGAAAACTCAAGCGCAGGCTCTGTTTCGGCAGTTTATGACCTTATTCTCAAGCACCGTTTTTACATTGTAAAGGCACTTGATTTGCCGATTGACTACTGCCTTGCAGGTCTTAAACAATCTGCTTTTGAGGACATTGAAATCGTGTGGTCGCATCCGCAGTCACTTTCACAATGTGCGCAGTATATTGCCGACCACGGCTTTGATTCTGTTCCGTTCTCCAACACGGCAATTGCCGCCCGTGATGTTGCAAAGGAAAAGCGCCTCAATGTTGCGGCAATCTGTTCATACAAAGCGTGTGAGGAATACGGCTTGAAGGTTCTTGACAATCATCTTCAGGACAATGACGAGAACACAACAAGGTTTATTGTCATCTCCAAAAAGCTGTACATTCCCAAAGATGCGAACAGAATCAGTCTTTGTTTCTCGCTTCCTCATGTTACGGGATCGCTGTACAGTCTTTTGTGCAGATTCAATTCGCTCGGTCTTAACCTCACAAAAATCGAATCCCGTCCCCGTCAGGGCAGACAGTTTGAATATCTGTTCTACCTGGACTTTTCGGGCAATGTCAGAAGTGAAAATGTTATTGAACTTGTAAGTCAGCTTAGCGAAGAGATGCCCGAATTCAGCTTTTTGGGCAACTACGCAGAACCCGAGTTCCCGATTAAATAAACCGCACGGCGAGCCGCCGGCAGCGTGTCGCTGCACCCAATTCGTGTAGATAGTTTGTAATGTAAAAAACTTATTATGCCCGACTGTAAAAATGTATTGTTTTGCACACAAATCAATTGGCGAACACGGTTCGCCCTTACAATGTTACAATTGTTTTGTTCAATTTCAAAAAATTACACCCTTTCGGAATTTATCGAAAGGGTGTTTTTATATGTCAAAATGTTGATTTGGTTTTCATTTCAAAAACTCAATTAAGAGCAGGCTTAATATTTTTTGTTGGCGTGATGAAAGCTCTTTACCTTTAAGATTGCAATCGGTAAATTCTTCGTAGAGCAGTTTCATTATATTTGTCTGCATTTCGTTCAGATTGTTAATGTAGAGAGCGTCCTTTTTTTCTATGCCAACAAGGTAATCAAGCGAAACATTGAACACATTTGCAATTGAAATCAAAACTTCAAGCGGAGGATATTTGATGTTGTTTTCATAATTGCTTATGACAGGCTTGCTTCTGCCGATTCTCCTGCCCAAGCTTTCCTGCGACATATGTCTTGATTCTCGTAACTCTCGAATTCTTAACCCGAAATCAAACATTCATTTCACCTCAAAAAGTTTTCAATAAGAATATTTTAAAACACTTGCGTTTTGTAATTTAAAACTGTATAATACAAGTGTTAGCTAAAAGTAAACTTTTAATTCAAAAAGTTTACTTTTAGAAAATAGTTTCAGGTTTTTTGAGAACGAAAAATATTTTTGAGGAGGAATATTCTATGAAAAAAATCATTTCAGGTGTTTTAAGTGCAGTTATGCTGACTTCGGTCTTGTGTGCATGTAATGACGGAGGAAATCAGTCAAACGCTTCACAGTCGGGAAATAATGCGGATTCGTCACAACAAACCGTGACAACCGAGGTTGCAACCACACAACCTGCAACAGAGCCGAACTACAAGGACACAAACTATGTTGCACCGATTCCGCCAAAAAATCAAACCTATAAGTTTGAAGAAATTTCACTCGATGATGCGGCAATGCCAAGTGGATTTTCAATGTCAGACGGAAAAATAGAAATATATAATGCAACTGTACAAGGAAATTACTTAGTACTTAAACTTCATTTTACCACTTCTTCGGAATATTATTATTACAATGTAATATATGATTTGAATGGTAATATGATTGCCAACACTTCAGAAATATCTGTTGATGAGGGATATAGTAAGGGTGCTTTAATTAACGGAATATACGATGATTATACCATTATTAATTTTGATTCTGAAAGTGCTTTATATAATTTGAGAACAAAAGAAATTAAGTATATTGATTCTCAATATGATTACCCACAGTTAGATAACGGTGTAATTATCGTCCGAAAAGATGGTGAAGAGGAATACAGCTATAAGTATGGTGCGTTAGATTTAGATTTCAACGAAATAATTCCCGTTGAATATGACGGACTTTCTCTTGCCTCTCCGGAATTATTTATGGTATCAACAGATAAAAAACACGGAATTGTTGATATTGATAAAGACGAAAAGTTTGGACTTGTTGATTTTAATAACAAAATTGTTGCAGATATTAAATACAAAAAAATACTGCCATTTACAGGTTTAGAAGAAGGCAACAGCGGTAATGACGGTAATTTTGATGCGTTAATAAGTTTTGAAAAAAATATCAATAAATATACAATTGCAGTAGATGAAAATGATAAAGTAGTTTTAATTGATGAAAACGGCAAAACATCGGATGTTAATGCTGATATAGATATAACAGATAATGCTTTGGATTATGGCAGAGCATTAAGTTTGTATCATGATAAAACATATATCAAAAACGAAAATGGAATAATTTACGATTTGGATGGGAATGTGATTACAGAAAATGCATTTTCTTATTCGTTTAATAGTGGTTTTCATAATGGCTATTGCTTTGTAAGTAATAGTAATGGGGGCGGTTGTAATTTGATAGATGTGAACGGAAATGTTGTATATACTAAAGCAAAAGAAGAAAATGGTGGATTTAAACTTTATCCTGTTGATCAAAAGGGATTATTTACAATTGCTTACTACCTTAATAATGATGTTGTTAAAAGTGAAATAGTAGATTTGAATGGAACTGTAATTTATTCAAGTGACAATGATTATGAAATTGAGGCATTAGGAAACGGAATATTCAGACAACACAACAAAAAAGGATATGCACTTTACAAAGTAACAGCAGAATAAGGTGATACATATGGAAAAGACAAAAAGAAATTCGGCTCTTAGGGTAATCGGTGCGATTTTGATTGTGGCAGGAGTGATAACATTTATTGTATCGGCTGTTCAGCTTTATGATGTGCAGTCCACAAGAACCCATTGGGCAGAGGGATTTATGCAGGACTATCAGGCAAGAACAAATGCGACAAACTCGATACCGTGTTACATATTTATGGCTCTTGCGGTGGTAATGGTTATTGCAGGCATTGTTATGGTGTGCATAAAGCCAAAAAATAATGTTATGGTTTTTCCGAATATGCCAGTTTCATATAATAATGTCGGAGAAAGCGTCAGCCTGTATTGCCCGAACTGCAAAAATCCGATAGGTCAGAATGACATATTTTGCAAAACCTGCGGATATAATCTAAAATCAACAAATCAGGTTTCACAAATGAAAATAACCTGCCCAAACTGCGGCGAAGAAAATGAACCCGACAGCAGTTTTTGTGTTAAATGCGGAAGTCAATTATAATAAAATTCAACTTAAAACACCCTTTCGGTAAATTCCGAAAGGGTGTTTTTATGCTTAAACTATAAAATTATATTTAATCAGCCGTCAATTTCTACAAGAGCGAAGCTCTGCGGTGACATTGTTACCTTGCCGTCTGCAAATTCAGCGTTGCCGAGGGCATATACTGTTTTGCCTGTATATTTTGCGTTCATTACTGCACTTTCACCGAGGGGGTTGAAGTACATAACGAGGTTGCCTCTCTTGTATGCAAACGGAATTTTGCCTTCTTCATACATAAATTCAAGCTCACCGTTGCCTTTAAGGTCATCATACTTGTGACGAAGTGCAATAATGTCTGTTACAACCTTGTAGATGCTGTCGGGGTCGTCCTTCTGATTCTCAACAGTCGGAGCGTCGGCACTCTTATCAACTGCAAGATACGGCTCGTCACTTGTTGAGAAACCGAGGTTCTTACCGCTGTTCCACTGCATAGGAGTACGGGAGCCTGTTCTTGAGTAACCGCCCTCCTTGCTTACGATGCCTTTCTGATATCTCATGCCGATTTCATCACCGTAGTAGAGGAACGGAACACCCGGCATTGTGAAAATGAATGCATTCACAAGCTTGATAGCTTCTTTGTCAAGATATGCCGTAACTCTCGGCATATCGTGGTTGTTTGTCATAAAGCTGATGTAGCCGTTGTCCTTTGTCTTTTCGTAGTTAGGAAGATATTCGTCTGCAAATGCTTTGATATCACCCTTGCCGTTAGGATTGAAAACAGCCTGATCGCCGAATTCACCGTAGCGGAAAAGTCTGCTGTAGCCGTTTCCGTAGTGGTCAAGATAAAAGTCCATATGGAAACCTGCATTGTTGATTGCTCTTTCTGGATTGCACCACTCTGCAACCATTGCGGCATTCGGATATTCCGTGTCGAGCATATCACGCACACCACGCCAGATTTTTGCCGTTGCAATTTTATCGTCATCGTTCTTAACAAGTGAGTCAGCCATGTCAACTCTGAAACCGTCAGCACCCTTGTCAAGCCAAAAACGCATAACATCCTTCATAGCCTCTGCCGTTGCAAGACAGTCAGGATGATCACACGGCAACTGCCATTCGGGATGCGTGATTTCGTGGAAACCGTAGTTAAGAGCAGGCTGTGAGCTGAAGTAGTTTACCATATAGTTGCCGTCACGCTCGCAAAGTCCGCACATCATACGGTACTGCGGCGGTGCGTCCCATACGCTCTTTGTAAAGATGTAACGGTTTGAATATTCGCTTTTTGCGGCTTTCTTGGCCTCTAAAAACCATTCGTGCTGGTCTGATGTGTGACCGGGAACGAGGTCAAGAAGAATCTTGATTCCCTTTTTGTGAGCCTCGTCAAAAAGACGAACAAGGTCATCGTTTGTGCCGTAACGCTCCGCAACCTTCTTGTAGTTGCGAACATCATAGCCTGCATCCATAAAAGGTGAATCGTAAATCGGGTTGAGCCAGATTGCGTTGCAACCGAGGCTTTTTACATAATCAAGCTTGCTGATGATACCCTCGATGTCACCGATTCCGTCACCGTTGGTGTCACAAAAACTCTGCGGATAAATTTCATAGAAAACAGCGTCATTAAGCCAGTTTGGCATAAAAATCATTCCTTTTGCTTTTTATTTTCTGTGGCTGTATCTTACGGCATCATTGTAGCATTAAATTGTTATGTTGGCAACCTTTTTGTATTGCATACATAAAGCCTGACAATTATGTGTGAAAAAACAGCCAAATTTTATTCCATTAATATTTACTTGCAAAAGTGCTTCGTTCATCATAATATGTAAACAGATGTATGTGTATCGGAATTTAGGGGAGGGAGTATTTTGACTGTTGACAAACTCGGCGATAATAAACTGCTGATTAAGCTTGATGAATCGGATATGGAAAATTTTGAGCTTGATTTCGGAAAAATGAGCTTTAAAAACGAGGATAATCAAAAGGTGATTATCGGGCTTATGCGACTTGCCTGTTGCAGGGCGGGACTTGACACGAACGGTAAAAATGTGAAAATAGAGGCTTTTCTGCTCGGCGATGAATGTTGTATCCTTGTTACGGCAAATCCGAAAAAACGAAAATACAGGCTGAAAAAGTCCGACAGCGGTCTGTGCTGGAAAATGGCGAATGCGTCGGATTTTCTGAATGCGGTAGAGGCTTTGTACCGCAGTAACATATGTTGCAGAAAAAGCTCCGCATACGAAATGTCTGGAAATTATTACCTTGTGTTTGATTATTTTTCATTGCCGAAGCATATGATACGGGTGTTGTCGGAATACGGTGAAAGACAAAAATCCCGCAACGCAGCGGCAAGAGTGCGTGAAAACGCAAACCTGTTGTGTCATGCCGATGCAGTTGCGGTGATAGGAAAGTTTCTTGTGTAAATTGAAAATGGAAAATTGAAAGTTGTTTTGTTTGATTAAAAAACACCCTTTCGGAAATACTCCGAAAGGGTGTTAATCTATGCGTATGTTTAATCTTTTTTTATTTCAATTTCGCCGTATTCTTCTTCAAAGGACTTAACCCTTTGCTTTATATACTGCTCAATTTCACGATTTGCGGAACGACCTTCATAGTCGGCAACATATCTGAATTTCTGAAAAAGCGTGCGGTTAACTCTCAGAGTGTATCGTAAAATATTATCATCCATAATCGGTACTCCTAAATGTTATTATGACACTATTTTAATGTAATTATTGCGTCAAAACGAAAATGGTGCTATTATGATGTCATAATGGTGTCATAATTTTAGGAGTGTGAAAAAATGAAAATTGCGATAGTAGGCTCAAGAAGTATTACAGTGAATAATTTAGGCGATTATTTACCTGAGAATACAACTGAAATAGTAAGCGGTGGTGCTATTGGTGTTGACAGAAGTGCGAGAAATTACGCTAAGACACATAATATTAAACTAAAAGAATTTTTACCCGAATACGAACGATACGGGCGGTCGGCACCTTTGAAAAGAAATTTGCAAATAATTGATTATGCCGATGAAGTTATTGCATTTTGGGACGGTATGTCACACGGAACACGGTTTGTTATAGAGAATTGCAAAAGAAAAAATGTGCCGATTAAGGTTTATGCTTTGGCAAATAAGTAATGTTGCAAACGAACCGAAAATTTCATATATAAAAAACGGTCGGGCAACATAACTATGCGTTTTGCAAAGCAACTGCCTGACCGAAATTTTTTATTTTACATTTTAAATTTTCAATTTGTAAAACTATCTTTGTTTTGTGAATGAAAACTCAATTCTGTTGTTGTCGTAATTAAGCACCATTGTCAGCACACCGCTGTCATAGCTCAGCTTGTATGCCGTACCGTTTACCGTCAGGTCAACGGAGGTTCCGTTGAATGTGTAGGCTGAATCACACGAAATTCCTGCGAGTGTAACCGTGCAGTTACTGCTGTCCTTGAAATCAAGACCAAACTGGTCCTCGTCAATTCCAAGCTCGCTGTATGAAATTGTTTCACCGTCTGTCTTTGCTGTTGTCGGTACCCATTTGCCGATTATTTCGGTATTTCCGTTGCTTCCGCATCCGCAGAAAATTGATGCGAAAACAAACACGCACAACACAAGGCACATAACCCTGACTTTCATATAATACACACCCTTGAATTTGTTTGTTCCTCTTATTCAGTATATTTTACCATTTTACGCTTTATTCGTCAAACTTTAAATGTTATAAAATTGAAATTATATGCCACATTTTATTTGCGGATAATTGACAAATCAACACATAAATGAGATAATAAAAAGGTATATGAACTCGGTTTATCCGAACAATAAATCAAGAGGAGTAATGACTATGGCAAAGGAACTTGCTAAATCCTACAACCCGTCAGAGTTTGAGGACAGAATTTACGACTTCTGGCTGAAAGGTAACTACTTTCATGCAGAGGTTGACAAAGATAAAAAACCTTATACAATCGTAATGCCGCCGCCAAACATCACAGGTCAGCTGCATATGGGACACGCACTTGACGAAACACTTCAGGACATTCTTATCCGTTGGAGAAGAATGCAGGGCTACAGCGCACTTTGGCTCCCCGGTACAGACCATGCGTCAATCGCTACGGAGGCTAAAATCGTTGAGGCAATGCGTAAAGAGGGTATCACTAAAGAGGATATCGGCAGAGAAGAATTCTTAAAGCGTGCATGGGAATGGAAAAAGGTGTACGGCGGAAGAATCACAAGTCAGCTTAAAAAGCTTGGTTCAAGCTGTGACTGGGAGCGTGAGCGTTTCACAATGGACGAGGGCTGTTCAAAGGCTGTTAAAGAAGTTTTTGTTCGCCTTTATAATGACGGAAAAATTTACCGTGGCAACCGTATGGTAAACTGGTGTCCTCATTGCTGTACATCAATTTCGGATGCCGAGGTTGAATACAAGGAGCAGAACGGTCATTTCTGGCACTTGCTCTATCAGGTTAAGGAAACAGGCGAGTACCTTGAAATCGCAACAACCCGTCCCGAAACAATGCTCGGTGATACTGCTGTTGCCGTCAACAAGGACGATGAGCGTTACAAGCACCTCCACGGCTGTCATGTAATCCTTCCGCTCCTTAACAAGGAAATCCCGATTGTTTGTGATGAACACGCAGATATGGAAAAGGGAACGGGTGTTGTTAAAATCACTCCTGCACACGATCCTAACGACTTTGAAGTCGGTCAGCGTTGCAATCTTCCGATTGTCCGTTGCTTTACATATGACGGTCACCTTACAGGTGCAAAGGATGTTGAAGAATACAACGAATTAAAGGCAAAGGGACAGCTTGCCGAAAACGAACCCGAGGTTCTCGACTGCGGAAAATATGCAGGCATGACAACAATGAAGGCAAGAGAGGCTATTGTTGCCGACCTTAAAGAAATCGGCGCTCTCAAAGAGGTTGAAGAGCTTACTCATGATGTCGGCACTTGCTACCGTTGTCACACAACAATTGAGCCTATGGTTTCAAAGCAGTGGTTTGTAAAAATGGCTCCGCTTGCAAAGCCTGCAATTGATGTTGTCCGCAAGGGCGACACAAAGTTCATCCCCGAAAGATTTGAAAAGGTTTACTTCCATTGGATGGAGAACATCAAGGATTGGTGTATTTCCCGTCAGCTTTGGTGGGGACACAGAATCCCTGCATGGTACTGCGATGACTGCGGCGAAGTTATGGTTGCCAAAGACGCACCCGAAAAGTGCTGTAAGTGCGGCAGTACACACATTCATCAGGACGAGGACACTCTCGATACATGGTTCAGTTCGGCACTTTGGCCGTTCTCAACACTCGGCTGGCCCGACAAAACTCCCGAACTTGAGTATTTCTATCCCACAAGCACTCTTGTAACAGGTTATGATATCATCTTCTTCTGGGTTGCAAGAATGATTTTCTCGGCTTGTGAAAATATGGGTTCTGCTCCGTTCAAGACCGTATTTATGCACGGCATTGTAAGAGATGAAAACGGCATCAAGATGTCAAAATCTCTCGGCAATGGTATTGATCCGCTTGAAGTTATTGACAAATACGGTGCAGACGCACTCCGTTTCTTCCTTGCAACAGGCAACACACCCGGTAACGATATGCGTTATTCCGACAAGCGTGTTGAGGCTTGCGCTAACTTTGCAAACAAGCTCTGGAACGCATCCCGTTATGTTCACATGAACATTGACGACCACGATGTTAAGAATGAACTTCCGAAAACTCTCACAACAGAGGACAAGTGGATTGTTTCAACTCTCAACACAGTTGCAAAAGAAGTAAACGAAAATCTTGAGAAGTTTGAACTCGGCATTGCTGTTCAGAAGATTTATGAATTCATCTGGGACTGCTACTGCGACTGGTACATTGAGCTTGTTAAGACAAGACTTTCAAGTGACGGTGAGGACGCTCAGAATGCAAGACAGGTACTTCTTTATGTGCTTGATCAAATTCTCAGACTTCTCCATCCGTTTATGCCGTACATCACAGAAGAAATCTGGCAGACAATTCCTCACGAGGGCAAAACAGTAATGCTCGCAAAGTACCCCGAATACAACGCAGAGCTTGATTATCCCGAGGCATCGGATGAAATGAAAAAAATTATGGATGCAATCCGTGCAATCCGTAACCGCCGTGCAGAGATGAATGTTCCGCCGTCAAGAAAAGCAAAGGTTTATGTTGCAACAAAGTTTGCCGACACATTCAAAGACGGCACACAGTTCATTCAGAAGCTTGCATCAGCAAGTGAGGTTGAAGTTGCTGAAAGCTTTGAAATTGAGGGTGCTGTAAACATTGTAACGGCAGACGCAAAGATTTACATTCCTATGGACGAGCTTGTTGACAGGGAAAAGGAGCTTGCAAGACTCAACAAAGAGCTTGAACAGGTTAAAAAGCGTCTTGCACAGAGTGAAGGCAAGCTTAACAATCAGGGCTTTGTTGCAAAAGCTCCCGAGGCTGTAATTGAAAAGGTTAAGGGACAGGCCGCAAAGGAAAGAGAGCAGATTGCTCTTATCGAGGCCGCAATTGCCGCACTCAAATAATTCGGCAATCCGATAAAACAGAATAAAATTATAATCAAAGGCTGAAAGAGCATAGTTGTTCTTTCAGCCTTTTGATGTTTGTGCAGATAGTCTTAATAGGGAGAGAGTAAGCTTTTTAAATTCAAAGTTGAAAATTTAAAATGGAAAATTACAGTCGGGAAGACAGTTTGCAAAATGCAACGCATTGTTTCCCGACTGTTTTTTGTATATGGAAGTTGTTGTTTATTTGTATGGAAAAACAGATTTTGTAAATACCCTACGGGATTGTGCGAACGGTTGCAATGTTACGCTCGGGCATAATATGTTTTTTCAATAATAATAATTAAGGGTTGCTTAATACACCTTTGTGTATAGGGTGAAGGAATACGCTCCCGATTGTTAAAATTATTGTAAAAACAGTCGAATTCCCTTTACTTTTGTTGATAATTATGTTAGTATGTAATAAAAGTTGAGGGAAATGTTTATGGCAAAGAGAATTGACGAAATCAGACAAAAGGTTGAAACCGAAGGCGAGGTTTTCGTCTCGGATTTAAGCAGAATATATAATGTAACCGAAGAAACTATCAGGCGTGATCTTGAAAAGCTGAAGAATGACGGTATCATTACCAGAACTTTCGGAGGAGCTGTTCTTAACACAACTCCTCAGAATGACAGAGTGCATTTCTTTAAACGCAAGGCAATCAACCTTGAGAGCAAAAAGAAAATTGCTAAGCTGCTTGTTGATAAATTTATCGGTGTGAATACGATGATGATTGATAACAGCACAACTGTTCTTGAGGCTGTTAGGCTTTTTAAGGACAATGAAAATCTTACCGCAATTACCTTTTCTGCACAGATTTTTCAGGAACTCGACACTTGTAAAATGAAGCTGGTTTCAACCGGCGGACTTTATGATGAAAAAACCCGTTCTTTCTACGGAAAACCTGCAAAAGAGGCTATGAAAAAGTACAATGTTGACCTTGTTCTCCTCGGATGCAAAGGGCTTGATATGGAAAGAGGCATAACTGATTCTTCCGAAGGTGAGGCTGATTTGAAGTCTGAGATGGCAAGCCGTGCCGAATGTGTGGTATTACTTGCAGACCATTCAAAATTCAACCATACTGCGTTTGTCAATTTTTTGGATTGGGATATGATCGATTATCTGATTACCGACGAAAAGCCGTCACAGGAATGGCTTGAGTTTTGTGAGCAGATGAAAATAAAACTCATGTACTGATTTACCTTGTCCGGTACGTAGTTTGAGCCAGTGCTTTTTATAATTTTACCCATTAAAGCTCCTGCTGTTCTTTTTAATCAAAAACAGCAGGAGCTTTTGTGCTGTCAAAACTTTAGCAGATTTAACAGTTTTGAGAACACAAAGAAATTATTTTTGCTATCATTGAATAGTATTGTTAAATCTGAGTTGAATTTTAAACATAGTAATTATTTTATATATCACTATGGAAATTCTATTAATTACGGTTATTTTTGCAGACGGGAGGATATTATCCGCCCGCAAGGCGAGCCGCCTTGCCCAGTTCGTGTAGATAGCTTGTAATGTCAAAAAAACATATTATGCACGAGCCTAACATTGCAACCGTTCGAACAATTCCGTATGGGCGGATATTATCCGCCCGCAGGTAATTGCAGAAAATTTATGATGAAAATAAACTGTATAAATGGGATACATTTACCTAAATAATGTAGTAGTCAGTTACGATTAAACTTCATTATTTATCAGCCAAAAATTCCTTGCCGGCTTTATCGGTTGCAAGAATTGCATTGATGAATGCGTCCTCGGTCGGATTACCCGGGACATATTTCCACTCAACAACGCTTGCGGCTTTGTGCGCAATTGCAGGCACATCATCCGGAGTAAGTGCAATTTCGCCGAGAGTGCAAGGAAGTCCGATACTGTGGTTAAATTCAAAAATTCTGTTTCGCTCCTCAAATTGTCCGTCATATGTCAGCAGACACAGCACACCGAATGAAACAATTTCACCGTGCAGATGTTGCCGTTCACATTGCGGAAAGAGTGACGCACCGTAATAAACACAATGTGCAAGCGATGAATTGTAGTAATAATCCTCCTCGGGATTCGGATTGTTTTCGTGGACGGTAAAATTTGAAACAAGTCCCGCCGTGATAATAATGTCAAGCGCAACCTGCTCAATTGCCTCTGTCGGCACATTGTTTTTGCAGTCCTCAAGAGCTTTTTTGCCAAAGCTTATGAGCGGTTCGGTACTTGCGGAGGCAATTGCCTTGCCAAGCAACGGTGTGTGAATCATATTTTTTTCACGACACGCAAAAATTACTTCATATTCCTTTGAAAGTGCGTCACCGATTCCTGCCCACATAAGCTTTTCGGGTGATTCGGCAATAATTTTTGTGTTGATAAATGTGTGAATTGCAGGGGCTTTGTGGTACGAATATTCCTTGAAAGTACCGTCGGGATTGTACATTACCGAAAGCGAGGTGCATGACGCACAGTTTGATGCAATTGTCGGGAATGCGAATAACGGTTTGTTATATAAAGCACAATAGGTTTTTGCCGTGTCAACAGCTCGTCCGCCTCCGATACCGAACACCATATCAGCCTTTTGCACAGACGGATTGTTCTGTATTTTTTCAACATTTTCATAGCTGGAGTCACCGCCGTACCATACAAAATCAATGATTTCAATGTCAGAGCCTTTGATGCCTTCAAGCAAAGCCTTTTTTGATTTTTCCATAGCTGTTTTACCGCCGACTGCAACCGCCTTTTTGCCGTACGGCTTTACAATTTCGGGAATCGCCTTGTAGCAATCAACTCCCACGCTGTAACTCGGTAAAAATTCGCTGTATGTGTGTGACATAATTTATCCCTCCGAAAACAATACTTATAAATAAATTATATCACCGCAGTTTGTGTATTTCAATACATTAGCACAATAAATTGTTAAAATTATTATTGTCTGACAGATGAAAATATGCACACATCTTATGCAATTTAGCAAAAAATTGCGAAGAATATTCGTGAAAAATACTTATGGAAATGGCTTTTGCAAAGTGCTATAATCTTGTAAATATATATAAGAAGGGCGGTGCTTTTATGCAGGAAATATACGGACAGAAAACAGACAGACAGCTTGCAGCAAAGCAGAGAATAATTGCAGTTGCGGCAGGCAGGGAAAAGGCAGACCTTGTTTTAAAAAACGCAAAGTATCTTAATGTGTTTTCTAATGAATTTTTGTGCGGTGATATAGCCGTTGCAAACGGACTGATTGCCGGTGTCGGAAAATATGACGGTAAAACAGAGATTGATGTCAGCGGGAAACTCGTTCTCCCGGGCTTTATCGACGCACATATTCACCTTGAAAGTTCAATGGTGACTCCTGCTGAATTTGCAAAGGCAGTTGTTGCCCACGGTACAACCACAGTCATAACCGACCCTCACGAAATCACAAATGTAATGGGCATTGACGGAGTTGAATATATGATTCAGGCATCGCAAAATTTGCCGATTGATGTTCATTTTATGATGCCATCATGTGTGCCTGCCACAGAAATTGACGAGAGCGGTGCGGAGCTTGACTGCAAGGATATTGACTTGTACTTGGATAATAAAAAGGTACTCGGACTTGCAGAGATGATGAACTATGTCGGTGTTATCAACGGCGATAAAAATGTGCTTTCAAAAATTGTCACCTCGCAGGCTCATCACAAGAAGATTGACGGTCACGCTCCTGAGCTTTCGGGCAATGACCTCAACGCATACATTGCCGCAGGTGTCTATTCCGACCACGAGTGTTCCACCTTTGAAAATGCCCTTGAAAAGCTGAGAAAAGGTCAGTTTATTATGATAAGAGAGGGTACTGCCGCTCATAATCTCAAGGCGCTTATGCCGCTTTTGACTCAGCAGTATTACTCAAGGTGTATGTTTGCAACAGATGATAAGCATCCAAGTGATTTGCTCTATGGCGGTCATATTGACTACATCGTAAAACAGGCGCTGAAAAACGGTGCAGATCCGATTGTTGCCCTCAAAACAGCAACCCACCATGCTGCAAGATACTTTTTGCTCAATAACAAAGGTGCGATTGCTTCGGGTTATCTTGCCGATATTGTTGTTGTCGATAATCTTGAAGATTTCAATGTTGAAACTGTTTTCAAGTGTGGCAAGCTTGTTTTTGACGGCGAAGTTAAGGACTTTTCTGCTCCCACAGTTGATGAAAAGCTTGCCGAAAAATGCTTTGACACTTTTCATCTTAACAGCGTAACTCCGAGCAGTTTCAAGGTTGACGGAAAACTCGGACTTATCGGTCTTGTCGGCGGTGAATTGCTCACACGCAATCTCGGCACAGCAGATAAAATTGATGTGGAAAACGATATTCTGAAGATTGCCTGCATTGAGCGTCACAAAGGCACAAATCATATCGGTGTCGGCTATGTTAAAGGCTATTCGCTGAAATCGGGTGCAGTCGCAACCTCTGTTGCCCACGATTCGCACAACATTATCACAGTCGGCTGTAATGATGATGATATAGCCGTTGCCGTGAACGCAATCAAGGACAGCAAGGGCGGTATCGCAGTTGTTGAAAACGGAAAAATCAAGGCTTTGCTTGAACTCCCGATTGCAGGCTTGATGTCTGATGAACCGCTGACAACCGTAAACGAAAAGCTTGAAAATGCAAAGTCATCTGCATATGAACTCGGTGCGGATAAAAGCATTGATCCGTTTATGACTCTCTCGTTTCTAAGCCTGCCCGTTATCCCAAGCTTGAGAATAACCACCAAAGGTGTGTTTGATGCAGAAAATTGGAAAATGCTCTGATGTGCGGAAACTTTTAATAATACAATAAAATATCAAATAATTTAAACAGGAAAACAAAATGCGTATTGTCACTTTGTTTTCCTGTTTTATTTTGTAAAAGGGCTATAGTCATTTTACAGTCACTTTGCATTTGTATAATTTGAATATAAAAGAAATTGGTTGATTTAAAGCATATAGCAATACAATATTAAATAATAGCCATTGTGCAATATTTACAAATTATTGTGTAAAAATTTGTCGTAAAAATTACCTGATTTGCTTGAAATATTATTAAAATGTGATATAATAGCATTATAAAGTCAATGTATAAAAAGTATTGCAATAATAATTACAGAGCTAATTGAAGTGTATTCTACTGAATTTTCAGTTGTATGCGACTAAAGATGCAATAACTGAAAATTAAAAACATCAAAATATTATAAATAATTTAAACGGATAAATCGTGCATTTGCGTTTGTTTAAATGGTAAATCTGTACAATGGCTTGTGAGGAGGTCTGGATATTAAGAAAAATGAGGTGACGAAATGAAATTCTATAAAAGATTATTAGCAATGGCAATTGTGGCAACCGTTTTTATTTCTGTTTTTGCATTTGGTGCAACGGCATACGGCTCGGATAACGATGTTCCGTTCTTGGTGCAGGTTCCCGGAAATCAGAAAAAAGGGTATTCAAAAGCTGAATACAGAGGTAGTTCAGGACCGGAAGTTCCTTGGAAAGTAGATTTTACTTTCTCAGAAGAAGGTAGAGGTACCATAATGTACTTCTATCTTTCAGGTCCTTGGTATGAAAAAGTGTCAGATGTGAAATCTGTAAAACAGGGAACTGGCTGTAAATATTTTGCTGCGTATGATTCCGCTCAAAATATGGATGTTGGACTTGCTATTAAGAACAATAACAAGGAAGATAGCAATAAGTATAATGTTGCAGGTTATTGGGATGAAGAAACAGATAAACACAAATTTTCATACTAATAAGTTTTGCTGCTTTTAAAATTACTGTTAGTTAATTAACTTTTATTCCTCATAAGTCATTTGCAGATTTACCATATAACTATATAACGAATCAGCCTATAAATTGAGGTGAAAAATATGTCATATTATATTACCCGAATATTTAATAACAAACTTAAATTAGGTGTTATACTTTTTATTTTTATAGCTCCGATTTTAGATATATTGATGGCTCTTGTGGATGTGTTCAAAGGAGCATCTGTTCCTGTTCCCGGATTAGTTACTTTTTTGGGATCTTTCATGACGGCAGGACTTCAAGGCGTGTTGACAGGGTATTTACCGTTGTTCTTGGCAATTATTGTTGCGGATGATTGCATTGAAGATTACAGAATAGGATACAAAAATATTCTTATCACAAAAAGAGGTAAGAATAAATATTTTGCATTAAATATGCTTAAAAGTTTTACTGTTTCATTTTTTGTGCTTATAATTCCTCTCTTACTCAATCTTCTTATGGTGCATATTGTTTTTGCGGGAGGTACATATATTCCTGCTGATGTGGAAATGCTGAAATCTGAACCCAATCTACTTCAGTCTTACAGCAATCCGATGTTTTATAACATACTTTATATTCTTGTTTTTTCATTCATTGGCGGTATTGTGGGAAGCGGTGCAACGGCACTTGCAATGGCATTTCCAAACAGATTTATTCTTTATCCGTTAGCTTTCATATTATGGTATATATCGACTGCCATCAAACCGTCTATCATAGGAGCATTAACCCCGTTTACTGTGTATCCTTTATCACATTATACTTTTACAATTATTTTTGTAGTAGCAATAAATATAGTTGCTGTTCTGTTTTCGTTCTTTAAGGTGACTAAGTATGATCAGGTGTAAATTAAAAAAGTATGCAATCATACTTCCGCTTTGTGCAGTGTTTTTCACTATGCTTTGCACATACACATATTTGCGATTTTATAATTATTTTAATTCGGATTATGCTGAGAAGTTAAGCCCAAAAGGTGTTTTTTGCAGAGTTGCAGGTAACGGAGATTTTAATGCATCAGGTAATGTTGCTTGCATTTTCATAGTAGTGTTTGTTCTGTTTTTGTTTTACATATTTACCGATGATAATGTAAGTTACATTGTAAGACTGAAATCGAGAGCCTCTTTTGTTACAAGAAGAATTGCTGATTGTGCGGTATTTGCTTTTCTGTTTTCATTTTTGATAGAAGCAGTCAGCGTAGTTGCGGCACTCATCTGCTTTGACATTAACCTGATTTTAGAATCGAATTTTCTGCAATATTCGGCACTTGAACTTTTGACTTTGTTTTTGTTTTATTTCAGAGCAGGACTCGTTATGCTCTCATTCGGAATAATCATTTCTCCAAAAGTTGCTCCAATTATCACCATAGCTCTGATTTTTACAGAGTTTTTTGCAGATGTAGCCTTTATGATAAGCAGGGTATGGCTTCCGTTCAGAGATGCCATAGTGGTGTCAAAACTTATGAACGGCGAAATGGTTCTGTCGGATATGTGGGGCATTATATTAAGAGCATTGCTTATGATGTTTATGCTTATCTTCTCTTCCTACTTTTTGTATCAGAAAAAGGATGTTTTGAGTAATGTTAAAAAGTAAGCTTGTTTTGTCGATAATACTGATTGTTGCGTGCTTTGCTCAATTGTTCAGTTGTGTATTTCAGGGAGATTTTCAAAATGCCTTTATGATTGGTTTAGCCCCAAGCGATTACGGTCTTGAAATTACAAAATTTCTGCCGCTTTTGCTGCCTGTGTGTTTTATTCTCTTCTTTACAAGCGGCTCAATTGAGAACCTTAAACAAGGCTACGGCAAGATGTTGATTGTACGCAATTATTCAAAAACAGTGCTGATTTTAAAGCGTTGTCTTAACAATTTTATAGCATTGATTTGCATTGTTTTGTTCCAGTTCATAATCTTTTTTGTTGCAAGAGAAAGTATGACTCCCGTTGAAAGCGGAACTCTTAAATCTTTGATTATGTACTTTCTGACAATTTTTTCGCTGATAGTTATTCAGTCTTTGCTTGAAATCAGTATTCCTGCACACATTGTGAACATAGGAATTTTCACCTATTGCTTTATTGCGTACTATTTGGTTCAGAATTTTGTTGACGCACCGATTTTGAAAATGCTTCTCTTTCCGAGCTTGATGTTCGGAATGCAGAACGGTGCTGTGTCGGGCGAGAGCATTTACTACGGATACCTGTTATTCATAGTTGCGTTAAATGCTTTGTGCATTTTTATTCTGAATTTGAGATTTAAGAAAACCGATATTTTTTGAGGTGATATTATGGTAGAAATAAAAAATTATTGTAAAAGTATCAAATCAAGACCGATTTTAAATAATGTAAGTTACAATTTTGAGTACGGCAAAATCTACGGAATTTACGGACACAACGGTTCGGGCAAAACTATGCTTTTGAGAGCAATTGCAGGCTTGCTTGTTCCCGACAGTGGCTCTGTTGTGATTGACGGAAAGGTTTTGCACAAGGATATGTCGTTCCCTCCGAGCATAGGCATCGTGATTGAAAATATGAACCTGTTGCCCCAGTACAATGCTTTTGACAATCTGAAAATCCTCGGCAAAATCAAGAAAACCGCCACAGATGAGGACATTACAACAGCGCTTGAGCGTGTTGGATTAAAGTCCGATTTAAAGGTGAAAAAGTTTTCGCTTGGTATGAAACAGAGGCTGAATATTGCTCAGGCTGTGTTTGAAAAGCAGAAAATCATCCTGCTTGATGAACCGACAAATGCACTTGATAATGACGGTGTACAGCTGATTTACAAGCTTCTTAAAGAAGAAAAAGAAAGAGGTGCGCTCGTAGTTATCACAACTCATCACAAAGAGGATTTGGAAGAAGTTTGTGATGTTGTTTTGAAAATGACAGAAGGTGAGCTGCATGAAAAGTAAACTGTTTACTCATAAATTTTTCGTTGTTCTTTGCATCTCGGTTGCCGCTTTGCTCGGCTTGTCTTTCCTTGCCAGAGCGACAATCGTAAATAACAGATTTGAACAAATGGCTGTTGACCGAAAATATCGTCTAAAACCTTCTGCTGACGGTCAGTTTTTAATTCAATTTCAAGATGATAAAAACGGAAATTTTTATGCCACTGTCGGCTTGTTTCAGGGCGGATATTACGGCTTGGACGATGCGTATATTCCTACTTCATACGATGAAAATACAAAAATAACCGCTATTGAAAAGGAAGCTTTCAGCGAATTTGATTGTCTGAAAAAAGTTGTTATCCCCAACGGCATTTGTGAAATCAAGGATGACGCATTTAAGGATTCAAAAAATATAACGGAAATTTATATTGCGCCCTCCGTAAATAAGATTGCAAAAACCGCTTTTGACGGCATTGACAACCTTACGATATATGCCGAAAAGGGTTCTTATGCTGAAAAATTTGCGGTTGAAAATAAAATCAATTATAAAAACTATACGACCGAGCCTGAAAATCCGGAGGCTAAAAATACCGATTATTCAAAAATCAGAAACGGTGCGTATTACGGCGAATATTATAATTATGATGTTATCTATGATGACGGCAAGCCCGTGTGCGTAATAACTAAATATAACCCAATGTCGTCAGAGGAAAAGCTTGAAATTCCTGCAAATATTGACGGCTTGGATGTGATTTCAATTGCAGATGACGCAATAAATTACGGCGGCGCAAAGGAAACAGTCGTTCCCGACACAGTAAGATTCATAGCCGATAATGCGTTCAAAGAATCCTACTCCCTTGAGGATATCTACCTGACCAAAAATGTGTCCTACATAGGAAAATCTGCCTTCAAAGATTCAAAAGACCTAACAATCCACGCCCCGACAGATTCCTATGCACACACCTTTGCGACCGAAAATAAAATAAATTTCAAAGCTACAGACGATTAAATCTGATAAGCAATGAATAAATCTTTAAATTTACAGCCCTGTACCCATTTGCAGGGCTGTTTTTTGCAAGCAAAGGGTAGATAATGGTACAGTGACCTTTGGTATAATGTTGATAACAGGTTGAAAGAATTATAAATTTAAAAATGCAGGAGGATTTTATCATTGCAAAACAGAAAGCATATGGATTACCTGGAATATTTATAATAACATACTGGGATAAAAGCCGAATAATATTTGATAAAGGAAATTTAGTTTATTATACAGGAGAACATATTGCGAAGATATGTTCTCCTACTTGATTTGTGTAAAAGTATTAATAGCTAATGTAAACAATGAATAAAAAAATTGAAAAGTATTGCAAAATATTGTTATTAGTGGTATTATAAAGGTGAATGATATATATAGCTTGCTGTAAATTGAATTGCATACTAAAATAAATTTGTAGGTATTATTTTGTAAGTCAACATTCAAAAAAATAACATCTGATTGACGGACCAAAGAAGAATGAGTTTTTATTATGTGATATATTATCACGCAATAATTTTTAATAAAAACATATAACAATGAAAGTGAGGATTATTGGATGACAACTCAAGAATATCAAAGAAAGCAAAAAGAAGACAAGCCGGTATTGGCGATATGTTATGATTTCGATAAAACGCTATCTCCGGATGATATGCAGGCGCAGGGATATATTCAGTCAGTAAATTACGATGTTAAAAAATTTTGGCTTGAATCTAATGAACTTGCTGAAGAAAACAAAATGGATCAAAATTTAGCCTACATGTATAAGATGATGGTTGAAGCAGAAGGAAACTTTGTGTTTAACAGAAAGAAATTGGAAGAGTATGGTTCCAAAGTGAAATTATTCTCCGGTGTAGCCGAGTGGTTTGAACGAATCAGAGATTATGGAATTAGAAATGGTGTAATAGTTGAACATTATATTATTTCTTCCGGTTTGAAAGAAATGATTGAAGGAACTCAGATAGCCAAGAACGGCGCTTTTGAAAAAATCTATGCAAGCTCATTCTATTTTAATGAAAAAGGAGTAGCAAAGTGGCCTGCTCAGGTTGTAAACTATACCAATAAAACTCAATTTCTCTTTAGAATTGAAAAAGGCGTGTTAGATGTGAATGATCCGTGTGTTAATGATTATTTTGCACCGGAGGATATAAGAGTGCCGTTCAGAAATATGGTGTATATTGGTGACAGCGATACAGATATTCCGTGTATGAAATTGGTGAATACATACGGCGGACATTCAATTGGTGTTTATAATCCGGACACAATTGATAAAAAGAAAGTCTATAAAATGATGAATGATAACAGAATAAAATATTTTGTTCCTGCAGATTATTCTGAAGGAACTGAATTAGATTTACTCATCAAATCCATCATAGACAGAACAGCATATAATGAAAAACTTGAAAACTACCATTATGAATGTAAGAATGAAGCAGAAAATGTTAATAAGAATTGTATTCAGACCGACGAAGAAAAAGCAAAAGAAGATTTGATATATGCATTGGAAAACAGTTCTGACTTTATCAGTACGCACACGATTGTAAAAAAATTGAGTGCATATAATGAGTGGTCA
>ULRC01023712.1_pt1 | contig 23763 bp, 19 predicted proteins | sample 1955101 | NCBI WGS metagenome assembly ULRC01 (sample SAMEA4835672, study PRJEB28245) | human gut metagenome | biome: gut microbiome; material: fecal sample | place: Denmark | collected 2008 | reverse complement strand
GATTGCAGCGGCTGTAAGCGCTGATGCATCAGACCCGCCCCACCACCATATTCTATGTGGGTGCTTCAAGCGGAAACGGTCCGCCATAATTCATATGCACCCGGGAAAGGAACATATCATGATACTTATTATAGACAATTACGACAGTTTTACTTATAACGTGGCACAGGTTGTTGAAGGCCTGTACCCTCATGTAGAAGTTATCAGAAACGACAGGATTACAATAGAGGAGATTGAAAAGAAGACTCCTGAGGCAATCATCATATCACCGGGTCCTTCTTATCCTTCACAGGCAGGAATCAGCGAAGATGTGATAAGACACTTTGCAGGAAAGCTTCCGATTCTCGGAATATGTCTCGGACACCAGGCTATCGGTGAGGTGTTTGGTGGTAAGATTGTACGCGGTGAGGAGCCTATGCACGGCAAATCATCACAGGTTAAGCTTGACGGCACATGCCCGCTGTTCATGGGACTTCCCGAAAGTATATCTGTTGCAAGATATCATTCCCTCGTCATCAGCAGAGAGAATTTTCCTGAATCACTCACAATTACCGCAGAAGATGAGAATGGTACAATAATGGCAGTACAGCACAGGGAATATCCTATATATGGTGTGCAGTTCCATCCCGAATCGATTCTCTGCGAGATGGGTACCAACATTCTTGCCAACTTCTTAAGCGAATGTGTCGGAATAAAGGTAGAAGCTGAGGTTCCTTCTATTCCTGAGGAGAAACGAACGGCACTGAAAAAATATATTGCTCTTGCCGCAGACGGCAAAAATCTGACAGAGGATGAGGCCTACGCAGCCATGAATATCATTATGGGAGATGCAGCCACAAAAGCACAGACATCTGCATTTCTTATGGCTATGCGGATGAAGGGCGAAACTATTGAAGAGATTACAGGCTTCGCAAAAGGCATGCGCAATAAGGCAAGTGTTATCAAAGGCTTCCGCTCTGCCGTTGATATCGTAGGAACCGGCGGCGATATGGCAGGAACATTTAACATATCAACAACCTCATCATTTGTAATAGCTGCAGCAGGAATTCCTGTTGCAAAGCACGGCAACCGCGCCGCTTCAAGCAAATCCGGTGCCGCTGACTGTCTTGACGCACTCGGTGTAAATATTAAGCTTTCACCTGATGATGCAGCCAGATGCCTCGACCGGACCGGCATCGCATTTCTGTTCGCCCAGGTATTTCATGGTGCTATGAGATATGTTGCTCCTGTAAGAAAAGAAATAGGTGCAAGAACATTTTTCAATATACTCGGACCGCTTACCAATCCGGCACTTGCCGATTACATTGTACTCGGCATATATGACGAAAACCTGATGGAGCTTATGGCTAATGTCCTTATACAGCTCGGAATCAAGGGAGCAATGGTTGTAAACGGCTGTGACGGACTTGATGAGATTACTATGACCGGCAAGACCCATGTTGTTGAAGTCCGTGACGGTGCAGCCAGAAGATATGACATTGACCCGCATGATTACGGCTTTGAATACTGCGAGCCTTCAGTTCTTGAGGGCGGTACTCCTGCCGAAAACGCACAGATAACGCTAGGAATTCTTGATGGTACAGACCGCGGTGCGCGCCGCAATACTGTAATTCTCAATGCAGGCTGCGCAATCTACTGTTCAGGCCATGCAAAGGATATCAAAGAAGGCGTTACAATTGCCACCGAGATGATTGACAGCGGCAAAGTGCTCGCAAAACTCAATGAAATGAAAGAATTTACTAATAATATATAAGGAGCCGCCTATGTTTTTGGAAGATATTATAAGCAGGCGCAGAGAACAGCTTGCACGCGAAAAATCTGTCACATCACCGGAACGCATGAAGGAGCTTGCACTCACACCACCACTGCCTTTATCCGGGTCTGCACGCAGTTTTAAAAATGCCCTTCTGAAAGACGGACTTTCTGTAATCGCAGAAGTAAAGAAAGCTTCTCCGTCCAAAGGACTGATACAGCCTGACTTTAATCCGGCTGCAATCGCAAAAGCATACGAAGCTGCCGGGGCATCTGCAATATCGTGTCTTACCGAGGAGCACTATTTTCAGGGTTCATCGGAATATCTTGCGGATATCCGTAAAAATGTTTCAATTCCTCTGCTCCGCAAGGATTTTATTATTGACGATTATCAGATATACGAAGCGCGTGTCCTCGGTGCGGATGCAATTCTCCTTATTGCTGCCGTACTTAATGACAATGAACTTGAGGCTTATTACAGACTTGCCGGCGAGCTTAGGCTTGACGTACTTGCCGAAGCACATGATGAGAAAGAGGTTAAGCGCCTTGTAAATATCGGATTTGATATTATCGGAATAAACAACCGCAACCTTAAGACATTTGAGGTATCCCTTGAAAATACAAAGCGCCTCTCTTCTTTCATTCCTGAGACTACGGTTATGGTATGCGAGAGCGGCATCAAAAATAACGCAGATATGCACTATGCCAAAGCGTCCGGAGCTGATGCGGTTCTAGTCGGTGAAACACTTATGCGCAGCGGACTTGCAGGCATTCCCGAATGCATGCACTCTCTCAGACAAAGCGTATAGGAGGCCGATATTTATGATAAAGCTTTGTGGGATGCAGCGCGCACATGATATAGAAGCCGCTAACAAAATGCTTCCTGATTATATCGGAATGATTCTTTCAGACGGCTACCGGCGCACAATAACACCGGACACTGCAATAACGCTGCTTGGCATGCTTGACAGACGTATTAAAAGCGTAGGCGTATTCGTGGATGACGATGTCGATTACATTGTTAAATACGTTACGGATATTCAGGATAAATGCTGCCGCCATCCTGACGTAATACAGCTTCACGGTCATGAGGACGCACAATATATCAGTGCTTTACGGGAAGCATTCAGACTAAACGGATTAAATGACATTTCAATATGGAAGGCAGCAAGGGTTCGTAATTCAGATGACATTATCGCAGCATTTGCACTTCAGGCTGACTGTCTGGTTCTTGACAGCTATGTTGCCGGAGCTGCGGGAGGCACCGGCGTAAAGGCCGACTGGGCGCTTATCCGCCGGACGATTGGCAGATGTATTGAAAGCTCTGCCAAAACAGCATTTTTCCTCGCAGGAGGGATTAATTGTGATAATCTTGCAGAAGCACTGAGTGTATCGCCAAATGTCGATCTGTCAGGCGGAATTGAAACTGACAGCTTCAAGGATGCAGATAAAATAGCAGCTGTTATGAGGATTTACAAAACAAACTTGAGATGCGCAAAAGGTGGCGCAGGAATGGAGATTAATATGAATAAAAAAGGAAGATTCGGAGATTTTGGCGGGCAATACGTTCCTGAGACTGTTATGAATGCAGTATCGGAACTTGAGGAAGCTTATCGCAGATACAAGGATGACCCTGAATTCAACAGGGAACTGCAGGCACTCTACCACGATTATGCCAACCGCCCGTCACTCCTGTATTATGCTGATAAGATGACAAAAGACCTCGGAGGCGCTAAGATATATATTAAGCGTGAGGATCTTAACCACACAGGCGCACACAAGATTAACAACGTACTCGGTCAGATTCTCCTTGCCAAACGAATGGGCAAAAAAAGAATCATCGCTGAGACAGGTGCCGGCCAGCACGGTGTTGCAACCGCTACGGTATGTGCTCTCTTCGGGCTTGAGTGCTGTGTATACATGGGAATTGAAGATACACAGAGGCAGTCACTTAATGTATACAGAATGGAGCTTCTCGGTGCCAAGGTTGTCCCTGTTCACAGTGGAACCGGAACTCTCAAGGATGCAATAAATGAGGCAATGCGCGACTGGTGTACCAATATCGAAACAACCTTTTACTGCATCGGCTCCGTAATGGGGCCTCATCCGTACCCTGAGATGGTCCGTGACTTCCAGAAGGTAATCAGTGCTGAGATTAAGACACAGCTTCAGGAGAAAGAGGGACGTCTTCCTGACTGCGTTGTGGCATGTGTCGGAGGCGGCTCTAATGCAATGGGCGCTTTCTATAATTTTATTCCTGATACTTCTGTCCGTCTTGTCGGTGCAGAAGCTGCCGGACGCGGTGCCGATACTCCTATGAATGCCGCTACCCTCACTAACGGAAGCACGGGAATATTCCATGGCATGAAGTCTATTTTCCTTCAGGATAAATACGGCCAGATTGCCCCGGTATATTCAATATCTGCCGGTCTTGACTATCCGGGAATCGGCCCTGAGCATGCAAATCTGTGGAAGACAGGGCGCGCTGACTACGTTGCGATTACTGATGAGGAGGCTGTATGTGCATTTGAATATCTGTCACGAATAGAAGGAATTATACCGGCAATCGAATCTGCACATGCCATTGCTGCCGCAATTAAGATTGCTCCGACAATGAGCCATGACCAGATTATGGTTATAAATCTTTCCGGACGCGGTGACAAGGATGTATATTCTGTTGCCAGATACCGCGGACACGATATAGAGAATTCTTAACCCACTGCAATGCCAGACCGGCGTGCGGGAATAGTGAGATGCCCCATTATGCGGGGCAGGAATGGAGGACTAATATAAATGAATACAAGCAATAAAGATATTAACCGAATTGACAGATGCTTTGCCGAGCTTAAGGCTGCCAATAAAAAGGCGCTCATAACATTTGTGACCGCCGGTGATCCCGACCTTGAAACAACCGAAAAGACCGTGCTTGAGATGTTTGACCGCGGTGCTGACATAATAGAACTCGGTGTTCCGTTCTCAGACCCTATTGCGGAGGGTGTAACTATCCAGAAGGCATCCCTGCGCTCACTCAATAACGGTACTACGCTTGATAAGATTTTTGATACGGTCAAAAATATCAGAACAAAGACCGACAAACCTCTTCTTCTCATGATGTATCTTAATACTATATTTGTGTACGGAACAGAGAAATTCTTCTCTTTATGCCGCGAATATGGAATTGACGGCGTTATCGTCCCTGATATGCCATACGAGGAACGCGATGAGATTCTTCCATACGCTGATAAATATGGCATCCACAATATAAATCTTGTGTCTCCTGCTTCACATGACCGTATCAAGAAGATTGCCGCCGATTCATCAGGCTTCCTCTATTGCGTATCATCTAACGGCGTTACCGGTACACGAAGCGGCTTCAGCACTGATTTTGACGAATTCTTCGGACTAATACGCGACAACGCATCCTGCCCGTATTGTGTCGGCTTCGGCATATCCGGCGCACAGCAGGCACGTGACATGGCATCCTACTGTGATGGCGTAATTGTTGGAAGCGCCATTGTAAATATCATTGCCGAAAACGGAAAAGCCTGCGTTAATAAGGTCGGTGACTTTGTTCAGGAGCTGAAGGAGGAAATCTCAGACTCCATATAAATTGTATACTCTATAAAAGTCAAATACTCTGCGTAATGCAATATGTAATTCTCCGGGCAGCAATTTCCCACATTCATTATTATGCCTGCCCGGCTGTTACCTATTGCATTTTTCAAAAATACACACTCTTCTCATTCGCAATAAGTTCACTCATTAATTCTCTGTAATCATCAGCTTTCAATAGTAACTGTACTGATATGTTGTTGTAAGCCGAATAATATGCTGATGCACAGAGCATAAGAGCATTAATACCTTCAGCTCCCTTCGCTGCAAGTAGTGAATCATCATGTCTGACCGATGCCTGCGCAAATTTTTCAAGGAGTGCCGGATATGGTTCGGGCTGCTTCTCAAACTCAATCGTTTCTTCTGTAAATTCCATGTCTTCCCGCGAATTAGCAGAAGCATCTCTTATATACCCGGTTACGTCCTGATGCTTTGTAAGTGTAAGTGTATTATCAATAAGCAGTGCGCGCCCCTTTGTCCCTATGACCTCAAGCCGCTCTTCGCAGCATGCTTCACCTGTTGACAGGATAAATGTTCCGGTCATCCCGTCATCGTACCGCATGATTATTGTTGCCTCATCATCCACTGCAAAATCATTATATTTGCCAAACGGAATTGAGGCATAGAGTTCCCGCGGCATACCGAACAGATACTGCCACATGTCAAGTATATGCTGGCCCTGATTAATCAGTGCGCCACCGCCTTCTCCGCAAAAACTGCTTCTCCACGGGCTTGATGAATGATAATGTGCCGTGCGCAGATATCTTGAATTAATGAGGCATACTCTTTTTATAATCCCAATAGCTCCGGAGTCAATAAGTTCCTTGAGCTTTCTGTATTTTGCATATAGTCTTTGATGAAACACCATACCATATATGCAGTCATTATTAGTTGCCGCATTCTCCATATCTTTGGCTTCGCCTATATCTGCTGCCGCCGGTTTATCGCACAACACATCTTTTTTAAGCCTGAATGCCTCCAGTGCTATATCTCTGTGTGTCTTGTGCGGCGTAGCAATAATAACCGCATCATACAAATCCGGTGAATTAAATAAATCCTGCGTATTTCTGAAAATTGCTGTCTTTTCCCCATCAACATTAATAAGACTTCTGCCCCACTCCATTAATTCATCTTTTCTGATTACAACCGCAGAAAGCTTCATATGCGGAACTTCTCCTGAAGTTATCATTGCAGCATATTTTTTCCCCATGTTGCCAACACCTATAAGTGCAATTCTCAAGTCTCTACATTCCATGGTTTAACCTCCTCATAAATCAGCCTTACCCACAGGCTTGTCAGCTTTTGCCATGGCATTAAGCCTTATCATGGCATATGCATCTGCCAGAGCATCTTCTATGCTGTAAGGTGATGGTCCCATCCCTCTGCTGTACAGTGCCGTCTTTTCCATAAGTGCAGCGATTGCAGTCTCATCCTCCGAAAGTCCGCACAATCCATGTGCAGGCTGATACAGAACTTTCCCTTGAAATGAGATGCTCTCAACTTCCCTGATAACAGCAAAATTAGGGTTAATGTCTCCTCTGTTGACAATCCTTGTTTTTATATCAATATCTGCTTCCGCACCATTATTATTCTCATCAAGATAATAAACCTTATCGTCTATTATCTCCCCTCTTGTTCCCTGAATTTTATACGTATTTTTCCTGATTGGTGAACGGTATTGCTCAGAATCAAAATCATACCATGCCACTTTACCATTTTCAAATTCAAATGAAGCCACACATCTTTTCTTGTCTGCAATCCTTCCATCAGTGTATCTTTCATATCTCGTAAGAGTCTCAGTCGTAGGAAATGTATAGTTCTTTGCCGTAAGACTATATTTCATTCCCGGATTTATCCCAAGATATGCACGCATAAGGCTTGCCCCATGATACTCATGAGCAAGTGAAATATTCATGCAGCTGACATCGCCTATTATTCCACTTTTAACAAGTCTGATAACTGCTTTATTATGCGGATACTCACGGTACTGTTCGGCAACCACCTGTTTTTGCACTGCCTTGTTATATTCATACATCCTGAAAAGTGATTCTGTATCAAGTCCTGCCGGTGTCTCTGACAAAACTGTCATCCCTCTGTCCATCCATTCTATAGCCGTATCACATATTGATGCCTTACTTACCGCAATAACCGCAAAGTCCGGTCTCATATTTATACAATCGTCTATCGATGTAACTGTATTTATTCCGTATTCCTGTGCAATCTTATCTGCCTTTTCCTGTCTCCTGCAATACATCGCATCAAGGCAAAACAGTTCCGGCATAGCTTTTGCTACACGCACATAATACATTGCTCTCCATCCGGAACCTACAATTATAAAATGATATCTTTTCACACTAATTGTCTTTCTCCGTCTTTACATTTACAATGCATATACCTATGCACACAAGTATGAGTGCAACAAGCGCGTTCCAGCCAAGCTCTGCTCCGCCCTCGCCAAGCCACCATGCTGAGAGGATAACTCCGAATACCGGATTGGTAAAGCCAAATATCGCAACCTTTGAAACCGGGTTGTACTTAAGAAGTATTCCCCAGAGTGAGTATGCGACTGCCGATATGCACGCCAGATACAAAAGCATAAGGATGGCGCTAACCGAAACCTGTGTAATTCTTCCGCCCATTACAAGTCCGAGAATAACCATCACTATTCCACCGAATATGAACTGATAACCGCTGAGCATTACCGGGTTGTCCTTCTTAGAATAGTTCTTCATGAGACATGATGAAAATGCATATGAAAGAGCACATAAGAACAGGCTTCCGTCACCCATAAGACTTAAGTCCATGTCTATCTTCTGTCCGTTCATGCTGACGATGATAACGCCTGCGAATCCGATTACGCAGCCTGCCACCTTTTTAAGATTAAGCTTTTCCTGTCTGAATATCAGCGCTGCTACAAGGATTACAAAAAATGTATTGGAACCGTTTATTATTGATGCCTTAACACCACTGTTGTGCGCAAGTCCTATATAGAAGAATATGTACTGAAGTATCGTCTGGAATATCGAAAGCTTAACGATGCTTGGAAGCGAGCTTTTAGTAGGCAGCAATGCACCGCGGTTAAGAATGCTTCCGATAATTATTGTAAGTATTCCGGCAAGAACGAATCTTGTTCCAGCAAATAAAATCTGTGTCCATGTCTCACCTGACTGTATGTTAAAAAGCGCATATCCAAGCTTTATGCACGGTGACGCACTCCCCCACAGGAATGTACACACAAGTGCAAGTGCGCACACCACCCATGTCTTCTGTAAAATCTGTGTCTTATTAACTGTATTTGTTGTATTTTTCATTATTTCTCCATTCTGCCGGAAATAACTCCTTCGGCTTATCATATTATGATGCTAGGGTCCCAAGGTCTTTCACCCACATGAGCTCGCTCATAGGTGTGTGAAAGACCTTGGGACCCGCCCCGATATGAGCATAAAAGTGGGATGATAATCCCACGATATGCGAATATTGGGTAGGATTGTGTGAGTGCGAAGCACGGAACAATCCGTAGGCGTCAAAGTCGGGGGCTTTTAACCCCGACATCATATTATCCCAAATATTTTGCACGCAATAGCTGCGGCAATTACTATCGCAAGCACTATGTACTGATACACACGCTCGCCCTTACCTGACGTTATCTCGGCTTCCACCCCGTAATGATGCAGGCACCAGCACAAAAGCTCTATGTTCTCCATCATATAATTAACTGTAAATGTACCACAGATTTTCTTTCCGTACCGGTCATACAGTGCCATTGAACCTTCTTCGCTGATACGCATTCTGCCTATATCACGGATATCCATTCTTCTGCGTCCTATAGTAATCTCATCCTTATCAACCTTAATTTTCCTGCCTACCGAAAAAGGCTGAAGACTGCCATCTCCAATCATGGAATCAACCAGCGCCGCATCCCCCTTGCCCTCAAGCATTGTAATGCACTGCTTTATAACTGCATATTTTTTGTTTTTATCCTCATCTGATACAGCGTTATAGTACCTTAAAATATTCATCTGTGTATTTCCCCTCTATAAATCTATTTAAAAGCTTGATTCCATGTCTGATATCAGGATATGTGTCACTTTGCTTTTTTCAGCTCATAAGGCTTCTTAAAATCCAATTAAAAAAGACTTAAACCAGCACAGCCGTTACCGCGGCAAGCTTTCCGCCTAAGTCTTATTTTATTCCAATGTCCGCCTATTCAAGAGTTCCAAGCATTGCAATGAGCGTCTCCTTATCATTAAGCTTGGGATTCTCCATAACAATATGAAGCAGGCTGTTAAGCGTCTCTCCTATTCTTGGGCCGCTCATTCCAAGCTCCATAAGGTCACTTCCGCTAATGTCAAGATCTTTTATTGAGATACAGTCGCCACGCTTTATTATCTCTTCATAAAGTCTGTCTATGACCTCAACGTGCTTTCTGGCTGCTGTCATCATGATACCTGTTGTCTCTTCCTTAGCTGCTATAACGCTCGTCTGATGCCGCATAAGCAGTGGCAGGAAATCTCTTCCGTACATGTGAATCGCTTCCCTTACCGCCGGTTCTGTCTCGTCTATTGATGTCTTAGACAGACGCACTATCTTGGTAACAGTATTAATCGTATTATTATCAAGCTTAAGTGCCTTAAGCTCAGCATTGGCATTATCCGCATCTGTAGCATTATAAAGAGCTGCATAACGAAGATACGGACTATTACCGGCATGCATCAGAAGCGTGAGTGTTGAGTTGCATCTTCTGTCTGTAAGTATTGAATCCATAACCGGAAGTACATACTGTGTAAGCCGTGTATCACACAGACGCTTCACATAATCCGGATGGTCTGACATAAGAATCTTGCCAAGTTCATCGTGAATTCTCTCCATGCTCACCTTGCTTATCGTGTCAGCCATTGCCCCGATTGCAGAATATGTATCCTCATCTATTATAAATCCAAGCTGTGCCGAGAATCTTATGGCACGCATCATTCTTAACGCATCCTCAGTAAATCTCTCACGGGCATCACCTACGCAGCGCACTATTCCGGCCTGCAGGTCACCTATTCCATTGAACTCATCAACAAGCCCGTCAGAATTGTTGTAAGCCATTGCATTAATCGTAAAATCGCGTCTCTTGAGATCATCCCTCAGATTCGCAGAAAACTCAACAGAATCAGGATGTCTTCCGTCGGCATAATTACCGTCAATCCTGTATGTAGTCACTTCATATCCGGTATCACCCATCATAACAGTGACAGTTCCATGCTTGATTCCCGTATCAACAGTTCGTCTGAAGAGCTGTTTTACCTGCATAGGAAGCGCCGAGGTTGTAATATCCCAATCCCCCGGCGTTCTTCCTATAAGGCTGTCCCTTACGCATCCTCCCACGACATACGCCTGTCTTCCGTCTGCCTCAAGAGTAGACAGAATCTCCTGCGCATCCGTGGGAATATTAATTGTTACATTATGTAAATCCAAATCATTCAAATCAGTCATTAATAAGCTTTGCCCCAATATACCATTGCCTTGGCAGGTCTGCCGCAGCATACGCACACATCAGAAAGATGCTCCTGCTCAAATGGCATACATCTTGACGTTGCTGTGGTCTCTTCCTTAATCTTATCTTCACATTCCTGATTGCCACACCACATAGCCTTAATAAATCCCGGCTTATTGGCAACAGCATCCTTAAATTCATCATAATTAAGTGCAACAGTTGTATGGCTGTCACGATGCTTTCTTGCTCTCTCAAGCATCTCCTTCTGGATTGTCTCGAGAAGTTCGCCAACCCTGACATCAATCTCATCAAGAGAAACTGTAATCTTCTCACCGTTATCTCTTCTGACAAGTATAGCCTGATTAGCTTCTATATCACGAGGTCCCATCTCTATTCTAAGCGGAATACCTCTCATCTCCTGCTCCGAGAACTTCCAGCCCGGACTCTTGTCACTGTCATCAACCTTAACGCGGAAGTTAGAAAGTACTTCCTTAATCTCAAATGCCTTATCAAGCACACCCGGCTTCTTCTGCATTACAGGAACGATACATACCTGTACAGGTGCAATTCTTGGTGGAAGCACAAGGCCGCTGTTATCACCGTGAACCATAATAAGTGCGCCGATAAGTCTTGTTGTCATTCCCCATGAAGTCTGATGAACATACTTAAGCTTGTTATCCTTGTCTGTGTACTGGATACCGAATGCCTTGGCAAATCCATCACCGAAGTTATGGCTTGTACCTGACTGGAGCGCCTTGCCGTCATGCATAAGTGCCTCAATAGTATATGTAGCCTCTGCTCCGGCAAACTTCTCCTTATCAGTCTTACGTCCCTTTATTACAGGAATTGCAAGAACCTCCTCTACGAAATCTGCATACAGGTTAAGCATCTGCTGTGTTCTTGCCTCAGCTTCCTCTGCTGTCGCATGTGCTGTATGTCCTTCCTGCCACAGGAACTCTCTTGAACGCAGGAACGGTCTTGTCTCCTTCTCCCATCTTACAACTGAACACCACTGGTTGCAAAGCTGTGGAAGATCTCTGTATGACTGTATCTCATTCTTATAGTAATCACAGAAAAGTGTCTCAGATGTAGGTCTTACACACATCTTCTCCTGAAGCGGCTGAAGTCCTCCTTCTGTCACCCATGCTACCTCAGGTGCAAAGCCCTCTACATGATCCTTCTCACGCTGAAGAAGGCTCTCAGGAATAAACATAGGCATGTACACGTTCTTCACACCTGTTGCCTTAAAACGGCGGTCAAGTTCATGCTGGATGTTCTCCCATATTGCATATCCGTCCGGTTTAAAAATCATGCAGCCCTTAACGCTTGAATAACACATAAGGTCTGCCTTCTTAACAACGTCTGTATACCATTGTGCAAAATCCTCTTCCATGGAGGTAATTGCTTCAACTAACTTCTTATCCTCTGCCATTACGCACTCTCCTAAAGTTTTTTATTAATTATTTTATCACGTTCAATATGGCATTTCAATAGCTGTATTCCGCCTTTTATGAGGCAATATGACACCGGACCGAGTACAAATCCCCAAAAACCATAGACAAGCAGACCTATATATATCGCTGCCATCATTGTTACCGGTGATATATCAAGCCCCTTACCCATGAGCTTTGCCTCAAGAATCTCTCTCTCAAAATACGTTATCACATATACCGTCATAAGGACTGCCGCATGCCATACATTGCCTCCAAGCACTGCCATTATGCTCCACGGAATAAGCACCGTTCCAGTCCCAAAAAACGGAAGTGCATCCAGAAGACCTATTGCGATACCTATTACCACAGCATACGGATTGCCTATAATCAGAAGCCCTGTCGTACACACCACCGCAGTACAGCATATTATAATAAGCTGCGTCTTAAAATACACATTTCCAAGCCTTGCAAGTGCGCTCCATAACACGTCTGCCTCTTCCCTGAATCTTGTATTTTTCTTCCACTTCCTGTAACTGTTCATGTCACGGCTCATATACACTGTGGATATTATAAGCATGAAAAATGCACCTGCCAACAAAAGCATTTTCTTCATAGCTGCAGATGCATATGCAAATGACGTTCCCATGGCAGAAGCCATCCGTCCACCATCAAATGATTCCTTCAGCGAATCAACTCCATTGCATACCATTCCATACATACGTCCAATCTCAAGTCCAAGCCACCCGTCCATGCGCTCACATGCCTGTAACACATGTGCATCACACATCCGGCAGTAATAATCATAATTACTTATAAGCCCCCTGATTTCTGATATTGCAAAATATCCAAGTGCTCCGATAACTATGGCTGCAGCCGCCGCAAGAGCTGTGACAATTACAATTGCCGCTGCCGTCTTATTCCCCCGGAACAGCCTGCCATGAGCAGTATCCGCAAGTGCCGTCACTTTATTCTCCAGAAGAACTGACAAAAAGAACGCCAGTACAAACGGTGCTGCGAGCGGCAGAATATATCTGACGCTTAAGAATACAGCAATGCTTATACCGGCACTACCTCCAATAAGTATTAACTTGTCTCTGATATCTTTGTTCACCGGCTCCACCATATGCAGACGCTTTAACATCCACACCTATCTGCATTATGGTATTATTGTTCCACCAATTCTCCCGGCTATTCAGCAATTTTCAAAAATGACGGTTCCGTCTCGTAATGCCTGCCTGCAACATCCACTGCACATGCACACAGCGCGATCTGTCCATTTGCAAGAACAAGCTTCCCGGCTATGTCATTCACATTTACATTACCGGCACCGGCATCACTGCTGCCTATATTACTGTTGCTGCCGTACTTTGCATCACCCACAAGCGCATGACCTCTTGATGAAAACTGCACACGAATCTGGTGGTGCCTTCCGGTTACAAGCTGAATTCTCACAACCGACATTCCATCAAGACTTCCTATCACCCTGTAATTAAGTTCTGCACGCTTTGCACCCGGCTCGCCCTCAGAAGCCACATGTGATGTATTGCTCCCGGCATCCTTTACAAGATAATCCGTCAAAGTGCCCTCAACTGCATCTATACAGCCCCAAACAACAGCTATGTATGTCTTATTAAATGTATCCTGCTGCATAAGCCTGTTAAGTCTTGCAGCATCCTTTGATGACTTTGCAAACACCATAAGTCCCTCAACAGGCCTGTCGAGCCGGTTGATCACTCCTATATACGTGTCCTCGCCCTTCTTACGCCTGTATGTCATAAGAATGCTTACCATATCGGCATCAAATGAGCGGCTGCCCTGTGCAAGCACTCCCGCAGGCTTACGGCATATAATCATGCCATCATCTTCATATATAATATCCGGCTTCATAATCAGATCTTGAATCTGTAGCCAACACCCCAGATAGTCTCAATATACTGAGGATTAGATGTGTCAGCTTCGATTTTCTCCCTTATCTTCTTAATGTGGACTGTGACAGTAGCAATATCTCCAATTGATTCCATATCCCAGATCTCCTTAAACAGCTCATCCTTGGTATATACATGATTAGGATTCTGTGCAAGGAATGTCAGAAGGTCGAATTCCTTCGTTGTAAATGCCTTCTCTTCACCATTTACAAATACTCTTCTTGCAGTCTTGTCAATCTTAATTCCTCTGATCTCGATTATATCATTGTTGCTGCGCGCACCGCTTGTAAGGCTCTGATATCTTGCAAGATGCGCCTTAACTCTTGCCACAAGTTCACTTGGACTGAATGGCTTGGTCATATAGTCATCGGCTCCCAGTCCAAGTCCCCTTATCTTATCAATATCCTCTTTGCGCGCTGATACAATTATAATCGGTGTATTCTTCTGCTCCCTTACCTGCCTGCATATCTCAAAGCCGTCAACTCCGGGAAGCATGAGATCAAGAATTATCATATTAAAATCCTGTGAAAGTGCAAGATTAAGCCCGCTTTCGCCATCTTTGGCAACAGTCACCTCAAATCCGCTCAATTCAAGATAATCCTTCTCAAGTTCTGCAATACTCTCTTCATCTTCAACAATCAACACTTTCTCACTCATTCTGTGATTCTCCTTCGCTTACATTATTATCTTTAATTACCTTTTTAAGGCGGATATTCATAACTGTTCCGACTCCTTCCTTACTCTCGGCCCATATCATTCCTCCGTGCTCTTCTATTACTTTCTTAACTATCGCAAGCCCGATTCCGCTTCCGCCCTGCTTGGAATTGCGCGATGAATCCGCCCTGAAAAACCGTTCAAATACATGCCTAAGATCTTCCTGGCTGATTCCCTTACCATTATCCTCAATACGTATCAGCGCATAATCTCCGTCATTGAACAGCTCTATCCTTATCATACCCTTGCGGTCAGACATATATTTGACAGAATTGCTTATTATATTATTGATAACACGCTTCATCTGCTCAATATCTATCATTACATACTGCTCTTCATTAGAGAAATTATGGTATTCCATGCTGATGCCCTTAGTCTCAAGCTCCAGTCCTATCTCCTCACAGCAGTCTTCCATATAATGATTAATATCTATCTTAGTAAATGTATACGGAACCCTGTTCATATCAATTCTTGAATACATCGTAAGCTCGTCAATAAGCTTGTCCATATCAGAAGCTCTGTTATATATGGTCTTAAGGTACTTCTCCCTCTTCTCCGGTGTGTCTGCCACACCATCAAGCAGCCCCTCGACATATCCCTTGATTGCTGTAAGAGGTGTCTTAAGGTCATGGGAAATATTCCTTATGAGCTCCTTTTCCTCTGATTCTGCCTTAATCTTCTCCTCGGCATTATTCTTAAGGATAATTCTCATCTCCTCAAAGTCCTTGGTAAGTGACGCAATCTCATCACCACTGTACTCTACCGGCAGTTCAAAGTCCAGATTGCCCTCCTGAATATTCTGCGCCGCAAGCTTAAGACGCATGATAGGCTTAACTATAGAGCTGTGCATCCACAAAGTGAGCAGCAGACTCGTCATAATAAGAATTATTATTACCGCCAGCAGAAGTTCCATAAGCATAAGCTTCATCTGTGGAACAATCTTAACAGTTGCAGTAAGAATAAATGCACTGTAACAATTGCCCGCTTTATCAGTAAAATCATACTGCTTGACAAGACACTGGTACTCATCACCATAATACACATTGTACCCGGAATTATTGTCACCCTCTCCATAATCAGGGAGCATGTCGTCCGTAAGACTCTGGGATTCTCCAACATCAGAGAATACTATCTCATTATTCTTACGAAGGATAAAATTAGAAAATCTGGCTTCAACATTGGCAGATAACTCCTGCAGGTACTTCTGGTCATTGAATCTCTCCGGATTCTCCGTTGCCTCTCTGCGTATCTCATCATATATTGAATTGGTAATTCTGCTTAACATAGATGCCGGAGCAAGATTACTGCCCCATTCCACGCCCTCAACCTCATAGTTTGTCTGCATGCCCTTATTCTGGATTACCATAATTCCGGTAATTACTATACTGCACAATACTATCGGAAGCAGGAACATCACAACAAATGATACCTTAAGTTTGGTATTAAGCTTCATATAACATCCTCATCACAGGTAATTATTAATTATATACCCATAAAATCACACTTATTATCATAAGAAATTTTATCACGATTCACCATAAAATGATATTAAATAATCATAAAAAACGCATGCGGCATTCATGCCGCATGCGTCACAAAAATTATCAGCCTACTCTGAGCTTAAACTTCTGTATCTCTCTGTCCGAATCAACTTTCTCAATAAGCGCCCCCAGTGAACGGAGCTTAATCTCAAAGTCCTCATATCCCCGCTGGATATATTGTATATCATCTATTATAGATATGCCATCTGCCGCAAGTGCCGCAATTACAAGCGCTGCACCGGCTCTTAAATCAGGTGACGCAACCTGTGCACCTGTAAGCCCCGGAACACCCTCTATATATGCAGTATTGCCCTCAACTTTAATCCTGGCTCCCATTCTGGTCAGCTCATCAACATACTTAAATCTGTTCTCAAAAATGCTCTCAGTAACCATGCTTGAACCATTAGCAAGTGCCAGAACAACTGCCATCTGCGGCTGCATATCCGTTGGAAATCCCGGATAAGGAAGTGTCTTTACATTCGTGCTTCTAAGGTTAGGATGACCGACAACCCTTACCGCATCATCATACTCTGTAACTTCACAGCCTATCTCGAGAAGCTTCGCAGAAATAGACTCCAGATGCTTAGGAATGACATTACGTATTGTAACATCACCCTTAGTTGCCGCAGCAGCAAACATAAATGTTCCGGCCTCAATCTGATCCGGAATAATTGAGTACGTCGTGCCGCTAAGATGTTTAACACCTTTAATCCTGATTACATCAGTTCCCGCACCCTTAATATTAGCTCCCATAGAATTAAGGAAATTGGCTACATCTACAATATGCGGTTCCTTAGCTGAATTCTCAATAATAGTGTTGCCTTCTGCCATACATGCCGCAAGCATTATATTAATTGTTGCACCTACCGATACCACATCAAGATATATATGGCTTCCCTTAAGTTCCTTCGCCTCAGCGATAACCATTCCGCCCTTAATCTCAACATTGGCACCAAGTGCACGAAATCCCTTAATATGCTGATCTATCGGTCTGCTTCCGATATTACATCCGCCCGGAAGTGCTACCTCAGCTCTTCTGTACTTGCCAAGAAGTGCTCCGAGAAGATAATATGATGCTCTTATCTTCTTAATGCTGTCATTATCAACGATAACATCATTAATACTCTGACCGTTAATCTGCACTGAATTATTGTAAACGTACTTAACCTTAGCTCCTATGCCTTCAAATGTCTGGAGCAGCGCACGTGTATCTCTAACATTAGGAACATTCTCAATTGTAACAGTCTCGTCAGCCATTATTGCAGCTGCAAGGATTCCAAGTGCCGCATTCTTGGCACCACCGATGGATACATCTCCGCAAAGAGGCATGCCACCTTTAATAATATACTGTTCCATAATTCCTCCAAAAATCTTCAAAAAAATAACCTATAAAATTATATCACATCATATTATTTTGTAAATAGCGTTTTTAAATCCAAAAAAGCCTAAAAAACGGGACGATAATTAAGTATACCGTCCCGTCTCAGCTATTCTGTCAATTATTAATACTTGTTAACGTAATTAAGCGGATTGACTGCCGTTCCATTAATCCTTATCTCAAAATGAAGATGCGGTCCGGTACTGTCACCTGTATTGCCGCTGTAAGCAATTACATCATACTGATCTACCGTCTGTCCTACAGATACTTTAATTGAACTTAAGTGTCCATATCTCGACATAACACCATTAGCATGCTGTATATCTACGCAGTAACCATATCCTGAATACCATCCTGCTCTTACTACACGTCCGGATGCTGTCGCCATTACAGGCGTTCCCTGGCTGCAGCTCCAGTCTATTCCTGAATGCATCCTGCCCCATCTGTACTCAAAACCTGATGAGAATGAACCGCCATATATAGGCTTAATGTATGTCGGAGGTGTCTGTGTACCAACCTCAATAATCTTTGGCTGTGACTCCTCAATAATAGTCTGTGTAATAATATCTCTTGAGCTTTCCTTACCGTCAACATACTCGATATCAGCAGTAACACGTCTGTATCCTTCAGTACCTTCCTGAATTACATTGCTTGTACCACGATACATTGAATCATTATCAACATACTGCACATCAGCATTGTATGATTCCTCATATGTCTTACGTTCCTTAGTAACTACTGAAAGCTCAGGTGTAGGCACTGTGATTATAAGCTGTTCACCCGGCATAATCTTTGTATCCTCTGTGACGCCTTCGTTAAGATCATAAAGCTCTGAAAGCTTAATATCATTCTTAGATGCAATTCCTGAAAGCGTGTCTCCCGGAACAATTTCATATACTGTCTTCTCAGCCTTCTCCTTGGTAACTGCCTCAACAGCATCATCAAGGCTGACTATCTGTGACTCATCTGCTGTAGTCTTAGATACGGATACGTTCTGCTGGAATGAAATCTCTGTGAGACCTTCTGCTGTGCTTCCTTCCTTAACCGATGAATCTGATGAAAGTGCTCCGTTCATTGCGGCAGCAACTATATCACTTGAATTACTTCCGATTCCTGACTTAACCATATCAACTGAATACTGGTTAGAATCATTGCTGTCAGCAACAAGGTTAACCTGAAATTCATTGTTGGAATCAAATCCCGACTTAACCTTATCCATAAGATTAAGCACATCATCCCTGCTTCCGACTGTAACAGTAAAGTCATTTATTCTTACTGTGTAAGCTTCCTTGACATCTACATCAACAATGCTTGATGCAAGGTTATCATATATTGCATTCTCAATATCCTGCTCTGACATTCTTGTTGCAAAGAGTCTGGGCTCTTCGTATACCTTAAAATCAGGATCCATGTAAACTACTTCTGAGTGCTCACCGCTAAGACGCTTTCTCGCTGCTGCCATAGCTTCATTAGCTTCATCTATAGAATTGACCGCACCAATCTCATTGCCATCAAGCACTACTGTATAGTAACCTACACTGCTGTCCTTCTTCATTTCTGCTATAGGAATATAAAACAGACAGAAAAGGCATGTAAGTGACATTGCCTTAACAAGTGTAAGTCTTATCTTTCTATTGTATCTGGTCAGCTTAGACATGTTTCCTCCTGTCATAATTTTAACATTTTGTAATAGATTTGTAACAATTGTTATCTTAGCACTATAGCAGCTTAATGTAAAGGTTTTTTCAAGTTTTAGCAAATTGTACTTAAAAAAGTACAATTTTTGTGTGGCTTTCAGGCTTTTTCGGCATCCATCTCATCCTTTATTCTGCCCTGTATATCATTAAGGCATTCAAGAAGCAGCGGATTAAATGTTCCGCACTCGCCATTCATTATCATCTCTATTGCCTTTTCGTGTGGAAATGCTTTCTTATACACACGCTCACTGGCAAGCGCATCATATACATCCGCAACAGAAACCACCTGTGCCGATATAGGAATCTCATCCCCTTTAAGACCATCCGGATACCCCCTGCCGTCATACCGCTCATGATGCCATCTGCATATCTCAGTAGCAACCCTGACAAGCTCCTCATCCTGATACATGGTAAGGCTGTGAAGCATTGACGCCCCAATCATGGTGTGCATCTTCATAATCTCAAATTCATCTGCCGTAAGTCTTCCCGGCTTATTAAGAATCTTTTCATCTACTCCTATCTTGCCTATATCGTGCAGTGCCGAAGCTGTTGTTATAAGATATCTGTCATGCCATGAGATGTCATATTTGTCAGTTTTCTGGATAAGCCTTTCAAGAAGCATTCCTGTAATCTTATTAATGTGCAGTACATGGCTTCCGCTTTCGCCGTTACGGAATTCGACTATGTGACTGAGGATTCCAATCATCATCTGATTATCCTTCTCCTTCTCATAAATCTGTTCTGTAACAAGCTGTATGAGCCTTCTCTGCTTGGAATAGAGCTTTATTATATTGAATACCCTGTTATATACAACTTTTGCGTCAAACGGACTGCTTATGTAATCCGACACACCAAGAGAATAAGCACGGCTTACATTGTCATCCGAATTATCCGTGGATATCATAATTACGGGTATATCCTCAATCCAGTGATTCCTGTTCATATATACAAGCACTTCAAAGCCGTCTTTTTTCGGCATTATCATATCAATCAGAACCAGTGCTATATCATTCTCATACCGGCGGAGCATATTTATACACTCTTCACCTTCTGATGCCTGAAGAATTCTGTATCTGTCCCCAAGTATGTCAGCAAGCAGCTCTCTGTTAACCGGTGCGTCATCAACTATAAGTATCTGCGGTCTGTCATCATTACCCCGGCAATTCTTAACAGGTTCCGGTCTGTCTTCTATTATGTCATTCTCGGTTATGACCATATTCTTTTTCATCTTAGCCTGATACATAAGCTTATCAGCCCTGTCAAATGCGTTCTCTACCGGCTCATTGGCTGCAACAACTCCGCCAATGCTTGCGGACATCTGTATTCTTGAATATCCGGGAACACTTGCAGCGTGTATTGTAGTCTGTATCTGCCGGAGTCTGGCTGATAAATCCGCACTGCTCACCCCGTCAATAATTACAATAAATTCATCGCCGCCAAAACGGATAAGCCTGTCAGTCTTACGTATACACTTTCTTATTGCATCGGCGGCAGAGATGAGCGCCATGTCTCCGGCACTGTGACCATATGTATCATTGTAAAGCTTAAAATCATCAAGGTCTATAAGCGCAACTCCCGCACAGGTTGTCTCTTTTCTGGCTTCATCCTCATAATATCTTCTGTTGTATGCACCTGTAAGCGCGTCCCTGTACAGCTTATCAGTATATCCCGAGAGCTTGCTTACAAGCCTCTCGCATCCATCCGAATCTATAAGCGTGTCGTCATCAAGCTTCTCTATGAGCTCCATTACATATGGTGTGCCTTCTATCTCGAGATATTCCGCTGTTACCTGATATACGTCTGAGCCGATAAGTTCAAGCTTTGTCTTACGCGTCTTGTCATGAAGGCATTTGGCAGAAATACAGTTCTTACACGGCACTTTTTTCTGCCAGTAATCGTAGCAGCTGCATTTCTCCTTCTCTTCCCCCGGTCCCTCACCGCTGTGCACTTTTGCAATTGAATCTACATCAAGGAGGCGTACAACAGTAAATACATCCCTGAGCATATTCATTTTGTCCTGCACCTGCTGCATTGTCATTCCACTGCTATTCTTCATGCATCTGCCTCCCGCTAAGTTATAGCTTTATATCAATTCTTACATTCTTTCCGTTTCTCATTTGCTCTTCTTATTTGACTTTTTCTTTTTCTGCACAGAATATCCGAATCTGCCAATCTTTTTCCCCAATTCATAATACTCTCCATGTGAATAAGCCACCAGGCCGGCATCATTAAGGTGGAAAACATTCTTTGAATCCATATAACTGTCATCAACCGTAACTCCGACAACCTCTGCAATAAAAAGGTCATGGCTTCCAAGCGGCTTAACGTCAACGACCCTGCATTCGATATTCACCGGACTCTCAGCAATTCCCGGTGCACTTACATTCTGTGATTCCTGTGGCGTAAGATGCATCTCCTTAAACTTGTCAACATCACGTCCCGACTTAACTCCGCAATAATCTGTTGCAAATGTAAGCTTCTTCGTCACAAGGTTCACAACAAATTCCTTTGTCTCGCTGATTATTGCATGTGAACAACGTTCTTTACGCACCGCTATTGAAAGCATTGCAGGTGATGAACAGACAGTTCCCGCCCATGCTACTGTGATAATATTAGGCTTCTCGCCCTTTCTTGCACAGCTTACCATAACGGCAGGAACCGGATACAGCATATTCCCGGGTTTAAAGCTTATCTTTGACATAATCAACCGCCTCCATAATTATTGCTCCATGATCTGCTGCCAGACCATTGCTTTGTATCAGCCTGTAATCCGGTGCCTTAAGTATACTGTCTGTATACATCGTCCTGACTACCGTCGCACCAACTGATATATCTTTGCACTTAAGTTCAAGCTGTAATTCTTCAGTGCTTATTCCGTTATTCTCCTTAACGCCCCTGCTCTGCCATGCAATATCAAACCACTCTGCATCTTTGGCATCATCCCCGGCATGTGCCTCTATCATTCCGTCAGGCACAAGTGCCACATAAGCTGTTGTAATTACTCTTGTCCGCGGATCCCTGTCGTACACTCCGTAACTTTTGAGCTGTTCAATATCTATATTCTTAATTCCGGTCTCCTCTTCAAGTTCCCTTCTTGCGGCATCATCTATGCTCTCGCGGAACTCAATAAATCCGCCCGGTGTAGCCCACATGCCTATGCACGGATGATTGCGCCTCTTTATCAGCAAAATCCTCTTAAGGCTTCTCTTACCATGCTCCTGCGCATATGTAAACACAAGAATATCCACAGTATTACATGGATTATCATACTTGCGGGGGTCATATTCCTCAAGGAATTCCTGAAGCGTCTGCCCCGCCTCGTTAAGTTCACCGCTTCCGATAAACTGCCTGTTCTGTTCTTCGCTAAGAAATGTCATGTCTGCCTCTTTTCAAATTACTGCATTATAAGATGTCGGAATCAAAAGCTCCGGCTCTGATGCCTGCGGCTTGTTCCGTGCCCCGCACTCCCGCGATTCCGGCATCATTACAATTAAATATAGCACTTATTTACTATTTATTCCACCAAAAAAACCGGCAGATAATCCGTCTGCCGGTTAATTCAATCCAAAATAAATATTAGAACATAAGTCTTACAATCCATGTTACAAAGCTTACAACAACGTATGATGCACCCATAACAAGCGGAATGTTCTTCTCATTCCTGCAGAGTGAACGGATAGCCATGAATAAGAAAACATATCCCGTAACTGATGCAAACAATGAGATGCATGATGCAAGGTGATCAAGGAAACCGATTGAAGTAAGTCCTATAAGCCAGTTAAGAGCCTTGGCAGGTATTCCGAATATTGTAAGGATGCCATAAGCTGCAAGTCCCTGCGTAAACGTAATGTCTGCCTTGTCAAATGCCTTAACAAGCACCTTAAGCATTAATGCAAATATAGCCGCTGCAACAGCAATAAGAAGAATCTCAAGGAACATGTTCTTAAAGATTGCTCCTGTTGAATACAATCTTCCGTACTTTGAACCCGAATTGCTTATAAGCATCTGGAAAAGTCTTACGATCATATTAACTACAGCCTGTGCACCGATAAGGAATGCAACAAGAACTATATTGGCATTAGCCATGTATGAATTAATTGTATCAACGGGTGAACTGATCAGGCCCTTGAATATTGCAAAGTAATTAGCTGCCGCATTAGCGCCTGCCTGCTTAACTGCCTCCATCTGTGCCGAAGAAGGTGCCTGCGGTGCTGACATCTGTGGCGCTGCTC
>ULRC01029331.1_pt1 | contig 24835 bp, 23 predicted proteins | sample 1955101 | NCBI WGS metagenome assembly ULRC01 (sample SAMEA4835672, study PRJEB28245) | human gut metagenome | biome: gut microbiome; material: fecal sample | place: Denmark | collected 2008 | reverse complement strand
GGCAGCCCCGCCTGCGCGGAGAGAAGCTTGGGCTCGAGCGTGTTGCGCGTGATGAGCGTGCAGAGGTAGAGCGCGAGGAGCACGATGGCCTTGGGCGGGAAGCCGAACAGCAGCGTGAAGACCGCCCACGGCACGAGCGCCGTGCCCGTGCCGAAGACCGGCAGCGCGTCGAGCAGTGTGATGAGAAAGGCGAGCAGCAGGGAATAGCTCTGGCGCATGAGGAGAAAGCCGATAAGAAGCTCTGAAAACGTGATGAGCGACAGCGTTGCCTGCGCGCGCAGCCACCGCGCAAGCGAGCGCATTACGCCGCCGCGAAAGAGCCGCAGCTTTGCCATCGCTTCTTCCGGCACGGCGTGTTCGAGTGCCGCGCAGAGCTCGGGGTACGACGCGGAGGTGAAGAAGATCGCAAGCACGCCCGTCGCGATGGCGAGCACGCCGCCCGGCAGCGCCGCGGCGGCAGAGCCGAGCCACGCCATCGCGCGCGAAGACAGCGAGCGCAGCAGGCTGTCCGCGTCCGTGACGGCCCTGAAAAGCTGCTCGTGCAGATAGCTGCTGAGCCATTCGGGACTCGACGCGCTGAACTGCTCCAATCGGGAGAGCAGATCGTCCGCTGCGGCGGGGATCGCGTCGAAAAACGCGGGCGCGGCGGCGAGCAGCGCGTTCGTCTGAGAAAGCAGCGTAGACCACAGGAGCGACAGCAGCCCGCCGAGCAGAAACAGCAGCGTCAGCGTCAGGATCAGCGCGGAAAAGCCACGTTGAAAGTGAAATTTCCGCCGCAGATACAAAACGACCGGTTCCAGCAGCGCCGCGACGAGCAGCGCGAGCAGAAACGGCAAACACCACGGCAGCACATAGCGAAAGCAGACATAAAAGAGAGATGCACCCATGAAAAGCGCGAGCGACAAAGTGAGGAAGCGTCTCAGCCGTTCTTCATTCAAATTTTGCAGACCTCCTACCGAAAAAAGTGTTGCAATATGCGTTAAGATATGCTAAAATCCTACCATATAAAGACATATGACCGCATAGGAGAAACATTATGGCGCCTGCAACGAAATTTTATTTGGTCTCGGCAGAGGCCCTTCCGGAAATTTTTATCAAGGTGGCGGAGGCGAAGCGCATGCTCCAGTCCGGCGAGGTGCGCACCGCGGGCGACGCCGCCCGCACCGTCGGCATCAGCCGCAGCGCATTTTATAAGTACCGCGATGCGGTGCGCCCCTTCAACGATATGAAGACCGGCCGCATCATCACGTTCTACACGATGCTCAAGAACAACCCCGGCGTATTGTCCAACGTCCTTTCTATTTTTGCCGGTTCGGGCGCGAATATTCTGACCATCAACCAGAGTATTCCCACCAACGGCTGTGCCGCGGTGACGATCTCGGCTGAGACGTCCGAAATGCAGGAGTCGATCGAGGAGATGATGGCGCGGGCGCTCGCGCTTGAGGGCGTGGTGCGCTTCGATATCCTCGCGGCCTGAGTCACGCGGGCTTGTACAAGTTCATACGATGGATTGGCAGCGGCTGAGATGAGTGCTGTCAATCCATTTTTTGTTGGAAGTGGTTCTTATGAGCCTGATCGTACAGAAGTTCGGCGGCAGCTCCGTGCGCGACTATGCGCATCTTCTGCGCATGGCGCGCATCGTCAAATCGCGGGTGGACGAAGGCGACGACGTGGTCGTCGTTCTCTCCGCGCAGGGCGACACGACGGACGGCCTGCTGCAAAAGGCAAAGGAGATCAGCGAGCGGCCTTCGCCGCGCGAGCTCGACATGCTGCTCTCCGCGGGCGAGCAGATGAGCGCCGCGCTCGGCGCGATGACGCTGCGGTCCATCGGCGTGGAGGCGGTATCCCTCTGCGCATGGCAGATCCCCATCGAAACGGACGGTACACATGGGAACGCGGAGATCGAACTGATCGACACCGCGCGTATCCGGAAGGAGCTGGCCGAGGGCCACGTTGTGGTCGCGGCGGGCTTTCAGGGCGTTGACGAAAATGGCGACATCACGACGCTCGGGCGCGGCGGCTCGGACACGAGCGCAGTGGCGCTCGCCGCGGCGCTGAAGGCCGACGAGCTCATCATTTATACCGATGTGGACGGCATTTTTTCATCTGACCCGCGCATCTGCCAAAACGCCGTGCGGCGTGAAGTGATCTCGTATGACGACATGCTGCTGCTCGCACAGAAAGGCGCACAGGTGCTGCATGACCGCAGCGTCGCGCTCGCGCAGGCGGGCGGCGTTCCCATCACCGTGCGGTCGTGCAGGGAAGGCGGCGCGGGCAGCATCGTTTGCGAAACGGATGAAGACGCAAGCGTCGTCGGCGTGACGCAGAAAAAGAGCGGGCGGAGCCGCCTTGCGGCCATCACGGCGGTCGGCGGCGCGCTGCCGAGCATCGAGAAAGAGAAGATAGCCGTCACGGCGCTCGAACGGGCGGAGATCACCGTCTTCGCCGTTGCGGCGGGGGAGCGGTTCATGAGCTTTTACGTCCTGCGCGACGACGCAGAGCGCGCCTTGCAGCTCGTACACGACGCGCTGATCGCCGCGAAAGAATGAAAAAAGACCCGTTGGAGCATCCAACGGGTCTTGCCTTTTGCAAGCTGCTTATTCTTCGGCGTAGCGCTTTTTCGCCTTTTCGATCTTGGTCGAATAGCGGTCCTCTTCAGAGAAGATGCAGCCGCAGTATTTCTGCATGTAGAGGCCCATCTCGCGCGCCTTGGCCTGCCCCTCGCGAAAACCGGGGCGGAAGTCACGGTAGTAGAATTCGACGCCGTACTTCTTGCCCATCGTCTCGCCCACGGCCTTTAAGAGCTCGTGGTTCTGATACGGAGAGATGAGCAGGGACGATGTGAACGCGTCGTAGCCGTGGTCGGCGGCGTATTTGGCCGCCGTGCCGAGGCGGATGGTGTAGCAGTGCGCGCAGCGGTGGTCGATATCCGCACTCACGGCGCGGACAAAGTCGCGCAGGCCGTAATCCTCTAAAATATGCACTTCTACATGCTCTTTTTCCCCGTATTCGAGCAGCGTGCGGCGGCGCGCGTCATACTCCGTCCAGGGGTGAATGTTCGGGTTGAACCAGAGTGACGTGGGCTCGATCCCGTCGGCGCGCAGCGTGTCCACGCAGTAGACCGAGCAGGGGGCGCAGCAGGAGTGCAGCAGCAGTTTATCCATCAAAAAAGACCAGCTTTCCTTGTGTCGTTTCTGCCAGCATACCACAAGCGCGCGGCAAAGTCCACGGGAAAAGAAAATTAAGCGAATGGCGCAGGATCGTTCACGATTTATACATTGACTATTCAATCGAATGCGTAGTATAATACATTGATTATTATGAACAAGTATGCCCATGCGGCAAAGGAGAAAATGTATGTGGATCGCGGACGGTTGGGAAGATTATGAGCTGCTGGACTGCGGCGGCGGAGAAAAGCTCGAACGCTGGGGAAAGCAAATTCTGGTGCGGCCTGACCCTCAGGCGATCTGGGAGACGCCGCGCACGAACCGCGGCTGGCGCAACGCGCAGGGCCGCTATTACCGCTCGTCCTCGGGCGGCGGACATTGGGACAAGGAGAAGCTGCCCGAGAGCTGGACGGTAAATTACAAGGATCTCAAATTCCAGGTCAAGCCCATGAATTTTAAGCACACGGGCCTGTTCCCCGAGCAGGCCGTCAACTGGGATTTTGCGCGCGAGAAGATCAAAAACGCGGGCCGGCCCATCCGCGTGCTGAACCTCTTCGCCTACACCGGCGGCGCGACTGTCGCGTGTGCGGCGGCAGGCGCTCAGGTCTGCCACGTGGATGCGGCAAAGGGCATGGTCAACTGGGCGCGCGAGAACGCGCGTGTCAGCGGCCTTTCCGATGCGCCGGTGCGCTGGATCATCGACGACTGCGCGAAATTTGTCGAGCGTGAGATCCGCCGCGGCAAGGTGTATGACGCCATCATCATGGACCCGCCGAGCTACGGCCGCGGCCCCGGAGGAGAGGTCTGGAAGTTGGAGGACAATCTTTTCCCGTTCGTGAAGCTCTGCGCACAGGTCTTATCGGACAAGCCGCTTTTTGTCATCATCAACTCGTATACGACGGGGCTCGCTCCTTCGGTGCTCGGCTACATGCTGCACCTGCTCGTTGCGGAAAAGTACGGCGGCAAGGTCACGTGGGACGAGCTGGGCCTGCCCGTGACGGAGACGGGGCTCGCGCTGCCCTGCGGCGCAACGGGCCGCTGGTTCTCGGAATAAAGGAATCCGCCGCTTTGCGGCGATGAATCCCCGAAGGCTCTTTCGGGATAACGATTAAGGAACGCAACTTTTATGGAAATGATCAAGACCCAAGACCTGGCCTTCACCTATCCGGGCACGGAAGACCAGGTGAACACCCGCGCGCTGCGCGGGGTGGATGTGACCATTGAGCGCGGCAGCTTTGTCGTGATCCTCGGCCACAACGGCAGCGGAAAATCGACGCTTGCCAAGACCTTCAACGCAGTCCTGCTGCCAAGCGGCGGCAAGGTCTATGTCGAGGGCATGGACACGATGGACGAATCGCTCCTGCTTGAAATTCGCAGGCGCGTGGGCATGGTGTTCCAGAATCCAGACAACCAGATCGTGGCGAATGTCGTCGAAGAGGATGTCGCGTTCGCTCCCGAGAATTTGGGCGTGCCGAGCGCCGAGATCAGAAAGCGCGTAGACGACGCGCTCGAGGCCGTCGGCATGACGCAGTTCGTCAAGCACGCGCCGCATCTGCTCTCCGGCGGACAGAAGCAGCGCATCGCCATCGCGGGCGTGCTGGCGATGAAGCCCGAGTGCATCGTGCTCGACGAGGCGACCGCCATGCTCGACCCCATCGGCCGGCGCGAGGTGCTCGCGGCCGTCGAAAAGCTCAACCGCGAGCAGGGCATCACGGTCGTCCTCATCACCCACCACATGAACGAAGCCGAGCACGCCGACCGCGTGATCGTGATGAACGACGGCCTTGTCGTCATGGACGGCAAGCCGCGCGAGGTTTTCACCCGCAAAAAGGAGCTGGAGGACATCGGCCTTGCCGTGCCGGACACGGTCTCGCTGCTCTTTTCCCTGCGCGAGGCGGGCATGGACGTCCCCGTGGACGCCATCACCGTAGAGGAATGCGCAGACGCCATTGCGAAAAATTTTACCTAAGAGGACTGTAACCTTGGAAGAGATCATTCGTGTAGAAAACCTGACGCACACCTACGGCGAGGGGACGCCCTTTTGCCGCAGTGCGGTACAGGATATGTCGCTCGCGATCTATCGCGGCGAATTTTTGGGCATCATCGGCCACACGGGCAGCGGCAAATCGACGCTGATCCAGCACCTGAACGGCCTGCTCAAGCCGACCTCCGGCCGGATACTTCTCGGTGGAGAGGACATCTGGTCGGACCCGAAGAAAATTCGGGACGTGAGATTCCGTGTGGGCCTCGTGTTCCAGTATCCGGAATACCAGCTTTTTGAAGAGACTGTTTACCGCGATATCGCGTTCGGCCCGACGAACATGGGCCTATCCAAAGACGAGATCGACCGCCGCGTGCGCGAATCCGCGCACTTTGCGGGGCTTACCGACGATCTGCTGGAAAAATCGCCGTTCGCCCTCTCCGGCGGACAGAAGCGCCGCGTCGCCATCGCGGGCGTCATTGCGATGGAGCCCGAGGTGCTCGTGCTCGACGAGCCGAGCGCGGGCCTTGACCCGCAGGGCAGGGAAGAGCTGCTTGCGAATATTCGCGAATTCCACCGCGCGCGCGGCACGACCGTCGTGCTCGTGAGCCACAGCATGGAGGAGATCGCGAAAAACGTCGACCGCATCGTTGTCCTGTCGGACAGCCACGTGCTCATGAGCGGCACGCCGCGCGAGGTCTTCGCCCGCGGCGACGAGCTGATGACCGCGGGCCTCGACGTGCCGCAGGTCACGCGCGTCGCGATGGCGCTGCGCGATAAAGGCATTGCCATCAACCCCGCCGTTTACACCGTCGATGAGCTCAGCAAAGAGCTTGTCGCGCTCAAGAGAGGGGGCGGCAAAAAATGCTGAAGGATATCACGCTCGGCCAGTTTTTCCCGGGCGACACGCTCGCCCATAAGCTCGACCCGCGCACAAAGCTCCTCGTCACGGTGCTCTACGTCGTGGCGCTCTTTACGGCGAAGAGCTACATTGCCTACGGCCTTCTCATTCTGACGCTGATTGTCGCCGTGCGCATCTCGCGCGTGGGCGCGAAGGCGCTTTTCAAGGGATTAAAGCCGGTGCTGTTCATTATCGCGTTCACGGCGCTTTTGAACCTCTTTTACACGCCCGGCACGGAGCTGTGCCATTTCTGGATCTTCCGCATCACGATCGAGGGCGTGCGCGCCGCCATCACGATGATGCTGCGCATCACGCTTTTGATCATGGGAACGTTCCTGCTCACGTATACGACCTCTCCCATCCGCCTGACGGACGGTCTGGAGAGTTTGCTGGGTCCCCTCAAGAAGATCAAGGTCCCCGTGCATGAACTCGCGATGATGATGTCGATCGCGCTTCGCTTCATCCCGACGCTCATCGAAGAGACGGATAAGATCATGTCCGCGCAGAAGGCGCGCGGCGCCGACTTTGAGACTGGCAGCCTCATGCAGCGCGCCAAGGCGCTCGTGCCGCTGCTCGTGCCGCTGTTTGTCAGCGCGTTCCGCCGCGCCGACGAACTGGCGACGGCCATGGAATGCCGCTGCTACCACGGCGACGAAGGCCGCACGAAGCTCAATGTGCTGCACTACCAGACGCGCGACTATCTGGTGCTCGGCTATTATGCCGTGCTCGTGGCCGCGGTCATCGCGCTGCGATAAGAAGAAAGGACGCTTTTATGCGAAACATCGCCCTCAAGCTCATGTATAACGGCACGGCCTATCACGGCTGGCAGGTGCAGAAGACGGTCTCAAGCGTCTGCGAGACGATGGAAAAGGGCCTCTCGAAGGTCTGCGGCGGGAACGTCAAGCTCGTCGGCTGCGGCCGCACGGACGCGGGCGTGCACGCCGAGCGATATATCGCCAATTTCCACACAGAGTCGCGCATTCCGGTCGAGCGCTTACCGTTTGCCATCAATACGCACACGCCGGAGGATATCGTCGTGCGCGAAGCGCTTGAGGTGGCGGAGGATTTCAACGCGATCCTCTCGTGTCAAAAAAAGGAATACACCTACCGCATTTATAATTCCCGCATCAAAAACCCGTTCTATGTCAATCGGGCGTACTTTTACCCCAAGCACCTCGACGAAGAGGTGATGGACCGCGCGGCGCGCGCCTTTGAGGGCACGCACGATTTCCGCGCCGTCCGCTCTGTCGGCACGGAGACGAAGACCACCGTGCGCACCGTGCACTACTGCCGCGTGTCGCGCTCGGGTGATCTTTTGGAACTTAAGGTCTGCGCGGACGGGTTCCTGTATAACATGGTACGGGCGATCACCGGCACGGTGCTCTACGCCGCCGAGGGAAAGCTCACGCCAGAGGACATCCCCGAGATCCTGGCCTCCGGCGACCGCTCGCTCGCCGGCCCCACGGTGCCGCCGGGCGGACTGTACATGACGAGACTTTGGTATGAGGATGAACGACTCAATGAATGATCTCAAAGAGGAAAAGGGAACACGCGAGGAGCTGAGGCGCTCGCAGGCGGCCCCGCGCCGCTCCGGCGGCGGGCTCAAGCGGGCGCTGATGGTGATTCTGGCGCTTGTGGTCGTGCTGGCCGTGGTCGTCGCCGCGGCGTGGAAGGACCTGAGCAGCCTTGACAGTGTGCGCCGCCTTTTCTCCTACAATAAGGTCACGCAGGATGAGCAGGGCAAGGTGGAGATGTACTCGTTCAGCAACGACCGCAGCAACACCTTTGCGCTGCTCGGCGACCATCTGATCGTCGCTTCGACGACGGGCGTGTCGATCTACAGCAGCAGCGGCAGCGTGGTGGACAGCATGAGTGTGAAGCTCACGAATCCCGCCATCGCTGTTGGCGGCCAGACCGCCGCGGTCTATGATATCGGCGGGCAGACACTTCTTATTTACTCTGCAAGCGGCCTTGTGCGCGATATGAGCGGCGAGTGCAGCGGCAATATCCTGTCGGTCAGCGTCAATTCCTCGGACTATCTGGCGCTCAACGCCGAAAAGAGCGGCTACAAGTCCGCTGTTACGGTGTACGACGCTTCGGGCGAGAAGACGTTTGCCTTCAACTCCTCGGAGCACTATGTCATCGACGCGGTCGTCATGCGCGACTGCAAGCGCATGGCGGCGGTGACGCTCGGCGAGTCGGACGGCATATTCGCCGACACGGTGAGCATCTATTCCCTCGGCAGCGATAAGGCGGACTCGGTCAACACACTCACGGGCTCGCTCCTGCTATCGCTCGACAGCGTGGCCGGTACGCTCTCGTGCCTGACGGACGAGAGCTTGACGCTCTTTTCATCGGACGGTACGCTTTCCGGCAGCTATCGCTACGAATACCCGTATCTGCGCGGTTCGAGCATGGGCGGCGACAACTACGCGGCGCTGCTGCTGAGCCGCTACCGCTCGGGCAGCACCTTGAAGCTCGTGACTGTCTCATCCGACGGTACAGAGATGGCAAGTCTCGACAGCAGCCAGGAGGTCCTGTCGATGTCCGCGGCGGGGAAGTATATCGCCGTGCTGTACAGCGACAGTCTGGTGCTCTACACGCCGCAGCTGCAGGAATACGCGCGGCTGGACGGCACGGAGTACGCGCGCTCTGTCATCATGCGCGAGGATGGTACGGCGGTGCTGATCGGCTCGTCGTCCGCCTGGCTTTATATTCCGTAATTTCTGTAAAACGCTAAAAATGTTACAATTTATGACTTGAAAGGAGCGCGGGAAACGTGAATAATGGTCTTATGATCGATGCAGTCTTCGCGCTCGTGCTCATTTTAAGCGTCGTGTTTGGCGCCAAGCGGGGGCTGTTCCGCAGCTTTATGGCGCTGGCGGCGATCGTGCTCGCGCTGATCGGCGCGTCGCTTCTGACCGACGCTTTGACCGAGCCCGTGACCGACATGCTGATGCCGCGCCTTGAAAAGAGCGTGGAGGAGTGGTTTGATACCGAATCGCAGACACCGCAGGGGGATGTCCCGCAGATCGAGGGGGAGACCCCGGCGGAGAGCGACGCCTCGGGTGAAACGCCAAACGGCGACGCCGCGCAGGACGCGGAAAACGTTCGGCAGGACGATTCGCCGCTCGCGGTGACAGGCCTTCTCAAAAAGCTGCTGCGCTTCGATTTCGACGGCGCGGTGCGTCAGTCGCTTCGAAATGCCGCGCGCGACGCAGCACTTGCCGCCGTAAGGACGCTGCTCGGCAGCGTGGTGAGGACGCTCGTGTTCGTGCTGTGCTTTTTGGTGCTCACGCTGCTGCTCCGCTTAGTGACAGGCGGCATTGACAAGGTGTTAGACTTGCCAGTGCTGAACGCGCTCAACACCATCGGCGGCGGCGCGCTGGGCCTGATCGAGGGCGCACTTTTGCTGTTTCTCGTCTGCGATGTCGCACCGAAGCTCGGCGTCAAGGCCTTTGCCGACTACGAGGGCACGTATCTGTTATCGTTTTTTATGAGCCATACTCCGCGCGGGCTTGTCGCCGCGCTGTTACCCTGATCTTTACCCCAAGGAGGAAATACTATGCAGCCGCAACTTTGTTCCAGATGTAAAAAGAATATCGCCGTTGTGTTCATCACCCGTCAGGAAAACGGGCAGAACGTCAACGAAGGACTTTGCCTCAAGTGCGCGAAAAATCTCGGACTGCCGCAGGTGGACGAGATGATGCGCCGCATGGGCATCACGGATGAGGACCTTGACAATATCTCCAACGAAATGATGGGCGCCTTCGGCGGCGCGGAAAACCTCGAAGGTCTGACCGACGCCGACGATCCGGACGCCGATAACGAGGACGAGGACGGCAAGACCGCCACATTCCCGTTCCTGAGCCGCTTTTTCGGCGGAAATCCCGCTGCGAACGACGCACAAAATGGCAACGAGGCCGAGCAGACGCAGAGCCCGCGCAGCAACAAGAAGGTTGAAAAGGGGAGCAAGCACAAATTTCTCGACTCCTACTGCATCAATCTCTCCCAGCGCGCACGCGACGGCAAGCTCGACGCGGTTGTCGGCCGCGAGGAGGAGATCGAGCGCGTCATCCAGATTTTGAACCGCCGCCAGAAGAACAACCCCTGCCTGATCGGTGAGCCGGGCGTCGGCAAGACCGCCATCGCCGAGGGCCTCGCCCAGCGCATCGTCGCGGGCGACGTGCCGTTCAAGCTCAGAAGCAAGGAGGTCTATCTTCTTGACCTGACCGCGCTCGTCGCGGGCACGCAGTTCCGCGGCCAGTTTGAGAGCCGCATGAAGGGCCTCATCGAGGAGATCCGCAAGATGGGCAACGTCATCCTTGTCATCGACGAAGTGCACAACATCGTCGGCGCGGGCGACGCCGAGGGCAGCATGAACGCCGCCAACATCTTGAAGCCTGCGCTCTCCCGAGGCGAAATTCAGGTCATCGGCGCGACGACGTTCACCGAGTATCGCAAGCACATTGAAAAGGACACCGCGCTCGAGCGCCGCTTCCAGCCGGTCACGGTCAACGAGCCGAACATGGAGGACACGCTCAAAATTTTGAAGGGTATCGCCCACTACTATGAGCAGTTCCACGGCGTCAAAATTCCCGAGGGTATCCTGCGTCAGGCAGTGCTGCTATCCGAGCGCTACATCACCGACCGTTTCCTGCCCGACAAGGCCATCGACCTCATCGACGAGGCATGCTCGGATCTGAACCTGCACGATAAGAACATCAACCGCCGCATGGAGCTGCGCCGCGAGATCGAGGACTACGACAAAGAACGTGAGCTGTTGCAGGGCGCAGAAGAACCCGACTTCGAGCGGCTGGCTGAGCTCAAGAGCCTTACCATCAAGGCGCAGACCGAGCTCGATGCGCTCTGCGCACAGGGCGACCCGCAGCTCACGATGGACAACCTCGCCCGCGTGATCGAGCTCTGGACGAAGATTCCCGCCTCGCGCATCCGTGAAGACGAGTTCCGCCGTCTGAGCGAGCTTGACAAGCGCCTCAAGGAACACATCGTCGGCCAAGATGAGGCCATCGAGGCTGTTTCCGCCGCTATCCGCCGCAACCGCGTGGGCATCTCGCCCAAGCACAAGCCCGTGAGCTTCATCTTTGTCGGCCCCACGGGCGTCGGCAAGACCGAGCTTGTCAAGCAGCTTGCGCAGGACCTCTTCAATTCGCCCGACGCGCTGATCCGCCTCGATATGTCGGAATTCATGGAAAAGCACTCGGTCTCCCGCATCGTCGGCTCGCCTCCGGGCTATGTCGGCTATGACGAGGCCGGTCAGCTCACCGAAAAGATCCGCCGCAAGCCCTACGCTGTCATCCTCTTCGACGAGATCGAAAAGGCGCATCCCGATGTGATGAACGTCCTGCTGCAAATTCTCGACGACGGCGAGATCACCGACTCCCACGGCCGCAAGGTGAACTTTGAAAATACCGTCATCGTCATGACTTCCAACGCAGGCTCGGAACGCAAGGAGGGCACCGTTGGCTTCGGCCACACGCTCAACGAGCAGAACCGCGACCGCGCCATGAAGGCGCTCGGCGAGTTCCTGCGCCCGGAATTCCTGAACCGCGTGGACGAGGTCATCTGCTTCAACCGTCTCGACGAGCAGAATTTTGCCGGCATCGCCCACATCATGCTCTCTGAACTGCAAAAGAGCCTCGAGGACAAGGGCCTGCACTTTACATGGGATGAGGCGGTTGAGGAGTATCTCGTCAAGAAGTCCTATTCCGCGACCTACGGCGCGCGCAACCTGCGCCGCACGATCCAGAAGGAGCTGGAGGACGAGATGGCAAGCCAGATCATCGATTCTTACGAGCATCCCGTCACGCAGCTGCACGCCGCGATGGAGGATGGCAAGCTCGTCGTCCGCAGTTTGTAACAACAGGAGAGGGGAGAGACTATGTTCCATCTGTTCCGCAAGGACATTGAAAAGCACTGCGCCTACTGCAAGAGCGGCAGCGTCATCAACGACGCGCAGGTCGTCTGCTCCCGCCGCGGCATCGTCGACTCGGCCGACCACTGCCGCCATTTCTGCTACGATCCGCTCAAGCGTGTGCCGCCCCGTCCCGCCACGCTGAACGACAAGTACACGTCCGAGGATTTTTCCCTGTAAAGCCGGGCAGCGCCCCGAACAATAAAGAAAGAAGAGGCAGAAGCCATGAACATCACTCAGGTCTACGCAGTCTATTTCAGCGCCACCGGCAACACCAGAAAGGTGACCACCACGCTTGCAAACGCACTGGCCGTCAGCTTTGACGTCCCGCTCGAGGTGCGCGATTTCACGCTCCCCGCCGCGCGTGAGGAAACCTATGATTTTGCCGAGGGCGACCTTGTCATCTTCGGTATGCCGACCTATGCGGGAAAGCTGCCGAATAAGCTGCTCGACTTTGTAAAGTCCGGCTTCCGCGGAAACGGCGCGCTGGCCGTGCCGGTCGTGACGTTCGGCAACCGCAGCTTTGACAATTCCCTTGCCGAGCTCTGCGCCTGCCTCGAAGGGGACGGCTTCCATACCATCGGCGCGGGCGCCTTTGCCTGCCGCCACGCATTTACCGACGCGCTGGCCAACGGCCGCCCCGACTCTGACGATATGGCGGAGCTTGCAAAGCTCGGCTCGGCGGTCGTGGGCCGCATCGTGAAGATGACGGAGTATCCCGCGCCCGTCACGGTCGACGGCGACGCGGACGCGCCCTATTACCGCCCGCTGGGACTTGACGGCGAGCCGAAGGTGTTTCTGAAGGCGAAGCCCAAGACTGATCTTGAGAAGTGCATTCACTGCGGCGTGTGCGCCTCACTCTGCCCGATGGGCTCGATCAATCCCGATGATGTCACCGAGGTCGTGGGCGTGTGCATCAAATGCCACTCCTGCGTGCGCAACTGTCCGATGGGTGCGAAGTATTTCGACGATCCCGCGTTCCTCTCGCACCGCGCGATGCTCGAACGCGACTACACGCGCAGAGCGGAGGACAAGATCTTCACGGCGTAAGAAAGTACATAAAAAGGCTCTGTTTGGGAATCCCAAACGGAGCTTTTTTCATTCCTGAATGACGGAACGTTGCTGCCTTACAAACAAAATTTGGGAAGGGCGGGAAGCGGGGACAGCCACGCACGCATACGCTATGGAGAAAGCACCAATTTTGGGAGGGATCTTATGAAACCGGTGTACTTTTTCCTCGGCGCAAACAGCGAAGAGGGCTTTTTCTCGCTCTATGACCAGCTTTTGGGCGGTCGGCTCGACGATCTGATGATTCTGAAAGGCGGCCCGGGCTGCGGCAAGTCAACCTTCATGCGCCGCGTGGGCGCGGCGATGGAGCGCGCGGGCGAGCGCGTCGTGTACATCAACTGCTCGGGCGACCCCGATTCGCTCGACGCTGCGATCTTTCTGGACCGAAACGCTGCTATCGTGGACGGTACCAGCCCGCATGTGCTCGAGCCGACCTACGCGGTCGTGAGCGAACGCTATGTCGATCTGACACGCTTCTACGATGTGGACGCGGCTAAGGCACGCCGCGCGGAGATCGTCGCGCTGAGCGACGAATATCGCGCACACTACCGCAGCGCCTATCGCATCCTGCGCGCGATGGGCGAGGTGGAGAGCGAGCGCCGCGTGGCAATGCACGCGCAGATGGATTTTTCGAAGCTCCGCCGCCGCACGAACGGCATTCTCGCACGCGAGCTGCGCGGTGAGGGAGGCGGCAGCGGGCGTGTCGACCGCGTATTTTTAGGCGGTGTGACGCATCGGGGCGAGATTTGTCGGTTCGACACCGTCGAAGCCCTCTGCCCGCGCATCTATGCCATCATCGACAGTGCGGGGCTGGGAAACGAAATGCTTGAGACCGTCGTGCAGGCGGCACAGGCAAAGCATTTCGACATCATCGCCTGCCCGAATCCAGACCGGCCGCGGGAGCTCCATCACGTATTGATCCCGGAAAAAGGGCTGGCGTTTATCACAACGAACGCGCGCAACCCGTACGACGGGAAGCCCTACCGCCGCCTGCGTCTCGACGCAATGGCGGAGGAGAAGCTCACGCGCGCGCAGAAGGCGAAGCTGCGCTTCACCCGCCGCGTGGAGGCGTCGCTTTTAGACGAGGCTGTGGGCGCGCTGTCGGATGCCAAGAAAGCGCACGACGCGCTGGAATCCGCATATCATCCCTGCGTGGATTTCGAGGGGGCCACTGCGCTTGCAGAGAAAGAAATTAAAAGACTATTAAAGCAATAACGTTTTACAGATTCTTGCTGCCTGAAGGCAGCAATGGGATTCCCTGCGCGGCGCAGGGGGCGGCAAAGGGGGCCATTCTCTCACGTGAGAGAATGGCCCCCTTTAGATCCCCCAAGAGAACGCAAGGGGCCTTGCCCCTTGACCCCGCACATTGGCAGTCAGGCACTTGAAGAACTGCTCAGCCTGCGGATTGCACTGTGGTGTACATGGCTTCGCCATGAACCCCTGCGTTTTGTTGCATGTTGCAACCGCGCCTTACTATCGTGAGGCGCGAGTGACGTTACCTCTGCGGCGGACTGCCTGCCGAATGCGGCATTGCTACGCTCGCCGCATTGATGAGACTGGCGGTAGACGGAAATTAGGCTGTACTCCTACAAGATCAGCAGAGCGGCAGCGGATGATAGAAGCAGCGGCAAATCGTATAGCAACATCCAACGCGGCAACGCCGCGCGCAGGCAGCGCAATCGGCAAGCGCCGCACCTCTTCAAGCTGCTCGCTTGCAATGAAAATCCCTTTCTCTTGGGGGTCAAAGGGGGATATTCTCTTTCCGTGGAAAGAGAATATCCCCCTTAATCGTCCCCCTGCACGGTGCAGGGAAAACCCCGCCCTTTCGGGCGGCTTTGATTCATTGTGCCATATCGGCACGAAAATAAACCGTCCGCTCTGGCAGCGATAAGATCAGCGTATACTCGCTGCTTTGCCCGCCCGCGGCGTCAGTGTATTCCGTGACGCCGACAAGCGCGGTACCGGTCTCGCTATCCAGCGTAAGATCATAGAGGACGTCGTTCGCATCGCGCTGGGTGAGGGTGTAGGTGCCGCTTTGCGTGCTGCCGTCTGAATCCGTGACCGTCAGCGAGCCGTCCTGTGCGGCGCAGGTGAGGACGGAGAGGTCGAGCGACTGCCCCTCGCTGTCGATGGCGTTTGCGTATGTCCAGTCGTGGCCCTCGATGGTCAGGCCGTCATCCGTTTTGCCGCAGCCGACGAGTAGAAAAATGAGCAGCAGCGGCAGTAAAATCTTGTATTTACCTGTCATGTGTTTTTCCTTTCCACCTCTTGATTTTCAATCCTATCAGCACACCAAGTCCCACGACAAAGAGCGACAGTGCGGCTAAAAACAGATGTGAAGGGAACCGGCCCATAACGTAGATGTCTGTCGCCATATCAACGCCGCCGACGATCGAAACATCCTCTGAAATAGGCGGTCCGGCAGTAAAATACTGTACGGCACATATGAGCAGTACCGGTACGCTGACGGCCAACAGCACCCATGCGCCAATGCGCAGGGTCTTTGTGCGCTTATCGCGTGTTTTCTCCGATATGCTTGCGGGAGCGTTCCCATCCGGCGTGCCGGTCAACTCTGCGAGCGGAACACCGAAAAAGCCCGAGAGCGCGAAGAGGTTCGCCGTGCTCGGCAGCGACGAGCCGTCTTCCCACTTTGTCACGGCTTGCCGCGAGACTTCGAGTGCCTGCGCCAGCGCCTCCTGCGACAGCCCGCGCTCCTTTCGAAGCGTGCGGATGCGCGCGCCGAGTTCGTTGTCCATAGAAAGTCTCCTTTGTGTTGATGGCGCTATCGTAGCAGTTTTTGGCGCAAAAGTCCACCAAGTATTCCGCTACTATCGGTAGCGAAACGGAAAAAGCCGCCCGAATGGGCGGCTGTTTGCCGGTTGATCAGGGCTTGCACCAGTCTGCGCGGAAGTAGAGTGTCTGCTCGGGAAGCGACAGAATGAGCGTATATTCGCGTTCCTTTCCGCCGGAGGCGTCGGTGTATTCTGTGGTGCTGACGACCGCCGTACCATTCTCTCCATATAGCGAGAGATCAAAGTGTTCCGCATCGAGCCTGCTTATCTTTTTTTATCCCACAGCCTGCGTCAGCATACACGTCGTTGTGTCCCACGACATGAACGGCAGAGCGATGCCGTTTTCGCCCCTGCCGATGAGCAGCTCATCGCCGCTTGGACTGATCAGGCAGGGATAGGTTTCGCTCATGTATGACGGGCCGTCCATGAGGGCGTAGTTTTTGCCGCCCACAAGGGAGAGGTTGATGGTCACATAGCTCGGCCCGTCGAGAACAGGTTCGATCGTCCAGAACCCGCTCCACATCTCTTCAAAGTCGTCCGAGTCCTCATAGGCCCAGTCCAGATCGACGGAACCGCCTGTTTCATCGTCGAGATAAAACCGCAGGGAAAAATATGCGCTGCTCTCAACGAACACCCTCGTTGTTTCTATGAACCAGCCCGTGCCCGTGCTTTGTGATCCGGCCAGACCGAGCGCTGTCATTCCGGTCCAACCGTCGGCAAGCCAAAGGGCAAGGTCGGGCGAGGCGCTCTGCCATGCGTATTCCGTAAAGTCCCACAGTAGGTACTCTCCTTCGTCTGTGATGCACGGGGCAAGGCAGCTGTCTGCGTCCAGTGACGGATACCACTTGCAGATATTCCCACTGCTGTCGGTGATGATGACTTGCGTGTCGACCTCATAGGCGACGCCGTCCAGGTTGGCAAAAAGCAGCACCGGCTCACCGTTCTCCGACCGGTAAAGGACCTCCGTGACCTTCTCCGACCTTGTTTTGTTGTCCCACTTCACGCGGTTGATCGCAACGGAGGCATTTTCATCGACCGGTACGATACAGTACAGATAACCTGTGCCGCCAATGATATGGTTTTCGTCGATCTCCGCGATAAAAGGATATTCTCGCAGCATCGCTTCGTTGTTTTCCCACAGCCACGCGGGAAGTTCCTCCTCAAATTCCTCTTCGAAGAGGTCATCGGCATAGCCGAGATATGCCGCGCCGAACATCGTCATCGGAACATCGATCCGATCACGCAGCCACATCAGGGAGTTTCTCCCCTCTGCCGTTCCGGTGTGCTTTGTCGGCCGCTTCCCCGCTTTTTCTCTGTCGTTCTTTGTCGGGAGCGCAAATCCGCCGGCATTGTCCGGTTCATCAGAGTCCTCCTGTGACTTTTGCGTACAGGCGCAAAGAGACAGCATTAGAACCAGCGCCAGCAAAAGCGAGAGCACTCGTTTCAGTGTCGTTTTCATGGTCACTCCTTTCAGAACTGTTCAAAATCTTTCCCAATTTTCATCAATAAGCGCATGGCTCCCGCCCTAAATTGGGGCGGGAGCCTGTTTTGCTGATCGGATCAGCCGTTTTTCTCTCTCACCGATGGCTGCCTGAGCTCCATCAACCGATGGAGTCCGGCATGTACTCGCCCGACTCGATCATCGGCACGTACCAACTGTCATAGTATGCGGGGCGGGAATTTGCATCCAGCTCGTCCCAGTAGAGTCCCCATGGGCGCAGGTAGATCTCATAGTAGAATTCATCTTCGCCGTTTTCGTAATAACCGTCGATGCAGATCAGATCGTCAACCTCCATTGCGACCGGATTGACGACCCAGTCCTCCTGCGACAGGTCAATGTTCGTAAAGCGGCCGCTCTTAGAGATCATCGTGCCGTGCTCGCCCATGCCGTCGTCGAGCAGACTGACGCTCGCCTCAGCCATGGGGTTGCTCTTCGAATAATCCTCGTCCCAGAGGGTAACGGTACCGGTGTTGTCAGACTTGATGTCAATGACGCCGCAGATATCCCAGCGACTATCGTCCATGCCCTCATAATAGCCTGCGCATTCGGTCATTTTCCACCAGCCGTACCAGTCGCCGTTCCACCAGTCTTTCATCTCCGAGCCGGTCTGCGTCGGGTTCTTGCCCGTGTTGGACGTGCTCGAGGCCGAGCCGCGGCTGAGCGTGGACGGGTCGATGGTGATCTTGTTGCTCTTGCTGCCAAAGCTCTCTTCAAAGGTCACTTCGACCTTGCTCATATCCTTGAGCACAAAGGCGGACTTCACTTCGAGCGTCTTGCCCGGAGCCACGTCATCAAACAGGCTGTCGATCACCGTATCGAAGGAATCCTCGCTGACATAGACCGTGGCGATCTCCAGTTCTTCGTCATTCTGTATGGCCGTTTCGGAAAGTGTCCAGAGATACGACTCATTTGAACTGCTGGTATTGGTAAAGTCCAGCGTTACAACAAGCGAATCGTTCCCGTCGAAATCGTCCATGATGCACGCGCTCTTGTAGACCAGCTCGCAATCATCAAACTTCATCACATTGCTATTTTCTTCCTTCTTATCCTTGCCGCAGGCCGTAAGGCTGAGCAGCATCACTGCCGTGAGCAGCAGGCAAAGGATTCTCATCTTAGACTGTTTCATAATTCCCTCCCAAATTGTTTTGGAAACGCACCAACCTGCTGAGAACCAATAGACCCAACCCGATCCCGATAAACAGCAGGAGTGCATACAAAAGATCGTTTCTTTTCATTGTTTTGCTTCTTTTTCTTTATGCCGCAAACTCGTCCTCGGTCTTGCTGTTCAGCACTGCGCCGTAGATGTACAGAGCCGGAACGGCTACGCCTGTCAAGATGCTCATAAAATTGAATTCGCCGCCGTTGACCATGCTCAGGACTGTGCTCAGAATGCAGAACACTGCCACAATCGCACCCCAGATGATGAGCTTTCCAGCTTCTTCGATGCGCTGACAGTGCTTGACGCCTTTGACACCGGCGATCAGCTGGCAGATGCCGCCGACCAGCGTCAGAAACAGCGCCGCCCAGTAGGAGAAGGTCAGGCCGGATGCTGCGCCGAGTCCTGCCGCCAACGCGCCAAGCCCGCCGACGAACACGCCCGCAAGAATGGAAATCGCAGCGGAAACGATCATCAAGATTCCGGTGATCTTCAAAAACTTGTGACCTTTCATTTTCTTTCCTCCTATTCTTTGTTTTTTGCCTTTTACAGAACACGCTGCGCTCTGCTTGCCACATTGTATGTCTCCTGTGCTGTGTTCAGTGCCTGTGCCTCCAGATCACCTGCGCCGAACGGAAAACGCATTGCATCTCTCCTTTCTAAAAAGGAAGTCGATTTTTCGCCATTTTGTCTCAGCAACTTTTTTCTATCACGCTTATCCATGAAATGATATATGCCTAAGTCCTGTTTTGAGTCAGAAATCCCAAAAACATGACTTAGGCATAGGCAAAATGCACAGGAAAACGAGACGGTTCTTGTGCAATCTTATAGCGTCAGACGCAGAAAGACCGGAGAACGAAAATCCATTCTCCGGTCCTTTTGCTGTGTTTACTTCTTGCGGCAGCGCAGTTCGCCATTTTCGGCGTCGAGCACAAGCGTGCTGCCCGCGGCGAGGTCGCCGCGCAAAATCTCCTTGGCGATCAGCGTCTCCGCTGCGCTCTGGAGGTAGCGCTTAAGCGGACGCGCGCCGTAGATCGGGTCGAAGCCGCGCTCGATGATGAGGCTCTTGGCCGCATCCGTGACTTCGAGCTTGAGCGTCTTGTCGGCAAGGCGCTTCTTGAGGCCCTCCATCAGGATGTCGATGATGCCGCTGAGGTTCTCCTTCGTCAGGGGCTTGAACATGATGATCTCGTCAAGACGGTTCAGGAATTCCGGACGGAACGCGCGGCGCAGCTCGCCCATGACGGCGGCGCGGGCACTCTCGGAGATGCTGCCGTCCGGCTGGATGCCGTCGAGCAGCTCGGAAGAGCCGAGGTTCGAGGTCAGGATGATGATCGTGTTCTTAAAGTCCACCGTGCGGCCCTGCGAGTCGGTGATGCGGCCGTCGTCGAGAATTTGCAACAGGATGTTGAAGACGTCCGGGTGCGCCTTTTCGACCTCGTCGAACAGCACGACGCTGTATGGCTTGCGGCGCACGGCCTCGGTGAGCTGACCGCCCTCGTCATAGCCGACGTATCCCGGAGGGGCACCAATGAGACGCGAGACGGAGAACTTCTCCATGTACTCGGTCATGTCGATGCGCACGAGGTTATGCTCATCATCGAACAGGCAGTCGGCGAGGGACTTTGCAAGCTCCGTCTTGCCGACGCCCGTGGGGCCGAGGAAGAGGAAGCTGCCGATCGGGCGGTTCGGGCCCGCGATGCCCGCGCGCGAGCGCTGGATGGCCTCGGTCACGAGACGCACGGCCTCGTCCTGACCGACGACACGCTTGTGAATGATCTCGTCGAGGCGCAGCAGCTTTTCGCGCTCACCCTCCATCAGACGGCTGACGGGGATGCCCGTCCACTTGCCGACGATATCGGCGATCTCGTTTTCGGTCACGGTGTCGTGCACCATGGAGTTGTCGCCCGTGTGCTTTTCGGCCGCGGCCTCGGCGTCCTTGAGCTGCTTTTCGAGGGCGGGGAGATCGGAGTACTTGAGCTTTGCGGCCTTTTCGTACTCAAGGTTCGCCTGCGCGCGCTCGATCTCGCCGTGCATCTGCTCGATCTGGCTCTTGAGCTGCTTCACGCTGTCCACGCCGCTCTTTTCCGCTTCCCAGCGGGACTTCATGGCGTTGAACTGTTCCTTTTCATCGGCAAGCTCTTTCTTGAGCTCCTCGAGACGGTCGCGGGAGAGCTGGTCGTCCTCTTTCTTGAGGGCCATCTCTTCGATCTCCTGCTGCATGATCTTGCGGCGCAGATCGTCGAGCTCTGCGGGCATCGAGTCGATCTCCGTGCGGATCATCGCGCAGGCCTCATCGACGAGGTCGATGGCCTTGTCGGGCAGGAAACGGTCGGTGATATAGCGGTCGGAGAGCGTCGCGGCGGCGACAAGCGCGTTGTCGTGGATGCGAACGCCGTGATAGATCTCATAGCGCTCCTTCAGGCCGCGCAGGATGGAAATGGTGTCCTCGACCGTCGGCTCGTTGACCATGACGGGCTGGAAGCGGCGCTCGAGGGCGGCGTCCTTTTCGATATACTGGCGGTACTCGTCGAGCGTGGTCGCGCCGATGCAGTGCAGCTCGCCGCGAGCCAGCATCGGCTTTAAGAGGTTGCCGGCATCCATGCTGCCCTCGGTCTTGCCGGCACCCACGATGGTGTGCAGCTCATCGATGAAGAGGATGATCTTGCCGTCGGACTTCTTGACCTCGTTCAAAACGGCCTTTAAGCGCTCTTCAAACTCGCCGCGGTATTTCGCGCCCGCGATCAGCGCGCCCATGTCGAGCGAGAAGATCGTGCGGTCCTTGAGCCCTTCGGGCACATCGCCGCGCACGATACGCTGGGCAAGGCCCTCGGCGATGGCCGTCTTGCCGACGCCCGGCTCGCCGATGAGCACGGGGTTGTTCTTCGTCTTACGCGACAGAATGCGGATGACGTTGCGGATCTCTGCGTCACGGCCGATGACGGGGTCAAGCTCCTTCGTGCGGGCGCGCTCGACGAGGTCCGTGCCGTACTTCTTGAGCGCGTCGTAGGAATCCTCGGGATTGTCGCTCGTCACGGGGGAGGTCTTGACCTTCGCAAGCTCATCGGAGAAGCGGCTTCTCGTGATGCCGTGGTCGGAGAGCAGCTGGCGCACGCTCTGCGAGCCCTCGGAGAAGATGGCGAGCATCAGGTGCTCAACGGAGAGATACTCGTCGTGCAGCTTTTCGGCGGTCTTTTCGGCAAGGTTCAGGATCTTGCCGACCTCGGGCGAGGCGTACACCTCGCCGCTGCCGCCGGAGATGCGGGGCAGATTGCGGATCAATGTGTCAAGCTCGGAGAGTAAGCCGTCGCAATCGACGCCCATCTTACCGAACAGTGACCCAATCAGTCCGCCGTCCTGATCGAGCAGGGCATAGAGCAAATGTTCGGTCGTTACATACTGGTTGCCGTTTTCCTGCGCCATGTTCTGCGCGGTCTTGACGGCTTCCAAAGCCTTTTGCGTATATTTTTCAGCATTCATTCAAGTTCACCTCAAATTCGTGTTTTTTACAATTAAGTGATTAAATCAGCAGCGCTCTGCTTCGCAGATCGCCGCGGTAAGCCATTTCAACATCGCTCGCGGAGAGCGAGCCGTCGAGATAGCCCTTGAGCAGCCGGTCGAAGAGCTGGACATAAGCGCTGATCGCACCGGCGACATCATCGGCAGTCAGCGCCTTGCCGCGCGGCATCGCAAGCGGACGGACGAAGCGCCCGTCGTACAGCGCGCAGGAAATGGAGCTGCCGAGAAGCGGTGCGAGGCACTTGTCTTCGATTTGCACCCAGAGCCGGAAGAAGCTCGTCATTGCGGAGATCAGCGCCGCCGACTGCGTGCGGAAGACGATGTTCAGCGAGCCCATCGTCTGGGTGTCGCCATTGCTCAGGTCGACCTCGTACTTGACCGTGGGGCGGTATTTGTACGATAAGCTCGACTTGAGCGACATTGTGGACGAGCCGGGGGCGAAGAACGGCACCAGCTCGCGCGTGGGCGTCATCAGCTCTTCGATGGCCTCGAAAATATCGTTCCAGCGGCGCTCGGGCGTCGGCACGGAGACGTACTCGGCCAAAATCTGGTTGACGAGCGCCGAACGGTTCGTGCCCATCCGGTGGGCCAGCGCGTCGACCTCGCGCACCACATCATCTGACAGCGTCAGACTGTAAAGATTTTTTTTCATCATGCGCCTCCTTGGGGTTCTTTTCTTTTCTGGATGCTATCATAGCACGTGAACAAATTTTGTCAATAGATTTATATAAATATATTTACGAGTTATATGAGAATTTACACGGAGTTCATAATTGCGAAGGAAGCGGAAAAAGGGAAAAGCCGCAATGAATTTCACTGCGGCTTTTCCCTTTTGAGAGATATGAGAGATGAGAGAATAGCAAATTTACAGCAGGCCCTGGAGCAGGATGATGACGATCAGGATCGGCAGTACCCACTGGAAATAGGGCTTGAGCTTGGGCGAGAGCTTGATGCCCGTGCCCTTGTTGACCTCAGCAAGGTACTTGTCAAAGCCCCAGCCCCACTTCGTGACGCAGAACAGCAGATACACGAGCGAGCCGATGGGCAGCAGGAGGTTGCTCACAAGGAAGTCCTCGCTGTCGAGCACGTCCTTGCCGAGAATGGGGTGGAAGTCGCTCCAGATGTTGTAGCCGAACACGCAGGGAAGACTCAGGAGCATCAGCATAAGGCCATTGATGAGCACGGCCTTCTTGCGGCTCCAGCCGAAGGTATCCATGCAGACGGCGAGGATGTTTTCAAACACCGCCAGCACCGTGGACATGCTCGCGAACATCATGAAGAGGAAGAACAGCGTGCCCCAGAAGCGGCCGCCCGCCATGTTGACGAACACCTGCGGCAGCGTGACGAAAAGGAGGGACGGGCCATTGTCGGGCGCTACGCCGTAGGAGAAGCACGCGGGGAAGATGATCGTGCCGGCCATGAGCGCAACGAAGGTATCGAGCGCGCAGATGCGGATGGACTCACCGGCGAGGGCGTGGTCATCGGACATGTAGCTGCCGAAGATCTCCATCGCGGCAATGCCGAGAGAGAGCGTGAAGAATGCTTGATTCATCGCGTCGGTGATGAGGCTGCGCAGGCCGTTTTCGCGGATGGAATCCATCGAGGGGAGCAGATAGAACTTCATGCCCTCTGCCGCGCCGGAGAGCGTCAGGCTGTGAACGGCGAGAATGAGGATGAGCGCGAGCAGCGCGATCATCATCACTTTGGACACGCGCTCAAGGCCCTTTTGCAGGCCGAACGAGCAGACGATGAAGCCGACGATGACGATGGCGACTGCCAAAATGCCCATTTCAACAGGATCGGACAGCAGCTGGCCGAACACGGCGGACGCATCCTCTGCGGGCATGCCGTAGTAGAACTTGCCGGTCAGAAACCGGCCAAAATAGCTCACCATCCAGCCGGAAACCGTCGTGTAGTACATCATCAAGAGGTAGCAGCCGATCAGGCAGAACCAGCCGTGGATGTGCCACTTGGACTTGGGCTTTTCGAGCGTCTTGTAGGCGAGGATCGCGCTCTTGCGGCTCGCGCGGCCGACGGCCAGCTCCATCGTCAGCACGGGAACGCCCATGATGAGCAGGCACAGAATGTAAAAGAGAACAAAATAGCCGCCGCCGTTTTTGCCCGTCACATAGGGGAAGCGCCAGACATTGCCGATGCCGATGGCGCAGCCCGCGCTGACGAGCAGGAAGCCCAGACGGGAGCGGAACGATTCGCGTTTCATGTTGATCGACCTCATTTGTAAAAGATTTATGAACGATGTGCTTATCTTACCGCAGGAAGATGGGCTTTACAAGACCGATTATCGGATGATATAATAAGCAAAACTTATGTTATGAGGAAATGAGTACATGAATCGCAATCAGCTACGCTATTTTGTCTCCGCCGCGGAGCACCGGAGCTTCACAAAGGCGGCGGAGCAGTATTACATCTCGCAGACCGCGGTGACGCAGCAGATCCAGCAGCTTGAGCAGACGCTCGGCTGCGAGCTCTTCGACCGCAGCACACGCCCTGTAAGCCTGACGAGCGCGGGAAAGTCGTTCCTTTTGGACGCAAAAGCGATCTTAGAGCGCATGAGCCGCGCACAGGAACGCGTGCATGACGCGGCGACGGGTCTGACCGGCACACTGCGCGTCGGCTACGTGCGCGGCTACGAGCGCAGCGACCTCTCGGTCCTGATGCGCCACTTCCACCAGAAAAACGGAAACGTGCTCATCTCGTTCTACCGCTGCTCGACGGATGTGTTGGCCGCGGGGTTACTCCATCAGGAGTATGACATCGTCTTCACTTGGGACTCGACAAACCTGCGCACACAGGA
>ULRC01016515.1_pt1 | contig 25026 bp, 20 predicted proteins | sample 1955101 | NCBI WGS metagenome assembly ULRC01 (sample SAMEA4835672, study PRJEB28245) | human gut metagenome | biome: gut microbiome; material: fecal sample | place: Denmark | collected 2008 | reverse complement strand
GGGTTTGCGGGAGCCGCCATTGCTGCTTATGGATTTGGTGCCATTCAAAGTTCGGTTATCCTGAAAATCGTGCTTTTCATTTTTCTGGCTCCAGTCATAGGTATGCTTGTAGCCTTCCTCTTCACTCTGATAGTGCTGAATCTGTGCCGTAAGGCCCATCCCCACACCGCAGAGAAATGGTTTAAAAGACTACAGTTGCTCTCATCCGCCCTGTTCAGCATCGGGCATGGACTTAACGACTCGCAAAAGGTAATGGGTATCATTGCAGCTGCCCTGATAGCAGCCCATTCGCAAGGCATTGGCATGGGGGTAAACAACGTAGGCGATTTACCCGACTGGGTCGCTTTTTCCTGCTTTACCGCAATCTCACTGGGAACCATGTCGGGAGGATGGAAAATAGTGCGCACCATGGGAAACCGGATTACCAGAGTTACTCCGCTGGAAGGTGTCATAGCCGAAACAGCCGGTGCATTTACGCTTTATTTTACGGAATATCTGAAAATTCCGGTCAGCACCACCCACACCATATCAGGAGCCATCATCGGAGTGGGCGCCACCCGTCGCCTGTCCGCAGTGCGCTGGGGAGTTACCCGAAGCCTGATGACAGCCTGGGTGCTTACCATCCCGGTAAGTGCGGCATTGGCAGCAGCCATCTATGCACTGATCGGATAACCAATCTCTTTTTTCAAGGAATAACAAATAAGGAAGAAAAAATAGCACAAACATCAGATTCCAGCAAAAAAAGGACTTTCATAGAGATAATTCTATTAACTTTTATTACTTTTGCACACATTGTGTCAAACATTGTGCAATTTGAAAATGGAAATACAAGACAGTTTTATACAACTTGTTGAAGAAAGCATCCGCGCCAACTGGGACCGTGATGCACTGACAGACTACAAAGGAGCTACGCTGCAATATAAGGACGTGGCCAGAAAGATAGAGAAAATGCATATCCTGTTCGAACATGCAGGAATCCGGAAAGGGGACAAAATCGCGCTGTGCGGGCGCAACAGTGCCAACTGGACAGCCACTTTCCTGAGCATCGTAACTTACGGGGCAGTAGCCGTTCCTATCCTTCACGAGTTCAAGGCCGACAACGTGCACCACATCGTCAACCATTCGGAGGCACGTATGCTTTTTGTAGGCGACCAGGTGTAGGAGATGTTCAACGAGGCGGCCATGCCCAATCTGGAGGGAATCATCGAACTGAAGAACTTCGACCTGGTAGTGTCACGTTCGGAAAGGCTGACGTATGCACGCGAACACCTGAACGAGGAATTCGGGAAGAAATATCCCTGCCGCTTCCGTGCCGAGCAGGTTTCCTACCGCCGGGAAGAACCGGAAGAACTGGCCGTCATCAACTATACTTCAGGAACTACCGGCTATTCAAAAGGAGTAATGCTTCCTTACCGGAGCATCATTTCAAACATCGTGCACATTGACCGGAAAGTGGGACTGAAACCAGGCGACAGCATCGTTTCCATGCTTCCGCTGGGACATATCTTCGGACTGGTGTTCGATTTTCTTTACGGCATCACCAGAGGAGCGCATCTGTGGTTCCTTACCCGTATGCCGAGCCCGAAAATCATTGCGGAATCGTTTGCCATCATCCGCCCGCGCGTCATTGCCTGCGTACCGCTCATCGTGGAAAAGATTTTCAAGAAGAACATTCTCCCGAAAGTGGACAACAAACTCGGAAAACTGCTGCTGAAACTGCCGATTATCAGCGATAAAATAAAGGAACAAATCCGTCAGCAGGCCATGGAGGTATTCGGCGGAAACTTCATTGAAATCGTAATCGGAGGGGCACCGTTCAACCCCGAGGTGGAAGCCTTCCTGCGTAAAATCAACTTCCCCTACACCATCGCATACGGTATGACGGAATGTGCGCCGCTTATCTGCCACAGCCGCTGGGATGAGATTCTGTACACTTCATGCGGAAAGACCGTGGCCAACATGGAGACCAGGGTGATTTCGGAAGACCCTGAACGGATTCCGGGGGAACTGGTGTGCCGGGGTATGAACGTCATGCTGGGATACTACAAGAATGAGAATGCCACCGCACAGACCATCGACAAGGACGGCTGGCTGCATACCGGCGACATGGCCATCAAGGATGCGGAGGGAAACATCTTCATCAAGGGCCGTTGCAAGAACATGCTGCTTACCGCTTCCGGACAGAACATCTATCCGGAAGAAATTGAGGCCCGCCTGAACAACATGCCTTACGTAAACGAGTCGCTGGTGATTCTGAAAGAGAACAAGCTTGTGGCACTGGTTTATCCGGACAATGAAGACGCATTCTCGCATGGAATGAACAAGAAACAGCTGGAGGAAGCGCTGGAGTTGAACCGAATCGAACTGAACAAGGTGCTTCCGGCTTACTCGCAGATTACGCAGGTGAAGCTCTATCCGGAAGAATTTGAAAAGACGGCCAAGAAGAGCATCAAGCGCTTCTTATACCAATAAAAATACCTTACTTAAAAACGCCTTTGCGTTCGATGGAAAACGCTTAGACGTTTCAGGCCGAACGCCGAAGCGTTTTAGTTGAAACACCGAAGCGTTTTATCTGAAACGTCTAAGCGTTTTGTTGTAAACGTAAGGACGTTTTTTCACAAACCTCTAAAAGCTTAAAATCTCCTCTTATCTCCTCCTCTTAACTCCCAAAAAGCTACCGCCGAAGCCGCCGCCACATTAAGCGAATCCACCCCGTGGGCCATGGGAATACGCACCACGTAGTCGGCCCCCTCGATGGCCGCTTCCGGCAGTCCGTCGCCCTCGGTACCCATCACCAGAGCCAGGCGCGATTCCTCCTTCAACGGCGGATAGTCCAGCGGCACGGAACGGTCGGTCAGCGCCATGGCTGCCGTGCGGAAACCCAGTGCCTTCAACTGCTCCAACGGACGGTCGACCCACGTCCAGGGCACTAGAAACACCGAACCCATCGACACCCGCACCGCCCGACGGTTCAGCGGGTCACACGAATCGGGTGTGAGCAACACGGCATCGATGCCCAGTGCAGCTGCCGAACGGAAAATGGCTCCGATGTTGGTGGTATCGACCACCCCGTGGATAACCACCACCCTGCGGGCCCCGCGGCAGACCTCCTCCACCGGGCGAAAAGCCGGACGCCGCATGGCACACAGCACCCCACGCGTCAACGTATAGCCCGTAAGCCGGGCCAGCAAGTCCCGGTCGCCCGTATAGACAGGCAGGTCGGCCATCCGCCGCACAAGGTCCTCCGCATCACCCGTGAGGTGCTTCCGCTCGCAGAGCAGCGACACAGGTTCATATCCGGCCTCCAAGGCCACCCGGATGACTTTCGGACTCTCGGCAATAAAAATGCCCCGCTGTGGGTCAAGACGGTTGCGCAGCTGGGCTTCGGTCAGGGTGCTGAACACGTCCACTCCGGGATGCGTCAGCGAGGTAATTTCAATAACGGGCATAACACAGTCTGTTTTCAATGTGCGGCAAAGTTACGACATCTGCCGCACATTCCGCGAATCTCCCCGCCGGAAAATCACGTGCCGCCTGTCAGCGGAGGCAGCCGAGTTTCTCCACCCACGTGCGGATGTCACCCTCGCTGGCCCGGTTGAGCAAGCGCCCTTCCGTCCATTGCAGTGACGGATACGCCGCCTTGAGCGCCTTCACGCTCGGACCGATACCGCTGCCGCCCGAAGTAGCAAAAGGCACGAGCGTCTTTCCCTTCAGGTCGTGACTCTCGATAAAGGTATTGATGATTCTCGGTGCCACGCCCCACCAGATGGGATAACCGATGAACACCACGTCGTAGGCCGCCATATCCGTCTTCTTCGTCTTCAAGGCCGGACGCGCCTTCTCGTCGTTCATCTCTACCGAACTCCGCGACTGCTTGTCGTGCCAGTCCAGGTCGGCTGCCGTGTAAGCCTGTCGGGGAGTCACGGCAAACAATTCCCCGCCCGTCACGCGGGCCAGTTTCGCTGCTGCCTCGGCAGTAGTGCCTGTGGCCGAAAAATACGCCACCAGGATTTTCACATCATGTGTCATTGGTTGAGTTTTTTGTTTCTGTGCGCAAGCCGTCAGATTCACGCCGCAAAGTAAAGCCAGTGCCATAAAAATCTGTTTCATAGTTCCTCCTCGTTTAATCGGTGATGAGGCAAAGATAGTCTGTTTTCCTCACATCCCCGCAACCCTTTTTCCTGCGGAAATTACCCCGTTTACGGTTTCCGACTCAGGATTCCCCCTGCTTCTGCTGCTCCGCGAGAACTTCAGCACCACCGAACGCTAAGTCCCGACTCCCCACACAGAGAGAAATCAACGTATGCCCGCGCTCGGGATACACACACTGGCGGTCATCGATGAACTAACTTACCAAAAACTAGTTCGAAAAATCAAGCAACTTCAATCTTTTCATAGCCTACTCTCTCTTATCATTTCTTACAAAAACAGACGGGAGAGACTATTCCCCTTTTGCTCTCCCGTCCAATAAAACAGTCAGTTCAGACCGCACGAGCCTCCTGCAACGGAGTCTCTTCTTCCTGTTCGCGAGGACCCGGTCCCGGCCGATCGCCCTTCGGCATCGGCGGCAGAACCTGCGGTTTCCGAGTCTGCCAGATTTCATACTGTTCGTCGGTGAGAATCTTGCGGATTTTTTTCTCCCGCTTTTCCTGCTCCTTCTGCATCTCCTCGACATGCGCCTTCATCCGTTCTTCGGGCGTCATGTCGTCCGTATCTCCTCCCATTCCAGGGAATCCTCCACCTTGCGGGGGCATACCTCCCCCCATGGGAGGGCGTCCCTCCCCTCTCGGCGGTCTTCCTCCCATGGGAGGCTGTCCGTTCATTCCTCCGGGTTGATGCTCCATCAGAGCTTCCACTTTTTCCTTCTCTTCCTTCAGAAAGAGCTTGTAAATCTTCTTGTACTGCTTCTCCGTGAGGTCCAGCATCTTGTCCATCTCATCGGTCCGCCGTTGTGCCGCCTTTTCTGGATTAGGCACTTCTTTCTTCTGCACCTTCTCCTGCGGCGTGTCAAAGCGGGTGGTGGCATTGGCGCCCATCGGAGCACACAGCAGAACCAATCCACAAGCTATCCACGTCATTTTCTTCATCTTACACACAATTTTAATGAAAACTAATCGGAAGCGAATGTAGGCATCTGTTCCCATTTCTGAAAATAGAATCCACCAAATACGGTTTTCTGTCTACCAATTGGAAAGAAATCTCGTATATTTGCCCCCAGTTAAACCAATCACACCCATCACATGGAAAAAGAAACGACACCTACCTGTGTGGACTGCGGCACACAGAACTGCAAATTCAAAGACCGCACTTATCCTGATTTCTGTCTGACGACCCACCTGAAGGAAGAAGACCGCCAATGGGCGCTGGAGCGTTACGAAGAAGGCCGCAACCACGACATCATGGTGGCCAGTGCGGAGGTGGAATACGAAGGCTACTGCCAGTGGACCCGCATACAGGAAATCATGGAGTTTGCCCGGAAAATCGGTGCGCACCGCATCGGCATTGCCAACTGCATCGGCCTCATCCGCGAGGCACGCATCTTCGCCCGTATCCTCCGTGCCAACGGTTTCGAGGCGTATTCCGTCATCTGCAAGGTGGCCGGACAGCCCAAGACGTCAGTGGGCATCCCCGCCCAGTGTGAGCGTATCGGGGCCGCCATGTGCAACCCGATTCTGCAAGCCCGCCTGCTGAACGAGGCACACACCGACCTGAACGTGGTCATCGGTCTCTGCGTGGGACACGACAGCCTGTTCTACAAATACTCGGATGCGTATGTCACTACCCTCGTCACCAAGGACCGTGTGACGGGTAACAATCCGGCGGCGGCACTCTATACCGCCGAATCGTATTACAAGAAGAAGTTTTTTGGAGGGAAATAAATAAGCTTCCTTCTTTTAAGCTCTCTGTTCAAAGTAGAAATCTCACAAGTGACCACTAGCAGGAAAACGGACAAATCTTAAGGTGGACACTTACCAATAAAATCCTCCTGTCCTTAACGAACACATTACTAAAGACAGGAGGATTTCTTGTATCCTTTTATCACATTCACGCCACAATCCACCGCTCGATGCTCCGGGTCTCGTCACTGAAGTTCACCCAAACCTTGACCACTTTCCGGCCATCCGCCGCGAAAGCGGAGGAATAGCCTTTCTCCTCTATCTGCTGCAGGGCCTCCTCGGCGGTTCCGTTCAACTTGAACTCCATCACGTAAATGTAATCGGAAGTCTTCAGCACCAGGTCCACCCGACCACGTGAAGTCCGGTATTCCACCTCCGTATGGAAACCCATCAGTTTAAAGACAATATAGAGGATGTTCTGGTAATGCACCTCCCGGTCGCGGGCCAGCTCGTAGGGCGTATCGTCGAAGAACGTCTGCAACCGGCTCAGGAAACCGTCCACATCCCCCTTGCGCACCTCACCCACAAAGCACTGAATCTCGTAAGGCGACTTGCTGGTGCTCACCGACGCATAGTGAGGCAGCAGGAAGCGGAAGAAGCCCTGCTCCACCTCCCGGTTCGGAAACCCCAGCGTATAGTTCTCAAACTCTGCATTGTAATCCTTGATGGTCAGGTACCCGCTCTGGTAGATGACCGGCACCGGGTCCGTGGAAGCCGCATCGATGGAGTCCAGCACCGGACCGCTGGTCACGATGTGCTCGATTTCGTCCACCCGGTAATGGTGAAGCTTCATCAGTTCCACCAGGTAAGTCGGCGTGCCCGTCTCGAACCAGTAGCTCCCTATCTGCATATTGGCAAAGGTACTCAACAGACTGAAAGGATTGTACATGCCAGCTGACTTGTAACAAAAGTGATAGCCGTCATAGTTCACCTGCAACTGCTTGCAGGTCTCTTCAAATCCCAAACCGATTTTATCGGCCAACGTCTGAATATCCTCCTCAAAGTACTGATGAAGCTCCTCCTCACTGATACCACAAATCTCGGCATACTGATTCACCATGGAAATGTCGCGCAGGTTGTTCAAGTCGCTGAACACGCTCACCTTGCTGAACTTTGTCACGCCCGTCAGCATAGCGAAGCGGATATAAGCGTCGCACGACTTGAGCGCCCCGTAGAACGCCTTGAGCGTATTGCGGAATTCAGTCTGTAATTCAGGCTTTGTAATGGCCTGAAGCATCGGCTTATCGTACTCATCAATCAGAATCACCACATGATGTCCCGTCTGCTCGTATGCCCGCTGGATGACATACATAAAACGCTCTTCCGGCACACGATCTTTTTTCTCATCGCCATACAGTTTCTCCCATCCCTCCAGGTTCTGATTCAGGATACCCAGCAAAGATTCATTATCATGATAGTTCCGTGTATTCAAATCCATGTGCAGCACCGGATGTACCGTCCAATCCTTCTCCAGACTTTCCATAGCAAGCCCATTAAATAGTTCACGCTTCCCTTGGAAGTAAGCCTCCAATGTGGAAATCATCAGGCTCTTTCCGAACCGACGGGGACGGCTCAAGAAATAATACTGTCCCGTTTTCACCAACTGATAGAGTAACGCCGTCTTGTCGACATAGCTGTATCCTTCTCTTCTGATTTTCTCGAAATTCTGTATGCCTACCGGATAAAGTCTGTTCATGGCCGTTTCGTTTTAATCCTTTCGTACACACAAAGGTACGATTTATCTGCTGCAATTCCTAATCTGGCAACCTAAAATCAAGAAGGTGGCAAATTCCAAATGAATATATAAGCCCGAACAAAAAAAGTCCTTACCTTTGGGTCCCAACAATATAACAGATAATAAAAACTTTTAACTCTATATATTATATGAAAACCCAAAATATCGCATTCATTACACTCTGTGTGCTTGCAGGAACATTTGACTCCTGTAGCGGCTCACACGAAATAAAGATTACAGGTTCCGTAAAAATTTAGAAGGGGGTACAATCATCTATCAGAAATCTATCGACGGCATGTTTAATTCACAAGCGAAAGATACTTTACGGCTGAATGCAGACAGTACGTTCAGTCTCACACTCCCCAGTAACGGGTACGAACAGATACGCCTGTTCTTGTGGGGAAAGCGTTACTTAGGTTCTTTCATTGCCGACGGCGGAAACTATCGCCTGCAAATTGATGCCGCAGCCACACATCCCATCTCCATTCTGGAGGGAAAGAATGAGAAGAACATGGAGGTGTCAAGACTAATGGACGAACTGGGGCAGGACGTGTTTGATGTACTTTCAAGAAAAGGTGACAAGTGGGGCATTACCCAAGACACCCTAGCTGCTTCAGTCAGCCAAAAGTTGCAGGATGCGGTTTTAGCATTAGATGAAAAGATGAAAGGTGTAGATAAAGATTTATATGAAAAAGCCTGCCAGAATACACGCATACAGACAATGTGGGCCTTCCAGAACCAACTGTTCGGCATTACCTACAGCTGTTCCGAAGCCACCAAGCAAAGCTGGCTCAAGGAATGGGAAAAGATGATGGAATTCTGTCGGGTAAATCACCCAGCCAGCACTTTCTCGCCCGCTTTCGATGAAGTAGTCTATAACAATGCCGGCATTACCTACTACACCAAAGAAGAACCGGTAGACGAAAACTTGAAGAAAAATCCCAATAAGTTGATTTTCCATTATATCGAAAAGAGTCTTACGGGGCAGACACAGGAATCAGCCATGGCATTACTCTTCCTGAAGGACGCAAACGAGGAAAAATACGACCCAGAGATACTTCCGCTGGAAGAACGATTCAAGCAATTATATCCACAAAGCAAATGGCAGCCGCTGATAGATGAGGCTGTCGCCCAAAATAAGGCGTTCAATCAGGCCAAAATTCCTGACTACATCCACTTCCCTAATATAGACAACGCCAAGACATTCAAAGACATTATCGACTTATATAAAGGAAAGGTTATCTTCATGGATATATGGGCAACCTGGTGTGGTCCCTGTCGTGCCTCTTTCGCCCATGTAAAACCCTTACAGGAATATGCCAAAGCGAACGACATCATACTGCTGTATCTTTCTATCGACCGCCCGGAAGAGGATGCCAAATGGCGCAAGATGGCGGCACATTATGACCTGATGGGCGAGCATGTACGCGTGCAGGAAGCGTTTAAGGATGAAATATACACAACCTTCGGCAACGAACAGAGGGCACTTTCCATTCCTCATTGCGTGATTATCGGGAAGGATGGAGAAATCAAGTTCAAATCGGCAGCTTCTCCGGAGGATATGGAAAAACTGAAAATTCAATTGAAAGAGGCATCGCAAGCAGAAGCATAACAACCTATTGCTACTGAGATTCCAGTCCATAAAATGGCCACCGCGCATCCTGCTGAAGACACGCGGCGACCTCTTTTTACCTCACTGATTCTACTTCAATGCTTTCCCGTCTGAGAAGGCATTGCCCACTTTCTCACCAATGGCCAGATACTGGTGATGAATCGGGTCAAAAGTAATCGGTTTCAGACGGGCTGGGTCAATCTTTCCGTTCTCGTCCAGAATCTCCTCGGCTGCCGACACATTGACAATACGGCCTACCAAGTGGTTGCTCTCTTTGTCGTATGAAACCAGTTCACATTCCAAAGTCATCGGCAATTCCTCGATAATCGGGGCATTGACGAACTCCGACTTCACGGCATGAAAGCCCGCCTTGGCAAACTTGTCCGGTTCTCTCTTCCCGGAAACAAGACCTACATAGTCGCAAGCCACCACCTGACCGGCTGTCGCCATGCTCACGGTGAAAGCCTTCGTAACCAGAATGTTCTGGGTCGTCTTATGGCCTTCAGCCAGACAGATGCCCACCATATCATCCGTATAAACTCCTCCCCACGCGGCATTCATGGCGTTGGGCTTTCCATTCTCGTCGTACGCAGCCACGATAAAGACGGGCATCGGGTACAACCATGTGTTTACTCCAAAATTCTTTCGCATAGTCTGTATATTTTAAAAACAACATCTTTCAGATTCTCAATACAAATACCTGTCCTGCAAATATTCTTTCCATTTTCTGTCTTCCTCGCAAGAGAAAAACACATAATGCCCCATTGCTTCAAACAACTGCTCATAAGTAAGAGGAAGGAAAGTGCTCCGGCCTTTCTCTGTCAACAGGCACTCATATTCAGGAAGTACCTTCTCATAGTGCCTGTTCCCCGAAGGATATAAATGAACCGACAAGAAACGGCGGATATCATGATGCTGTACCATCGACATTCCAAGTATATGATTGCGCCACAACTGACGGTAATCATCTTCTATCAGAACTTTTGGAAAGGCTTCCTCGTCTGTGGCAGCAGAAAACGTGTGATAGCATCCACTCTGAAGGGTGACATGCAGATACTCTTCACTCAGTTTCTCCCGGGTATGCTTATATTCAGACGAACCCGGCTGCAACTTATAGGCCATCTCCGTGTATTTCACTTCTATGCCGATTCCACAAAAAGCATCCGAATTATCCTTGTACCCAATGTAACAGTCAAACGAGGTACCGTCATTCAAATAGCGCCACCCATCAGTCGCATCTGCCGGAGAAGGAGCATACTCAATCCGGATACAGGTCACCTCCTTCACATCCAGTCCCGTCAGCTCCCGCAAGAGTCCACCACAGGCCTCTTTTGCGCGGAAAGTAAGTCCCATCGGGAAAAACAGGTTCCATGGAATATGTTCACTACGGAGCAGGTTGGCCCATAACGGCTGTCTGTACGCCCCTATGGCAGACAAAATTTCTTTCCGGAAACCTTCGTAGAAATTCAACCCTTTCCGGGCATCCTTTTCCTGAAGCACATTTCCATAATAGTTCTTCGTACCATCCTGCCTATTCAATGAATTGGCCTCACATCCCACCCGCAAACAGTTCCGACGGAAATCAGATTGTTTAGTCCGAGCAATACGCTGCCAGTCCGTATCTCCTGCATAAGGCTCGACTTTTTCAGTTACCGCCACCTTAATCACCCCGTCCAGACGGTTTTCGAAGATGCGGTAGGCCTCTTCTATTTCGTTGAGGGGGAAGCGGTGCGTGATGAGCGGTGTGGTATCAATCTTGCCTTCCGCAATCAGCCGGAGGATTTCGGCACAGTCGCAGCCGTCTACCCCGCCCGTCTTGAAGGTGAGGTTCTTGCCGTACATGTCGGGCAAGGGAAGCACCTGCGGACGGTCATACAAGGCGACGACGGTCACGATGGCATTCGGACGGGCACATTCCCAAGCCAGACGGAAGGTGTCATCGGCTCCGGCCACCTCGATAACCACGTCGGCTCCTCCGTGCGCACTGTGAGCTTTCACGAATGACTGACACTCGTCCGGGGTAGTGACCAGTACCTCGGGATAATGCGTCTGCACAAAACGGATGCGCTCTTCCGACTTCTCACACACGATGAGGCGGCGCGGATGCTTCAGCCGGGCACAGAGCAGCGTGCAGATTCCCGTGGGGCCTGCCCCAATCAGCAGCACCGTATCATCGGGTGTGATTTCCGAGATGCGCACGGCCCAGAAGCCAGTGGCCAGGATGTCGCCCACGAAAAGCGCCTGCTCGTCCGTCACCCCGTCGGGAATACGGTTCAGTCCCTGGTCGGCATGCGGTACCCGCACGTATTCCGCCTGACCACCGTCGATACGGCAACCCAGTGCCCAACCTCCGTCGGGGTCCTCGCAGTTGTTCACATATCCGTGGCGGCAGAAGAAACACTCTCCGCAGAAAGTCTCCACATTGACCGTCACCCGGTCGCCCGGCTTCACGGTCGTGACTTCCGCTCCCACCTGCTCCACGATGCCCACCATCTCATGGCCCACCGTAATGCCCGGTACGGCGCGCGGCACACAGCCGTGCTTGATGTGCAAATCGCTAGTGCAGATACTTCCCAAAGTGACGCGCACCAAGGCATCCTTCGGGCCGTTCAGCACGGGCTTCGGCTTCTCCCGCAAAGCGAACTGCCCCTGTTTCATATAAGTATAAGCTAACATATTCTTCGGTATTAATCGATTACTTCAATCAGGAAACTTACCGGACGGAAACCGTCGTTGCACGAAATCATGGCCGAGCGCTCGTTCTTCATCCAGCCGTCGTAGAAATTGCTTCCCCCATGCGCCAGTGCCATCACGAAAGGCGACATACTCTGCCACGCACTCTCACACAGTCCCTCGGGCTTCTCCCAGCCGTGGGCGATGAACACCTGCCCTTCTTCCATATCGCAGGGATGTTCGAGGGGATTCTCGTACTGCGCCATCAGGTCGCGGTAGCACGCCTTGCGCATCACGGTTATTCGGATATCTTTCATGGCTTCCTCCTTCTTATCTTATTTAGAAAAATACGCTTTCAGCACCTCGGCAAACACATCGTCCGGGGAGACCTTGTCGAACAGCTGCATCGAACTGTGCAGTTTCAGCACGTCCACCTCCGAGCCCATCAGTTGCCGTACTGTACAATGCACGCGATACGCCAGCAAGGCACGGGTGATTTCCCGCAGACGCGTCCCCAGTACCGGATGCGCCAGATAGGCCCGGGCCTCCTCCTCGCCATCCAATCCGTAGAATTGTGAATTGTAACTGTATCCCAGTCCCTTCTCCTGAGGGAAGATATACCAAATCCAATGGCTCTGCTTGCCGCCCTTGCGGATTTCCTTCAAAGCCACGGGATACATGTCTTCCTGAGCATCCAGAAACCGTTGCAGATTAAAATTCGTATGACCCATATTCTTCATTTTTATCTACACTCAAAATTAGGGATAATCTTCCAATTCCACAAGCGCTTTTTCTGCATTCTTTTTCCCGTTATATCAGTGGATGTTTTCTTTTTTTCGGACAGAAGAACAAAAGAACATATTTTTTGTGTGCACTCCACTCCGTTATTCATTATTTTTTTGTTCTTATGTTCTTCTGTCTTTTAAGTATGGACATAAGCACAGAAGGACATAAGTTTTTGTGCACACTCCACTCCGTTATTCATTATTAATTATTCATTTATTCTTCTTTAATTCAAGAGTTATGCTTATCTTTGTCCCGAATCTCCGCCTAAAGGAGATTGCATCGCACTTTGATTTTATATACAACAAATGATCGTTAAAGATGTCACACCGAGTTTTCGTTACGTTCCGCTGAGGTCCTGATTGGATTTTTCTCAGCTTAGGAATCGAATGAATCATTGCTTCCGACAAGGAGGCCGGGATGGTTGTGCTCTTTGACGTACTAGCGCGTACCTCTCTTTCAATGGGGAAACGAGAGGGACTCTACCTACTCCCGCAGACCGTTCGTGCCTGCAGGTTTCAACTCTATTCATCTATTTTTTTCACTTTAAAATCCATTTGTTGTATATGAAAAATCTTATGTTACGTGTTTCCCGCACTTTTTCTGAAGAACTTTATGCACCTGAATATGCTCAGAACCACCTCGCTGTGGAACTCTCTCATCCCGATGGCTTTACCAATGCGCAGGAACTTTCCATCCGCGTATACTCCGACGAATACCGTTTCTTAGGTTGCGATGCCCGCGAACTGCCGAGAAAAAATCTCCGCAAAGTCCGCTTCGATATCTGTTCTGATGAGGTATGGGGTGTCGGCCTCTACCGCATCTATGTCTACCGCAACGGGCGTCCGATGGGATGGGCCCTTCTGGAACTCTATGCCAGCTACGAACGCTGGGACAAGGCCGAGGTGGAGGATTTCCAGAGACGACCCGAAGAAAGATACTTTGCCGAGAAATTCTGTTTCCTGCCCTTGTTCGACCGATTGATTCAGGAGGGAAACGACAGCAACTTCATCCGGCAGTTCATCGAGCTGTTCCATGCCCTCGACAGCCGTCAGCTTCCCGTGCCCCACTTGCTCGTGACGGGCGACCAGGCCCATGCCTGTGCCATCCGTCTGCTGGCCTTCCATTTCTGTGAGAAGCGGGCGTCATCCTGCTATCGTTTCTCTTTACGGGAACTGCTGAACGGTTCTCTGAAATGGCCACAGCTTCAGCAGAAAATCAGCCAAAAAAAGGTGGTAGTGGTGGAAGTACCCTACCTGACCTACTCCGACCAGGACACTCTCCTGGTCGACCTGCTGGGACAGTGGCTGGAACAGAACGCCTTGTCTGGTCCCCGCTTCATCTTCTACGGACTGCTAGGGGCCACCTGCCAACTGCGAACTTACAGCGAGGAAATGGAACGGCTCTTCACCGAGCAGAACACGATTTATACTCCCGACCGTCCCGCCGATGCCGACCCGGATGAAGAAAATCCATCCGACCTGCTTGCCCTGCCGTTTGATGAGGAAGACATACTGCTGAAAACCGATAATCTTGCGACGGAAGGAATCGAAGCCTTCAAGTTAGGAAATTCTGACGACCTGCCAGCGAAGGATACTGCCGCCAAGGAACCGGATGCCGAACAGGCCTTGCAGGAGATGGTGGGACTGACGCGCCTGAAAGAGGATCTGGAGGAAGCACGGCTGCTGGCCCGCTTCACGAAGAAACGGCAGGAACTGGGACTTGATACGTCGCCGGAGAACCGTCACCACATGCTGTTCCTCGGTAATCCGGGTACGGGAAAGACCACGGTGGCTAAGCTCATCGGACAAATGTATCATCAGATGGGACTGCTTTCCGTGGGGCATACCGTGGAGACCTGCCGCACGAACCTCGTGGGCGAATTCATCGGAGAGACGGAAAAGAAGACCAGAGAAGCCATCCAGGAGGCACGGGGCGGCGTGCTCTTCATCGACGAGGCCTACACGCTAGTGACCACCCGGGAGGAAACAAAGGACTTCGGCAAGGAGGTCATCCATGCCCTGCTCCCCGTGCTCTCGGAACCCAATCCCGACCTGATTGTCATCCTGGCCGGCTACGAGGACAAGATGCAGTTGCTGATGCGCACCAACCCGGGCTTGCAGGACCGCTTCCCGCTCCAGTTCCACTTTGACGACTACACGGCAGACGAGTTACGGGAGATGGCGCACCGCTACCTGGAGAAACGGAGCTTCCAGTTGACGCCTGCCGCAGACGAGGCCCTGTACCGCCTCATCGTGGGAGCCACCGACCACCACGACGCCCATTTCGGCAACGGGCGCTGGGTGCACAACCTGATAGAGCAGGGTCTCATCAAGAGCATGGCCCGGCGCATCATGTCGCTGCCTACCCTGCCCGATGATACCCTCCTGTTCCGCACCATCGAAGTGGAAGATGTACAAGCTGCCAGCCGTCGCTTCTGCGGCAACCGGATGCTGAAACTGGAACCGCAACCTACTCGCCGCATCGGTTTCCGGGCCTGAGACAGCAACCGCAACAGGATAACTCAATACCGGGTTATGAAAGTGACAATCTCATCGATTGAACCCCACAAAAAAACTCCTGCTTTCGTTCTATTCACCAAAACGAAGCAGGAGATTTTTTATGTGACAAGCGCTTTCCGCTCTCGAAACCCTTCTATCAATTAAACACCAACCTATCTGTGTCATATCCGCGTTTCCGCAGCTCATCAAGAAGTTGCTGAAGCACGTCGTCGGGCAGTTTCTCTTCCCGACTCATAATCCAGAGATACTTGTCGCTGCTGCTACCAATCAGCACATAACGGTAGTCCGGGTCGATGTCGAGCACGTAATAGTCGGCATAGAACCACAGGAAGAACGATACCTTCAGTTTGCCGGGGTCGTTCGGGTCGGGTTGTTTGGCCTTGCCCTTGATTTCCTTGTACTTTCCGTCTTTGTATCCCGCGTTCAGCACCTCGATACGCCCATTCGGAAGCAAGGTGTAAGTGGCCGTCACACGGCTCATTCCTTTTTCAAAACGATGGTCGTAGCGGGCTATCTCATACCATTTTCCCATGAAGCGGGACACGTCGAACTGCGCCACCGTCCGGTTGTCTATCTGGGTGGAATTCTCGCCCTGGCAGCTGCCCAATCCCAGCAGGGCACACAAAAGAATCAGAATCTGTTTCATGTCTGCATTGTTTTAAGGTTCATCTCTCACAAATAGACCAAAACTAACTTAATTCTGAAGGAATCCAAGAAAAATAATACGATTCACGATGAATGACAAAACCCGCTTTCCATAGTCCCAGTTTCCAGCCAGTCAATACCAACCTCCATCTGTCCCTGAAACAAACAATCCCGAAGGCACACCGTCTTTTCCGCAGCGAATCATCCTTCTTCCGGAGAATCCGAGCAGTTGTCATTCTGACACATATTCAGCCTATTTAAAAATAAAAGCACACAAGCATTAGGCCATCACACAAAGAATGTATAAATTTATACCGTTTTTATAACCAGGAAACCTATTTAAAAGGAATATGAGAAAGACAAAACTATTTTTTGTAGGCACCTTCATCCTGATGTTGGGAGGAACGGTCGTGCATGCCCAGTCGTGGAGAAACGGCAGGGCCTATACGCTGGACAAACAGTATGCCAGCTATCCTTGTGTGAACTTATTGGACAGTACGAGTGTGACGGTGGAACCCACCGGACAAGGTTCGTTTGCGGTCTGCCGGGCCGTGCGGGTACAGACACCTGCCGGAGCCTTGCAGCAACGGGTATTGAAATACGATTACGACCCGCTGACAGCCGCCGCCACCTTCAAGCGGGTGACCATCTATCATACCGACGGAACATATACGATGGTCGACGTGAGCAAGACCTGCGATTATGCCGCTCCGGCCAGAGCCATTTACTGGGGAGCCCGCCAGATTATGCTGGAGCTGGGTGCCCTGAAACCGGGCGACATCGTCGACTATGAAATCGACAAGAAAGGATTCACCTACGCCTTGCTGGCCGACCTGCCGCAGGAAGGAGACGACTCCCGTTTCATTCCCCCAATGCGCGGACAGTTCTACGACATCGTGCCCTTCTGGGCCACCGAGCCGACCCTGCGGAAGGTGTACCGCGTCAGCCTTCCGGCCGAAAAAGAAATCCAGTTCCAGTTCTACCAGGGCGACTGTGCCTCTTCCATGCGCTACGAGGACGGACGGAAAGTCTACACCTTCGCCAAAAACGAAATCATGCCCTTCCGCCGCGAACCGAACATGGTGGATTTCTATGACGCCGCACCGAAGCTGATGATGTCTACCACTGCCGACTGGAAAGAGAAGTCGCGCTGGTTCTATGGCGTCAATGAAGACTACGGCAGCTTTACTGCCATTCCGGAAGCCCAGAAGAAGGTAGACGAACTGATTCGCGGCAAGAAGACCGAGATGGAGAAAATCGCCGTACTGACCCACTGGGTGGCCGACAACATCCGTTATGCGGGAATCTCCATGGGGAAAGGTGAAGGATTCACCCTGCACAACCTGAAGATGGATTACACCGACCGCTGCGGCGTGTGCAAGGACATTGCCGGTACCCTGATTTCCTTCCTGCGGATGGCAGGATTCGAAGCCTTCCCGGCCATGACCATGGCGGGCAGCCGCGTGGAGACCATCCCTGCCGACCATTTCAACCACTGTGTGGCCGTAGTAAAGCTCAGTGACGGTACCCTGATGCCCCTCGACCCGACCTGGGTACCTTTCTGCCGGGAACTGTGGAGCAGTGCCGAACAGCAGCAGAACTACCTGCCGGGCACCCCGGAAGGCACCGACCTGTGCCTGACTCCGATTTCCGACCCGGAAAACCATTACGTGCGTATCAAGGCCCAGAACACCCTCGACGAGAAGGGCGCCCTGAAAGGCTCCTTCACCATCGAAGCCGAGGGACAGAGCGACAGCAACATCCGGCGCATTTTCACCACCGGCTTCCAGAGCGAATGGAAACATTCTATGGAACGCCAGCTGCTGAACGTCTCCCCGAAAGCCCGGCTGGAAAGCGTGGACTATGGTCGTGCGCCGAAAGACTATCAGAAAGCCCCCATCCGGATTACGTTCCGCTATACCATTCCAGGGTATGCCCTGAAAGGCGAGGAAGGCGAACTCATCTTCAAGCCCTTCGTGCTGAACAACCTCTACACCCAAGTCCTCTCCTACCTGCGGATTGATACCAGCCTGGAGAAACGGGCCTACGGCTTCAAGGACGGTTGCTCCCGTCTGGTTGAAATGGAAGAAAACCTGAAACTCCCGGCCGGATACAAATGGCAAGGAAAGGAAAAACAGGACCAGATGGACGGTACGGGTGCCGGATTCACCGGAAGCCTGAAACAGAGCGGTAACCAGCTGCAGTTGAAAACCTCCCTGCGGTTGAAGAAGCGTGTCTATGAAGCAGCCGACTGGGACAGCTTCCGCAAGGCAGTGAACACCGCCAAAGGATATGGAGAATATATGGTAATCAAAAAGTAATCCCTTATGCGAGGGCTTAACATGAAACAAAAAGCAATGAAAACATTATCGATTTACATAGGAATCATAGGAATGCTTTTGCTGGCTGTCCTGCCGGCCAAAGCCGCATCGGAAGCGGAGTTCCGAAAACTTTCGAAGACCTATACCCTGCGGGCCGACGGCAGCCAGGAGGTACGGGTACAAAAGGAACTGACCCTGTTCACGCATGCCGCCATGAACAGCTTGTATGGAGAAACCTTTATCGTGTATGACCCGGACTTCCAGAAATTGGAAATCCACGAATCCTACACCCGTCAGAAGGATGGTAACGTCATCAAGACTCCGGCCAACGCCCTGGTAGAGGTACTGCCCTCGGCAGCCGCCAATGCCCCGGCCTACAACCGCCTGAAAGAGATGGTCGTGGTGCACACCGGACTCGAACTAGGGGCCACCATCGTACTGGACTATTCCATCGTGAGCAAGGCCGGTTACCTGCCGGAACTGGATGTCTGCTGCCCGGTGAAAGAACTTTCCCCCATCAAGGAATATACCTTTCGCCTGAACGTTCCGGCCGGAAAAGCGGTACACTATGAACTGCTGAATGCTTCTGCCAAGCCAGTCATTACTCAAGGAAGCGGCATGAAAACTTTTACCTGGACACTGAAAGATGTGAAACCCCGTCCGTACGCCTATCCCTCTGCCAGAGGAGCCATGGGACAGGTACAGGCAGTGAGCAGCGGTATGATGCCCGTCTTCATAGCCTCCACGTGGCCGCGCTACGACGAAGCCCTGAAAAGCCTGAAAGCTCAGTTCCAGCCCGGCAGCCATTCCATCATTGAAGCCAAAGTGGCCGAACTGACCCGAGGGATTGAAGGCAACCCGCAGGCCATCCGCAATGCCATCGCCGGCTACATGACCGAACTGTATCAGCTGGGACGTTGCGGCGTATCCCTGCAAGAAGCCGGCTACCGCCTGCGTCCGGCTTCGGAAGTCATTCGCTCGGCCTACGGTACCCAGGCGGAACTGGTGAACCTGGATGTCACCTTGCAGCAGGCTGCCGGACTGGAAGCGGAAGTGGCCGTCTGCGCCCTGCGTCCGTCCACGAAAGACAATCAGGGACTGTCCACCCTCGTATCGGTAGTAGCCCAGAGCAAGCTGATGCCCGAGAAAGTCGCCCTGACCGGTACGGAAGAAGCCTGCCTGCAACCCTTTCTGACAGTGACCAACCTGGAAGGAAAACCTCTGACGATGGAAGCCTATCTGAGCGCCAAGGATATGCAGCAGACCGACACCCTGCAAGTAGACGAAGCCCAAATGCAACAGCCCGCCGAAGGCTGGGGAATCGTCGCCCTGCCCGACCCGACACCCATACGCACCCTTTATGCGTATGCGGCCCACACGACCATTCCAGAAAGCATCCTTTTGCCGAGAACAATGAACTGTACACTGGAAAGCTTTGTCCGTCTGCCGGAAGGGATGAAAGTCACCCCGCGCACCGACATGGAAGTCAGCAACGCCTGCGGAAAAGTCACCTTCAGCTACCAGCCGACGAAAGACGGCGTGAAAGTGACCCGCAGCCTCCGGATAAGCAGACAGCTGCAGACCCCGTCCAACTACAAGGAACTGTATGCCCTGCTGGCAGAATGGCGGGATGCCAACAACCACACACTGGTGGTCAAGAAGACAGCAGAATGACCTGAGAAAGAATCTTCACAAAAAAGGGAGGACCTTCGGTTTTGCGCCGGGTTCTCCCTTTTTTGTGATACCTCATCATGCGTCAGGACGAAATCAGTTTGTCCATCTTTCTTTTGCAACTCCTGCTTTGCTTTCGTGGAGCATATCAATGAAGTCCGTATATCTCAACGGATACTCTCCTGCGTATTTCCGATAGAATCTGGCGATGAGACCCATCAGTTCGTCATACCCTATTTGCTTCGCAATACAATCCAACACCAGAGGTCCTTTTCTGTAAACAACGGTATTGTTGTTATTCAGCACCACATCCACAAGTGACTCATCCTGAGACGTACCCTTGATTTTCTCATACTCCGCCCTGCACTTGTCAAGCTGAGCTTCATAAGTTCGGACACCATAGAACTGACGGATAAACATGAGAGTCATAAACTCATTCAGCGATTCTTTGATGAAATAGGCACCCGGCTGTCCGTCATCAATGAGCAGCGTCCATTCACCCAGCCAGCGATGTCCTATCTCATGAACCAACGGATAGATATCGGGATAAGTGGAAAACTTCTCCTGCGAAGCGGAGATGAAGCCGATGTTATATCTGTTGCTGAACCCCTTTCCGTTGTGAAACAGATAAACAGGCAGAGTAGTTACATTCCGTCCTTCAGAAATATAATCTTCCCCATAGACTCTTCCAAAGAAAGCGATACTGGCTTTCGTCAGTTCAAGCAGTTCGTCATAACGTTCCTTGCCGCATTGCATGTCCATAATCTGGTAAATGGACAATCTACCGGGGATATATTCTTCCGTCCGCTGATAAGTCTCACTCCGTATGAAGGCCAGCGTCAACGACTGCGACAGGATATGATGCAACTTACCACTGTATTTCGTGGCATTTTCCAGCTTCAACGGGTATGAACAAATCAAAGAAAGTGAGTCAGGGGTCTCCACATCCAGGTCCATATCCATGTAGGTATTCGGCACATAAGGATAAAAGTATTCACCGAAACTGGTCTCCCACAATTCCGCATCCCCTTCCCCATAGATGAAAAAAGCAGACAGATTGGTGTAGCTATACTCCATGCTGACGTGAACCGAATGTTCTGTCTTTTTATGGAATACGATATTCTTGGCTTCCCCATTATATTCATATTCAAATGCATCTCCCTTTACCGTCAGATTCTCAATCGAGAATTCCTGGCCTCCACCCAAATTCATTGAGACACTGTCTGCACATTGGAAATCCAAGTAGAACGAACAAGACACATGAAGGTTGGCTGCTTCCTGATTATCTTTGCAGATGAGAAGCTTATAATTCGAGATTTCTTCTGCCATTGCCGTATGGCATATCATCAAAATTAAAGTGAGGATGAAAATTATCTTTCTCATACAACCGTTGTTTGCACATGTTCAACTCCATTCTGTAATTCAAGGCCTAAAAATGACCAAATAAGATATCGAGAATCTTTAAGAGGAAGCCTTTAAGGCATCACACCTGTACGATTATCTCAATCTGGGCTGGTATTACTGCTATCATAACTTTCAACCAAATCCAGTTTTCCATCTTTTATCCTGTAAAAGTTAATAATGTAATCCTTTAGAGGAACAAGTATCATGTTATCACTGTTTCTATATTTAAAGGAATATGGAACCGGAGATTTGATATGTGTAAGTTCTTCTTTTATATATACTCTTGCCACATCATAATCTGAGGATTTCAAAGAGTCAAATTTGTTTTCTTTTGGGTTTATCATCCATTGTGGATAGCCGTGAACATACTTCGTATGTGGAAAAACCACATAAAGGTCTCTTCCGGATGAGTTTTTCATGTCCACCTGCTTATTGTCAGGGCCGGTCAAAACAGACGGAACTTCGATGTGATAATAATCTAAGAGTTCTTTATAATAGCTGCTTGATTCGGGTTCTGAATAAACGGTAAGATCTATTGTCAAAGGATTTATTTGGGCTATTTGGTTCAGATAAGATGCAAGTGAACGGGAAAGTTTCTCATTATTATGGGCAAATCCGCATATTATTATGAACTTGTCCTGAGGATTGTTTTGGATGACCTTCAGTATATTTTCCGCCGAAACAGAATCTCTGTTTTTATATTCGTAACCGTCATAAGCATGCAGTTTGAATCCGGTTTGTATGGCATTCCTGACAAGATTTGCCATATTCGGTTCATTTGTATATATTCCCATTTCTCTTTCTGGATAAGCCACTTCCTCATATTCGGCAGATAAAGCTTCCATAAACAGATGCCTGTAGCCATTGCCATATAAATCCTTTAATAAGGAATTGATAAAAGCGCGATGCTGCGGATATAAATGCGCTTCATTGAACATGATGATCTTTTCATCCAAAAAATTCTTCAAGATAAAATCTTTCGCATCTGATGGGGTAATTGTTTCTCCCAGTTCTTCGCTTTGCTTCAGCTTTTGTATGGGATTTCTAAAAAGCAAACCCGTTCTGTCCTTCTCTAAGATTCTGCCATTGAAAGTCTGGACTGTCATCAATGCCTGCCCATAGTAATCGCGGAATTTTTGATTTACATGAGTGCTGTCAATTTGGATTCTATGTTCTGCTTCCAAAAAATCCATATTGTTTTTCCATGCCTCACGCATATAATCAAAGGACCATAACGGATTATTATAGTCGATTTTTATTAATTGCGCAGAAATTGTACTGCAATAAAGTAACACGACTGATAAAAGTGAAAAAAATCTATTCATATAAATATCTTTTACATTTAAGTAATTCTCATGTAATAGCGATCTTATTATTTTATCGCCTCAAATCTGTCATTTTCCTTTTGAGCATATTCCTTAAAGAAACTTATCACATTCGGATAGAAATTCTCAAAGTTGCTATATTTTGCTTGCTTCTTTTCGTATTTTCTCAGCACATTAACCAATTCCGGCATCCACCTGAAGTTTCGTTGCATCTGTTCCAACAGTTCATTCCTTATTTCTTCCGGTTTGTATGCCTTATCCAGCATATAACAGATTACAGCCGCGCGGACAAGCGACTCATTGACCATGGTTTTCCAGTTATTGTATGCCTGTCTCGACATACTCCATTGTGAAGACTTGAACAAATCTACGGCAGCAGGCTCAAGTTCTTTTACGTATGCAGGATATTGGTTTTCATCCAGATAATGATTGATGAAGGAATGGTTAAATTCATGGATCAGTGTCGGCAGGTATTCCTTGCTATACATAGGCCTATCTTCCTTATCCACGTAATAGCCTACCACCGCAAAGACTTCCTTCTTTTTCCCTTTTACCTGCCGGTCTACTCCATAGTTTCCTCCGCCGTTGCAGAAACCGATGATCACCGAAAAAACTTCCTGCGGTTCATTGCCATAGAAACGAGGATACCAGTCTATATCAAAATGGTTGACGACATTGTCTTGATAAGACTTGATTCCCTTTTCATAAAGGCTTTTATGGGCTTTGAAAAACGCATTGAATTTTGTCTCTTTATAAAAGCTGTTGAGATGAGACAGAAATTCACCTTTATCCACTTCCTTCCATCTTTTGTCCAAGGTAGGGATTTCTTCTTCTATCAATGAAAGAGTACCGTTCCGGTTGTCCAGATGTATAGCCATGGACATGACCGCATCGAAAGAGATGCCATACTTGTTCCGAAGTGCTTGCATATATCCTACAGCCGGATGCACAGTATTATCCTTAAAATAGCTGTCCATGTCTTTTATGTACTGCCCTGCCATATCCATGTGATATTCCTGAAATCCTGCCATGCGGGACAAGATACTCATCAGTTCCACGTTTTCATTGACCTGCGGAACGACCGACTGCGCCTTTGCCCAAAGACAGCCCATGAGCAAGGCAAAAAGAATCATACATTTTTTCATATCGTAAATGGTTTATTATTCATAAAGCTTGGGAATAGCATCTGTTCCTGCTTAAAAAGACTTCAGCAGTGAACTGTTTACCGTCCTGTCCACCTCCTGTCTCACCTTCTTCGTCTGGCGGCCGAAGTCGAGGGTGTAGGCCAGTTTGATGTGACAGTACCGGCTGTTTGTCTTGAAATCTTCGTCCGAATAGTACGCGTAGAGTGCATGTTGGAACATCTTTCTGAACTTCCGGTCGGTGAAGGGAGATACAAGATTGACTTCCGCAAAGAAATTCCCTTTGCTATACGTACATTCCAGTCCGTAGTTGACGGGAGTCTCTTCTATACCCAGCGAAGTAGTATTGACGATTTTGTTTCTGAAATTGATATAGGGAGAAAGGCTGGTGTGCGAGGCCGCCAGTATCGCCCCATAATAGTGGATGTTCCCGCGGTTGGTGAACGACTTGACGAGATAGGTATCCTCTGCATAATAGTCGTGGACCACCGGATTATGCTCCAGCTTGTACTGGAGGATGGCCGAAAGCCCCGTTTTCTTTATCTTGCCGGAATGTATCTGTTTCTTCATGGCGCATCCCGTGATAAGAAAATGATTCTTCTTTTTCTACAAATGTATAGAATATTCAGAATAAAAACCCTCTTTTTCCCTTTAAAAAACCTCCCCTATCTGACGGTCGCCCTTCTATTTCAAACGAACAGTGTTCCATCCGTTTATCAAAAACGAATCATTGAGAATCGCAGACCTTCAAAAAGGAAGAATTCCCGGCCAGATTTTCCATTTCCTGTTTCCCGTTTATTTGAATGTTCATCTAAAATCACTACATTCGCAGTAGAATCAAAATCCAGTGGTTATGAGCAAGCTATATCCGGTAGGAGTGCAGAACTTTGAGAAAGTGATTTTAGGCGGTTATGAATATGTCGATAAAACTGCCTTGATTTATGAGTTGTTTAACACAGGAAGTTACTATTTCCTGAGTCGTCCGCGACGTTTCGGCAAGAGTCTGCTGCTGTCGACTCTCGAAGCCTACGCGCAGGGGAAGAAAGAACTTTTCAAAGGACTGGCGCTGGAAAAACTGGAGCGGGACTGGACGGTGTATCCGGTGCTGCACATGGATTTGAACACAGAAAAGTATGATACGCAAGCAAGTCTGGAAAACAAGCTGGAACTGACCCTGAAACAATGGGAGGGAGAATATGGTTATAACCCGGACGAGTATTCCGTAGCGACCCGTTTTGAGGGAGTGATTCGCCGTGCATGCGAGCAGACAGGCCGCCGGGTGGTGATTCTCATCGA
>ULRC01095070.1_pt1 | contig 26106 bp, 30 predicted proteins | sample 1955101 | NCBI WGS metagenome assembly ULRC01 (sample SAMEA4835672, study PRJEB28245) | human gut metagenome | biome: gut microbiome; material: fecal sample | place: Denmark | collected 2008 | reverse complement strand
ATAATGTATGTGAACAGTTATTAAAGTGGGGATATGATGTTGAAATAGCAGATGATTTCAATGATGTTTTAAAAAACTTTGTAAAGTATGAGCCGCAGCTTGTGCTTATGGATATCGGACTTCCATATTTTAATGGCTATCACTGGTGTATGCAGATAAGAAATATATCAAAGGTGCCAGTTATATTTATGTCATCAATGTCTGATAATATGAACATAGTTATGGCTATTAATATGGGTGGAGATGACTTTATTGTAAAGCCCTTTGATATCAATGTGCTTATAGCTAAGGTGCAGGCAGTGCTCATTTCTGTGCTATTATACGCCGCTGTATGCACAGTATCCGCCATCTACAGGAAGTACGATTCCATTTACAAAGCCAGAAGCATCATCACTTGCCAGAAACAGTGCAGCACCGATAAGCTCTTCCGGATTGCCGAATCTTCCCATAGGTGTTCCGGCGATTATCTTTTTTGCCCTCGGAGTCGGTGTGCCGTCACTGTTGAATAAAAGATCGTGATTCTGTTCGGCGGCATAGAAACCGGGAGCAATTGCATTGCAGCGGATTCCGCTCTGTCCGAAATGTGTTGCAAGCCACTGTGTCAGGTTAAGTATTGCACACTTGGCATTGCTGTATGTGACAACTTTGGTCAGCGGAAGAATTGATGAGACAGAGGCAATATTTATTATGCTGCCGCTGCGCTTTGCAACCATATCGCGTGTAAAGACCTGGATTGGAAGCAGTGTTCCCATAAAGTTCAGGTCCATGACCTCACGTATCTTAGCTTCGTCAAGATTCCAGAATGAATAGTCATCCGTGCCCGGCTCTTTTGCAAGCATCTCCGCTGCTGTTATGGCGCCCGGCTGGTTGCCGCCGGCACCGTTAATGAGTATATCGCAGCTTCCAAGTTCAGCCCTGATGGTCTCATATGTACTGATAAGGCTGGATTTGTCTGTGACGTTGCAGGTGTAGCCTCTGATTACTGTAGATTTGTTCTGTTCATCAGCTGCCTGCTGTGTTAAGCTGCTGATAACCTGTGACATTTTGTCACGATTACGCCCGATAAGTGCGACTGAAGCACCGCTTACAGCGAGTCCGTATGCCATGGCAGAGCACAGTGTGCCGCTTCCTCCGGTTACTATGGCGGTTTTGCCTGACAGATTGACATCAAATGGTATCTTCATATAAATTACCTCCATCTATTCGTATGTTTTATTAATGCATCTCCGGTTATACATAAGATGTGTATACATGGCATCCTGAGCTTTGACAGCGTTATGTTCTGCAATTGCACAGGCTATCTCACGATGGGTTTCAATGGTTTCTGTCTTAAGCACGTTACCGGTTGTTTTGACAAAAAGAGGAATTGAACTGTTGATTATCGGAATAAGTCTTGGAATAACAAGATTCTTACTTCCCATGGCAATAGCAGTATGAAATTCTATATCTTTCTGTGTGTGGTCTTTCTGGGCTTTGAGAAGTTCTTCAACCTCATCACATAATGAACAGATTCTGTTAATATCCCCACTGTCTGGATATGTAGCTGACATGGCAGCTATGGCAGGCTCCAGCAGGAATCTTATATCGAGCAGATCCTGCACAAGCTTTTTTTTGTCTGATATGAAGGTGAAACCAAAGGGATCATCGATTAATCCCGGGGAAGATGCAACGTATGTTCCGGATCCCTGCCGGATAGTTACAATGTTGCGTGAGGCAAGCAGCTTCATGGCTTCGCGGAGTGAACTCCGCCCTATATCAAAGCATTGTATAATATTATAATATTTTTTTGAGAATTTCAAAATGAACAAAATGCACAAAAAAGGCATGAATAATTAAGCATTTTTACGATGCTGCTTTTTCGTATAAATGATTATATTATAAATACATCAGATTAATCTGATGTAAATGATGATGCTAATTGACAAAAGTAACGAAAAACAGCAGATAGGTATGATGTATATTTAAAAATACATCATATGTAATGGAGAAGGTTGCAGAATGATACGTATACTGGTATATCTGAACGGCATGACAGATGCAGAGCATCTGATCCAGATGGCAGAAAAGTGTACAGACAGTGTTGATCTTGCGTGCGGATGAAAAAGATAAGGATGAAGTATATAAGAAGTTAGAGCAGATAAAGCTATTAAAATAAAAAGAAAGGCAGGATAATATTATGTGTTTCAATCAGTCAGGAAATGAGAAAGTCGGCTCCGGAAATGGATCCGCTGAGAATTGGTACAGGATGGAAGAAGGAAGACCTCGGAAAGGTACAGGTGATGAAATTACAGCCTTGCCAGCAGAGAGATGATTGCAAACATGATTGAAATACATGCCAATGCGACACAGTTTGATGCAGGTGTATATCTTTCAAGCTGCGGAGCATGCTCTTTCATTGGCACTGCTTCAACATTGCAGATTATGGCTGAAGCACTTGGCCTGGCACTTCCGGGCAGCGCACTTATGCCGGCAACAAGCCCTGATCTGCTGGATTATGCAATAGAGGCAGGACGACAGTCAGTAAGACTTGCAAAGATGAAGAATATGAGACCATCAGATATAGTAACACCTGAAAGCTTTGAAAATGCTATCCTTGTACATGCTGCAATATCAGGAAGCACCAAATCTGCATCTGGATGTTATGACAGTAACAGGCAGGACACTCGGTGAGAATCTTGAAGAACTCAAAGCTAATGGTTTCTACGAGAAATGTAATAAGTGGCTTGATGATTGTAACAGCAGATACAATATAAAAATCACAAAAGAGGATATAATAAGACCATATGACAATCCGATTGGCAGGGAGCGAAACTGAATATTGTAGGTATCGCAGGGAAAAGAATGCCTATGGAAGAAATTGATAAGGTATTTATGGAAAGAAGAAAACAGTGGAGACCAAAAGAGCGCAAATATAAGAAAGGGGTACTGAGACTGTTTAGTGAACTTGCAGCAAGCCCTATGAAGGGTGCTTATCTGGAATATGATAAGTAACTGATAAGCGGGTGATGCCGGATAGCTGAAAAAATTGTTATTTACATTCATGTCAAATTAGATTAAAATAATCAGAAGTTTCAGTAAATATAATTTTTGGAGGCAGTATGGGTAAGATTCATTCTATAGAAAGTTTTGGTTCAGTTGATGGTCCGGGAGTAAGATTTGTAATTTTTACGCAGGGATGCCATATGAGATGTCAGTTCTGCCATAATCCGGACACATGGAATATGGAAGACGGAGAAGAGATGTCAGCTGATGACCTTCTTAAGCAGGCTCTCAGATATAAATCATATTGGAAGAACAAGGGCGGTATAACAGTGAGTGGCGGAGAGCCGCTTCTGCAGATGGATTTCCTTATTGAACTGTTTACCAAGGCTAAGGCGAAGGGTGTCAATACAACACTTGACACTTCAGGTAATCCGTTTACACGCAAGGAACCTTTCTTTAGCAGGTTCAAGGAGCTTATGGAAGTAACTGACCTTGTTATGCTTGATATCAAGCAGATTGATGACGAGAAGCATAAGACGTTGACAGGCTGGAGCAATGCTAATATACTTGATATGGCAGAATATCTGTCAGAGACAGGCAAGCCGATGTGGATAAGGCACGTGCTTGTTCCGGGAGGAAGCGATGATGACGAGCTCCTTAAGAGACTTGATGCATTTATTAAGACTCTTAAGAATGTTGACCGCGTCGAAGTGCTTCCGTATCACACGCTTGGAACCTTCAAGTATGAGGAACTTGGAATTGATTATCCGCTTAAGGGAGTTAATCCACCGTCTAAGGAGAGGATTGATAACGCCAACAGGCTTCTCCATACGGCTGATTACACAGGCTATATGACGAGATAGCTTACATTTATATTTACATTTTATATGCGTATGACGCAGGAAAGAGGTAGACATGAAGAAGATCACCAAGGATACAACAATCGGTGAGGCAATTACAATTGATGAGGGAATTATTCCTATCCTTATGAGTGCAGGAATGCATTGCGTAGGATGCCCTGCATCACAGGGAGAGACACTTGAGGAAGCGGCAATGGTTCATGGTATGGACATTGACCAGCTTATGGAAGCAATTGAAGATTATATTGCATCTACAAACTAATCCGGAATTGATTCGGCATCATGTCGGATAGTCATAATAAAAAGCATTGGAACTGTTAATATATGTTCCAATGCTTTTTATTATGCCATCAGAGAACAAAAGCCATGATTAATCAGCTACTGTTCTTCTGAGATGTGCTTATACTTGGCACGTGTAGCCATTCCGCCTCTTAAGTGGCGTTCAGATTTGTTGATGTCGAGTACTTTGCGGACATTTTCGGCAAGCGTGTGGTTTATCGCAGGTAACCGCTCAGTCATGTCTTTGTGTATCGTGCTTTTGCTTACGCCAAAACGGGATGCAGCCTGACGGACTGTAGCTTTGCTGTCGATTATGTACTGTGCAATTGTAATGGCACGTTCTTCTATGTATCCTTTCAATAGATTCCCCCATCAAAGTGGTTTGTACAATGTATGAAAGTAACATAGAAAAAATAACTACAGAATTGCGTTGATTGACAAATCGGGACGCTTGGATAAATCAATAAATTCACCGTCGCACATTATTGATGGACGTGACAGGCGGTTGCTGTTAATAAGTACAACCTCACCGATCCGTCCGTCAGACAGGCGGACATTAGTGTGCAGGTAAGATGAAACAACATGATTAATAAACGGAAGCAGTACGTTAGGGTCATACTTGCTGAATGATTCATCCTCCATAATCTTAATAACATCGAAAGGACACATTGAACCGCGGTATACACGCGCGGCAGTCATTGCATCATATACATCTGCAACTGTAACAATCTTGGCCATGAGAGGTATCTTGTCACTCTTAAGACCGAAAGGATATCCTGAGCCGTCACACTTCTCATGGTGAAAAAGACATACCTCCTTAATGCGGTTATCAATATTTTTATCCTTAAGAAGATTAAAGCCTAAGTTAACATGGGTCTTGATAACATCAAATTCTGCAGCTGTAAGCTTGCCCGGCTTGAGAAGAATCTCTTCGGGTATCATAAGCTTACCTATGTCATGAAGAATGGCTGCGGTTGAGAGAACATTAAGATCATCTTCTGACATATTGAGCCAGCGGCCTATAATCGTTGCAATAAGTGATACGTTGACACAGTGTACGTATGTGAGGTCATCGTTCTTACGGAGGCTGTGAAGCATATCGAATACCTGGAGGTTGGAACGGCTGCCGGACAGGATACTGTCTGTATCTGCAATAAGGGTGCTGACGTCAATCTCTTTGTCACGGAATACAATATCATTAAGGTTGTTCTTTACAGTGGAAACGGTGCCGTTATATTCTTCTGTGAATTTGGTAAACTCAGGAGTTGCACGGAGCTTGTCAAAGTAAGTAGGCTCTGTATCTGTTCCCTGAATTCCATCATATATAAGTATCTCGAGAATGTGATTTTCAGCGATTGTGTTGATAAGATCCTGCGTGAGTGCAACCCCCTGTGGAACAATCATGTGTCCGCCCGGTGAATATACATCTCTGGCAAGGATCATGCCTTCTTTTGCTTCAAATATAAAAACTGTTTTTTCTTTTCCAGACTGCATAGATATCTGTCCTCCCTTATTAAATAACCATTAAAAAATAGACCTGAAACCATTATCTATAATTATATTTAATAAGCATGGTAAAGTCAAATATTTCCATAATGTTTAAAATTTTTATAAACATCTGTTAAATGCTTGACGAAAAGGGAGCCATGATGTAATATAAGCACGAAACTTAATAGAGTTTGATTTATCCCTTATTAAGAGTGGCGGAGATACATAGGATCTATGAAGCCCGGCAACCCCTTGCAGACCAATACCGGTGAATTACGGTGATGGGACAGGCAGAGGAAGGTGCCAACCTGAGCGGATTTTCGGAAGAGCGGTTTGTGATGACCTGAGTTTGGCTGTGTATGGCAGCGCAGGAAGTTATGATACTGCAACCGGAGAAGACGAACAATAAGAGGATTTCTGAATAACCGATGTGCGCAGAAGTCCTTAGTAATAAGGACTTTTTATTTTTGCAGACAATGAGCGGAACCGGTATTTATACGGGGCTGGTGTCTGCACACCGCAATCTGCAGAAAGGGTGAATCAACAAATATTTACACATCAATATAGAGGAGAATGAGATGGAAAGAAGATTATTTACATCAGAGTCAGTTACTGAAGGACATCCTGATAAAATCTGTGACCAGATATCAGATGCAGTTCTTGATGCACTTATGGCACAGGATCCATACAGCCGTGTTGCATGTGAGACACTCACTAACACGGGATTTGTAGTAGTTATGGGCGAGATTACAACCAAGGCTAATGTGGATATCAGCCAGATTGTGCGTGATACAGTGGTTGAGATTGGATACGACAGCTCGGATAAGGGATTTGATGGCAATACATGTGCAGTTATGGTTGCGCTTGATAAGCAGTCACCTGATATCGCAATGGGTGTTGATAAGGCACTTGAGGCAAAGAATGGTGAAGAGACTGATGAGCAGATAGATGCAATCGGTGCCGGAGATCAGGGTATGATGTTCGGATATGCAACTAATGAGACAGAAGAGTATATGCCATATCCTATCGCACTTGCACAGAAGCTTGCGAAGAGACTTACAGACGTGCGTAAGAACGGAACACTTCCATACCTTCGTCCGGATGGTAAGACACAGGTAACAGTGGAGTATGACGAGAACGGTAAGCCTGTACGCCTTGATGCAATTGTAGTATCATCACAGCATGCACCTGAAGTAACACAGGAGCAGATCCACGAGGATATCAGGAGAGAAGTAATCGATGCAATCGTTGATCCTGCAATGGTAGATGATAATACAAAGATTTTTATCAATCCTACAGGACGTTTCGTGATTGGCGGTCCTCAGGGTGACTCAGGTCTTACGGGACGTAAGATTATCGTAGATACTTACGGCGGATATGCACGTCACGGCGGCGGAGCTTTCTCAGGTAAGGACTGCACAAAGGTTGACCGTTCAGCAGCTTATGCAGCACGTTATGTTGCAAAGAATCTTGTTGCAGCAGGAATTGCTGACAAGTGTGAGATCCAGCTTTCATATGCAATCGGTGTAGCCCATCCTACATCAATCATGGTTGATACATTTGGTACAGGAAAGCTTCATGAGGATAAGATTGTTGAGATTATCCGTGAGAACTTTGATTTAAGACCTGCAGGAATCATTAAGATGCTTGACTTAAGAAGACCGATTTATAAGCAGACAGCTGCTTACGGACACTTCGGACGTAATGACCTTAATCTTCCTTGGGAGGCACTTGATAAGGTTGATGCACTTAAGAAGTATCTGTAAATGATTTAACTTTATAATGACTGACGATTCAGGCTATTGCATACTCAGATTGAGAGAATGCAGCAGCCTGAATTTTTTTTTGAGCTTTTTTAAATTTCCCCTTTTAAATTCGCAGCATTTTGTATATAATGTAAGATAATAATGTCAAATAGTATGCGTATGTGTATTATGGCATTCGCATCGAACATAGATGGACACAAACAGACTTATTCAAGAAAGGTTAAAAAGGTAATTTTCAATGTTAACAACAGATATCGGAATCGACCTTGGAACAGCGAGTATTTTGGTTTATATAAGAGGTAAGGGCGTTGTGCTCAAGGAGCCTTCAGTAGTTGCATTTGACAGGGATACTAATAAGATAAAGGCAATCGGTGAAGAGGCAAGACTTATGCTTGGACGTACACCGGGCAATATTGTTGCGGTAAGACCGCTCCGTCAGGGTGTTATCTCTGATTATACGGTAACAGAGAAGATGCTTAAGTATTTCATTCAGAAGGCAATCGGCAAGAGGATGCTTAAGAAGCCTAGAATCAGTGTATGTGTGCCTAGTGGTGTAACAGAGGTTGAGAAGAAGGCTGTTGAGGATGCAACACTTCAGGCAGGAGCAAGAGAAGTTGCTATTATTGAGGAACCTATAGCAGCAGCAATCGGTGCAGGTATTGATATATCAAGGCCATGCGGTAACATGATCGTTGATATCGGCGGCGGTACAACAGATATCGCTGTCATATCACTTGGAGGAACAGTAGTAAGTACATCAATCAAGATTGCAGGTGATGATTTTGATGAGGCACTTGTACGTTATATGCGTAAGAAGCATAATCTCCTTATAGGTGAGAGAACAGCTGAGGATATTAAGATAAAGATCGGCTCGGCTTATCCGAGAGCGGAAGTAGCCAAGATGAACGTAAGAGGACGTAATCTTGTAACAGGTCTTCCTAAGACTGTAGAGGTTACATCAGAAGAGACAGAGGAAGCACTCAGAGAGGCTACTTCACAGATTGTTGAAGCAGTTCACAGTGTACTTGAGAAGACACCGCCTGAACTTGCATCTGATATAGCTGACAGAGGCATTGTACTTACGGGAGGCGGAAGTCTTCTCCAGGGACTTGCAGAGCTTATCGAGGCTAAGACAGGTATTAATACTATGACAGCGGAGGATCCTATGACAGCTGTTGCAATCGGAACAGGTAAGTTTATAGAATTCTTAAGCGGATACAGGGACGAGAATTAACAGCATGGATGCATACGGCTTTGGGCCGATGGAGGTATTTTAATGGTTAAAGGTTTATACACAGCCTATACGGGCCTGGTAAACCAGCAGAACAGACTTGATGTTGTATCTAACAACCTTGCCAATGCTGCAACAACTGCATATAAGAAGGAAGGTCTTACATCACAGTCGTTTGATGAAGTAATGGCTTATAAGGTTAAGGATGCAAGCGTAGGCACTGTGAATCAGTATATCGGTGACCTTAATCTCGGGGTTAAGATTGGTGAGTCATACCGTGATTATTCGCAGGGGTCATTCCGCGAGACAGGGGAGAATTTTGACCTTGCACTCTCAGGGGATGGTTTTTTCTCAATCTCATTTACGAACAAAGCAGGCGAGACATCAACGATGTACACGCGTGACGGTAACTTTTCAATGACTAAGGACGGATATCTTGTTACTAAGGATGGTGATTTTGTCCTTGGAGAGGGTGGTCCCATACAGCTTCCTACGGATGCTGCCAAGATTGCAATAGACAGGGACGGTACCATCACTGCTGACGGTGTGCAGATAGACAAGCTCGCAATCACTGATTTTGAGGATTATAACTATCTCGAGCAGTATGGTGAGAATCTCTACAGAGCGCTTGATACCGCAACAACGAAGGATGCAGCAGGACAGGTATATCAGGGATATCTTGAACAGTCTAATGTCAATGTCGTATCAGAGATGGTCGAGATGATTACAATATCAAGAGCATTTGAAGCTAACCAGAAGGCGATGAATGCGGCAGACGATACACTTAAAAAGGCGGTTACGTTAGGACAGCTCTAATCGGCTGATAAGTGATAATGTATAAAGATAATGTATAAGGGAGCGGGCGCTGACAGACTCCTGTTAATCTATAATAATTACCAGCGCAGAAATGAGGCTTATTATGATGCGTTCATTATGGACTGCTGCTTCAGGAATGACAGCACAGCAGACTAATGTAGATACTATAGCGAATAACCTTGCTAATGTTAATACAACGGGATATAAGACAGAATCAGCCGAGTTCAAGACTCTGCTTTATCAGAATCTTCAGACTAAGACAACAACTGCCAACGGCGAGAATAAGCCGGTTAATGCACAGGTGGGACTTGGTACGAGGAACTCTTCTATAACATCACATTATACTCAGGGACAGTTCCTTGACAGTGATAATACATTTTCATTTGCAATTAATGGTGATGGTTTCTTCGGCGTTATGGGTGATGACGGTAATACATACTATACACGTAACGGTAATTTCTTCATATCACCGCTTCAGGACGGAAGCATGATGCTTTGTACATCAGATGGCAATGCGGTACTGAATTCAGAAGGAGCACCTATTACATTTAACAATATGGAAGCTAATAAGATTACTGTTGATGCTGACGGACAGTTTATGTATCCGGACGATACGGGCAATCCTGCAGCGATAGGAATACAGTTCGGACTCTATCAGTTCACTAATCCGTCGGGACTTGATAAGACCTCAGGAGGACTTCTTGCAGCAACTGATGCATCAGGCACTGCACTTAATGAGTCGGTTGACCGGGTTACAAAGAAGAGCCAGCTTAAGCAGGGATATCTGGAAGGCTCTAATGTTAATGTTGCAACTGAGATGGTTAATCTTATAACTGCACAGAGAGCTTACGAGCTCAATTCCAAGGCTATTAATGCCTCAGATGAGATGCTTCAGCAGGCTAACCAGTTATACAGATCATAATTAAGCCGGATGTAATTCCGGGGGATTGACGGGCAGCCGGGAATGTCCTGAGGGATGTTCAGGAGAACGTCAGGAATGGAGAGTGGAATGAGTGATCTGATTACTAGCGGAATCGGTTCGTATTATATGGATTCTGTATCTGACACATCATCTTCAACATCCGAACTTGAGAAGACACTTGGCAGCGGTGATTTGTCTAATGCGTCCGATGACGAGCTCATGCAGGTGTGCAAGGACTTTGAAAGCTATTTCATCGAGCAGATGTTCAAGTCTATGGAGAAGATGATACCGAAGGATGAAGATGAGGATGAAAGCTCATCTATGAGTTCTATGACAGATTATTACAAGGAAGAGATGATGAGCAAATATGCTGAGTATGCTTCGGAGTCTGATGGCGGAAAAGGGCTTGGAATAGCACAGACGCTCTATGAGCAGATGAAGCGCACATATGGTTCGTCAGAACTTCCGGAGCAGATATAATTTTTATGGATGAATATGGCAATATAATTGATGATTCACAGGCTTCTGAAGTGTTCGGGGATTCTGTACATGAGATAGAAGGATTTGTGGAACATATAATATACCGCAATGAGGATAACGGATATACGGTGTTTAACACAATGTTCAAGGACCGGGAGGTGACCTGCATAGGCACCTTCAGTTATCTGAATGAAGGCGAATATATAGTGGCACAGGGGAGTTATGTCAAGCACCCGGTGTACTGGAAACAATTCAAAATAACTTCATATGCTCTCAAGACCCCTGAAGACGAAAAGGCGGTCCTGAAGTATCTTGGCTCTGGCGCAATCAGAGGAATAGGCGAGAAGACGGCACAGAATATTGTTAATTATTTTGGCGCGGATACATTCAGAATTATTGAGGAAGAACCGGAGAGACTTGCGGAGATTAAGGGAATAAGCATGAAAAAGGCTATGGATATAGCTGACCAGCTTATAGGACGCAAGGATATGCGGAATGCGATGATGTTCCTGCAGAAGTACGGAATATCGATGAATATGTCTTCTAAGATATACGAAAAGTATGGCGAAGGAATATATGCGATTATTCAGGAGAACCCATACAGACTGGCAGATGATATCGGCGGAATAGGATTTAAGATGGCTGACGATATTGCACAGCGCGTGGGAATCAGATCGGATTCGGACTACAGAATAAGAAGCGGAATACTTTATGTGCTTCTTAATGCAACTGCGGCAGGGCATACATTTCTCCCAATGGAAGATCTTGTGGAAGCAGCCAAGGCGCTTCTTCTTGTTGATATCGATGATATTTCCCATTATGTTACTGACCTCGCACTTGAGAAGAAGGTCGTAATCAAAAATAATAATATATATGCGTCTTCATATTACTATATGGAGCTGAAAGCGGCAGCAAAGCTTGTACAGCTTGATATTGAATATGGAATTAATGATGCTGCCGTAAAACAGGCGCTTGAGTCTATCGAAAAAAGTGAAGGGATTACTCTTGACGATATGCAAAGAGAGGCTGTTATAGGGGCGATACGCAACGGACTGATGATTATAACGGGCGGACCTGGTACAGGCAAGACTACAATCATCAATACCATTATAAGGTATTTTGAGATGGAAGGCATGGATATACGCCTTGCTGCACCAACGGGAAGAGCGGCTAAGAGAATGTCTGAGACAACCGGGTATGAAGCGCAGACTGTACACAGACTTCTGGAAGTTAACGGCGGCATGGATGATGAGCATTCAGGTGCTGGCTCGCATTTTGAGAGAAATGAGATGAACCCGCTTGAGACGGACGTTATAATTGTGGATGAGATGTCTATGGTTGATATTAATCTCATTAATGCCCTCCTTGCGGCTGTTGTCGATGGCACAAGACTTATACTTGTCGGTGATGTTGACCAGCTTCCGTCTGTCGGTCCCGGCAATGTACTCAGGGATATGATTAATTCAGAATGCTTTAATGTTGTTAAGCTTACAAGAATTTTCAGACAGTCTGATGAGAGTGAGATTATAACTAATGCGCATGCCATTAACCGCGGTGAGGATGTTGCGCTCAACAAATACAGCAGGGATTTTCTTTTTATACACAGAGATACGCCGGAGGCAATAATAGCAGCACTCTGCACGGTTGTGCGTGACAAGCTTCCGCGTTATGTTGATGCTGATGTGTCAGAGATTCAGGTTATGACGCCTATGCGCAAGGGCGTTGTGGGCGTTGAAAAGCTTAATCAGACACTTCAGACATACCTTAACCCTCCCGAAGCTTCCAAACTCGAAAAGGAATTCGGACAGGTTACGTTCCGCGTCGGTGATAAGGTAATGCAGATACGCAACAATTACCAGATTGAGTGGGAAAGACGCAGCAGATACGGCATTGTAAATGAAACCGGCATGGGAGTATTCAATGGCGATACCGGAATTATCGAAGAAATAAGACCGTATACGGAGGAGGTTGTCGTAAGATTTGATGATGACAGGTATGTAAAATACGGCTATAAGCAGCTTGAGGAACTGGAGCTTGCGTATGCGATAACCGTACACAAATCACAGGGCAGCGAGTACCCGGCAGTTATAATACCGATGTTTCCGGGACCGAGAATGCTTATGACACGTAATCTTTTGTATACGGCGGTTACGAGGGCGAGAAAATGTGTCTGCCTTATAGGACGTGAGGACTGTTTCAGGGAGATGATTGCCAATGGCAATGAGCAGAAGAGATATTCGTCACTTGATGTGCGGATAAAAGAGGTCAGGGGGGATTGATTGCATAGGGGAATACTTAAGGGGGCTGTAAAGTTTCTGTATCCTGATGTCTGCCCGGTCTGTTCGGATGTTATGACAGATCAATCCGGAATATGCACAACATGCAGGGAAAAATTAAAATATATCCACAATCCGCGCTGCCTTAAGTGTGGAAAACAGATGTCAGACGGGGAGCGGGAGTACTGTTACGACTGCATGACGCATCATCATTCATATACACAGGGAATAGCGGTCTGGGGATATACTGATGGGATAAAGCAGTCAATATACAGATTTAAGTATCAGAATTGCAGATGCTTTGCGGATATATATGCACAGGAGATTGAATCGCAGTATGCAGAACACATAAAGCGATGGGGAGCGCAAGCAATACTTCCGGTGCCGCTTCATGCAAAGAGACTTGCTGACAGAGGCTTCAATCAGGCGAAGCTTGTTGCGGACGCATTGGGAAAACGGCTTGGAATACCTTCGGATGACACTGTGCTTATCAGAGACAGGAGTACCGTACCACAGAAAGAGCTGGATGACAAACAAAGATTTAAAAATCTTGAAAATGCTTTTATTATTACGGAAAATGTAGTAAGATATAAAAAAGTAATTATACTGGATGACATATATACAACAGGAGCCACTATGGATGCATGCGCAAAAGCACTTCATGAAGGCGGAGTACATGAGGTGTACAGTGTTGTACTTTGCATAGGGAGAGGGTTCTGAGGTATAGGCTGAGGCCGGTTTTGTGCACTATAATGTTGATGTGCTATAATAAGGGAATGGAGGAGATAGTCATGGATGTACGTAATTGCAGAATGTGTGGATCACTTTATAATTATATAGGAGGACCTTACAGGGGACTTTGTCCGAGATGTGTCCAGAAGATGGAAGATAAGTTTGCCAAGGTTAAGGAATATATAGAGGAGAATCCGGGTGCTACGATGACAATGATTTCGGAAGAGTGTGATGTAACACCTGAGCAGATTCAGAGATGGGTACGTGAAGACAGGCTTGCGTTTGCGGATGATTCACCTATCGGAATTCCGTGTGAGGGATGCGGTACCATGATTAAGTCAGGCCGCTTCTGCGATAAGTGCCGTGCTAATATGGCAAACGGCTTTTCACAGGCATATGCACAGCCGGAACCTGCGAAACCACAGAGAAAGACTGACAGTAATGCAAAGATGCGTTTCTTTGAGTAGATGTGAATATTGCGGAATGTAAGAGCATGGCAGAGGGTATATGAATGTACGCTTTGGCATGCTTTTTTAAAAATGATTTGAAAATGTTCAAATTGCTGTTAAGTTTTTTGAAAATGTGTCCGATACATTTGACAGGAATATTAATGGAGGTGATATGCTTATGCGTATAGATGCTTATAATGCAGTGAGTCAGGTATACCAGACAAAGGCTGAATACAAGAGCAAAGCAACCGGAAAGCAGGCTGATAATGAATATAAGTATGAGATTTCAGATTCAGCTAAGAGTTATTCGGTAGCAAAGAAAGCAGTCGCTGATGCCTCAGATGTCAGAATGGATAAGGTTGCCGATATTAAGGCAAGACTGGCAGCAGGAACATATAATGTCAGTGCAGAGGCAATCGCGGACAAGATACTTGGTAATATGGAGACTATAGTATTCTGATAAGCGGATTCAGGTAGAATATTTGGGACAGGTGGATTGAAGTGGCAAGTCTGATTGAGAATCTTATTGATGTATTAGGAAAAGAAGATATTGAATATAAGAGCCTTCTTGATATTGCAAAGGAGAAGACCGATGCAATTATCAGGAATGATATTGATGAACTTCAGATTATTGTCGGAAGAGAACAGCAGATAATAGAGAAGCTGGATGCTCTTGAGTCAGCGAGAGAAGAACATGTGGAAGATATTGCCAATGTTCTTAATGTCCCACTTGATGAGATGAAGATTGACAGGCTTATCCGCATGATGGAGAAACAGCCGCAGTTCCAGCAGGAACTCATCAGAGTGCATGACAGCCTGAAGGAAACGATGAATCAGTTGATAATGCTTAATGATAATAACAGGGTATTGCTGCAGCAGTCGCTTGACATGCTTGAGTTTGAGATCAACATAGCCAAGAGTGCTAAGATGGCACCTGTTACGGCCAACTATGGCAAGGATGCGTATGGAGTTGGACAGTCCGTCAGCGAAGGAACATTTGACGCGAAGCAGTGAGATATAAGACTGGAAAGGGGACACCACAATGGCTAATGGAATGACGGGATTGTATGTTGGCAGCTCAGGCCTTCGTTCCGCACAGACGGCTCTGAACACGACAGCACATAACCTTGCTAATGTCAATGTCAAGGGATATACACGGCAGCAGGTTGCATTATCGTCAGCAGAATATTTTAAGATAGGACAGACAATAACACAGGATAAGTCTTATGGAGTAGGTGTTGATACACTTGCAATAAGACGAGTAAGAGATGATCTTATAGATGCAGCTTACAGACAGGAGAATGGACGACTGGGATATTATTCAACACAGTATGACGCAGTTGTTGAGATTGAAAGCCTGTTTGGAGAGCTTAACGGGGTAACATTTGAGGATTCACTTAAGGATCTTAAGAATGCCATCAACGAACTAAGTTATGAACCGGAGAGTACGATTAAGAGAAGTGCACTTATTCAGATGTCAACAACATTTATCGATCGTGCAGGCTCTATATATAAAGGACTGAAGGATTACCAGACAACACTTAATACTAAGGTTTCCAATACGGTTGACAGAATTAATGAGCTTGGAGAGACGATAAGTTCACTTAATAAGAAGATAACACAGGTTGAACTTTCGGGTGAGCGTGCGAATGATCTTCGTGATCAGAGAGATAAGGCGCTTGATGAACTAAGTGCATATGCCAAGGTTACATATCAGGAGACTGATAATAAGACACTTCTTGTTACACTTGAAGGATTTTCATTCGTTACATCTTTTGGTGTTAACAAGATGGGAACAGAAGACATAGATGGAACAGGATTGTTAAGACCGGTATGGGAAGCATTCAATAACAGAGCTGTTTTTAATGATTTTGAGGAGATAACAGCAATCAATAATAATGATATTGGTGAGCTCAAAGGACTTCTTCTCGCAAGAGGTAATACAACAGCTGATTACACGGATGTTCCGGTAAGACCGGAAGCGAAGGATTATGCAGGCGGTGATACGGATCCGCAGTATCTTGCAGACTACGCACAGTATGAAAAGGATGCCGAATACTACAATAAGTATATTGAACCATCAGTAATACTCAGCACTATGGCTGGCTTTGACAAACTTGTTAACGGAATAGTTACATCACTTAATGATATACTTTGTCCACAGACAACATACGACAGTGCGACAAAGCTTACATATACTGATAATAACGGCAATACAAAAGAGATTCCGGGCTGCGAAGAGATTACTAATGCGGATGGTTCCAAGACTTACAGGTATAAGGTACTTGATAAGGAAAAGTCAAGCGTTGGCATGGATGACAATGAGACGATGGGAACAGAGCTTTTTTCGCGTAAGAATACAGAACGTTACATTAAGATTAATGTTAACGGTGAAGATATGTATGTGTTCAATACGCAGAACCAGTTCGGAAGTGAGTCTGATTATACACTTGGCAACATTGAGGTTAATCCGACTGCAGCACAGCATAAGGAACTTATTCCGCTGTCCAAGAAGAATGACGGCGGTGAGGACAGGGACAAGGCGATGGAACTCCTTGAGGCATGGAATGTCAAGTTTGCAGCAATTAGTCCGTCTAAGTATGCCAAGGAAGATTTTATGTCATTCTATGACAGTGTAGTTGCTAATGTGGCTACTACGGGTGAAGTGCTTAAAGGAATGGTTAATACGCAGTCATCGATGGCAGACGGATATGATTCGCAGCGAATGATGACTGAGAGTGTATCTTCTGAAGAAGAACTTCAGAACATGATTAAATATCAGCAGGCGTACAATGCAGCATCAAGATATATCAATGTGGTTGACCAGATGCTTGAACACATTGTGACGCGGCTTGGAAGTTAATAAAGACAAGGATGGAGTTATGGCAGTATGGATGCTGGCAAAGCATTTGTGCTGCCTTTGTATTCATTTTGATTAAGAGGAAGGTGAGAAGAGATGCCATCAACATTTTTTGGGTTGAATATAGCTTACACAGGGCTGCAGGCAGCAAGCGTATCTATTAATACGACAGCACATAATGTATCAAATGTAAACACAAAGGGATATTCACGTCAGCAGACTGATGTGAGCGCAGATAACGCACTTCGTACATACGCCAAATACGGTACGGCAGGTTCGGGTGTAATTGTCAACAGCATACAGCAGGTGCGCGACAGCTATTATGATGTTAAGTACCGCAGCAATGAGACTAATTACGGATATTACAATACAATGCAGACATATATGACCCAGCTTGAGGATTATCTCAATGAGTATACACTTGAGGGATTTACCAAGGCTTATGCGGATTTCTTCCAGTCAGCCATACAGCTTCAGGAGCAGCCGGCGGAGGAATCTGTCCGTAATCAATTTATCAATAAAGCGCAGAGTCTCGCAGATTATTTTAATACTCTTTCAAGTAACCTTAAGAACGTACAGAAGGATACGAATGAAGAGATTGGTAACAGGGTAGATAAGATTAATACTATTTCGACAAGCATTGCATCTCTTAATAAGCAGATTAACCAGATTGAGGCTAATCACGGAACTGCTAATGATCTGCGTGATGCACGTAATAACCTTCTTGATGAGCTTTCACAGATTGTTAATATAGAGACAACAGAGACACCGGTTGGTGTTAATACCAACTGCTTTAAAGTATATATTAACGGACAGGTGCTTGTAGACAATAATAATTCCAACAAGCTTATGGTAACGGCGAAGGAGAACCCACGTAATGCATCTGATGCGGATGGCTTGTATCAGATTACATGGGAGAGCGGAATGAGCTTTGGTGAATACAGCAGTACTCTCAACGGTTCGCTTAAGGCACTTATCGAGGCAAGAGACGGATGTAATGGCGAGATAGAAAAGCAGACAACAGATGCCAATGGCAATCCTGTTCTTGAGACAGAAGGAGTTTCGGTCAACAATACTAATTTTAAGGGTGTACCTTATTACCAGTCAAAGCTTAATGAATTCGTACAGATATTCACAACTGCCGTTAATGATGTGCTTGCAGGTCCTAATGCCAGAACGATTAACGGAGAGAAAGGAATTCCACTTTTTGTATCAAAGTATGAGGACGCAGCGATGAGCGCATCAAGTATCACTGTTAATAATGAACTTGTTCTTGACCAGTCTAAGCTTGCAACGACAACGGATGAGAATAAAGGCGAATCATACAATGACCTGGTTGAGAGCATACTTGAGCTCAGGGATAAGAAAATGTATGGCAATGGAACGGGCGGTTATTTTCTTGAAAGTATTATGGGCGATGTGGCTATTGATTCCAGCAAGGCAACACAGTTCAACAAGAACTTTACTAATCTCAAGACAACGGTACAGAATCAGAGACTGTCAGTTATGGGCGTTGATCAGGATGAGGAAGGCATGGACCTTATGAAGTATCAGGAGGCATACAACCTCAGCGCCAAGATGATGTCGGTTATGAATGAGATATATGACAGACTTATTAATGGAACAGGAGTGTAAAATCATATGAGAATAACTAATACAATGATGATCAACAATTCACTTGCCAATATAGCAGTGAATAAGAATCAGCTCAGTACGCTCGATACACAGATGTCTACAAAGAAGAAGATAAACAGGCCGTCTGAGGACCCTATTATTGCAATTCGTGCTCTCAGACTCCGTTCGAGCCTTAACGAGGTCACACAGTATCTTGAGAAGAATATACCTGATGCCAATTCATGGATGAAGGTAATTCAGGGCGCACTTGAAGAGGGAGAGAATGTTGTCAGCGATCTCTACAAGAATTGCAATCAGGGTGCTACTGATTCATATTCCACAGAGCAGAGGGCAACTCTTGCGGATGACCTCCAGAATCTCAAAGAGACATATTATGACCAGGGTAATGTAGATTATGCGGGAAGATATGTCTTCTCGGGATACAGAACAGATTCAAGACTTACATTTGCATCAGAGGCAGAGGCTGATAATTACAGCTACAGTATTACACAGGGGCTTACGGCTGACAACTTTGATACCAAGTATGTGTACAGCAATCCGGTAGACGTTACGGATCTTGAGAGTTATATAAACAGTACTGCCGCAATACCTGATGTTGACAGGGCAGAGGTATATCGTATGCGGCTCGCATACAGTGATACGGATTCCAATACAATCCCTGTGCTTCAGTATCAGAAGACAGATGCGAGCGGTAAGCTGGTTACAGATGCAGACGGCAATCCTGTCATGGTTAATGTTGCCGATAAGTATCCTATTAAGTCAACAACTGATGATAATGCAATTCCGGGAGACAATGAGATATTATATAATGCCAACACAGGCGAGCTTATCTTTGGCAAGAATGCATACCTTGAGACACGTAACCAGAAGAATCTTAATGTGACATACAGCAAGACTAACTTTGATAAGGGCGATGTAAAGCCGGAACATTATTTTATGTGCGTACGTACCGACAGAGATGCAAAGGCACTTGCCGATAAGAACGGGACAGCATATACACCGATAACATACAATGAGGAGCTTGCCGCCGATAATTACGGAATGCTTGACAAGCAGCTTGAATACATGGTTAACTTTTCGCAGAAGATAAGAGTTAATTCATCTGCTTCACAGTGCTTTAACATTTATCTCGGAAGGGATGTTGATGATCTTAGCAGCACAGTAAGTACCGTAAGCGATATTGAGACTGCACAGGCTAAGCTTAAGCAGATGAAGGAATCTCCGATGTATGCTAACGATGAGGCTGCGCAGAAGAGAATAGAGGAGCTGTCGGAAGTGCTTGATAAGCAGTTTGATCTTGCTAAGGATTCAATGCAGGAAGTATTTGACGCAGGAGTGACAAAGATGCAGAATTACGATCAGGAGAATCGTAAGCAGCAGGCGGATATCGGCAACAGACTATCAAGGCTCGAGCTTAATGAGTCTAGACTTACAGAGCAGCAGACTAACTTTAAAGAACTTAAGTCTAAGAATGAGGATGTTGAACTCGAGGATGCGATGATTAATTATTACTCAGCTGAGCTTGTATACAATTCTTCGATAAGTGCGGCAAGTAAGGTTGTCCGCCAGTCACTTCTTGATTTCTTATAAATAAACGGCCGGAAGCATATGATAATTATTATATTGCGAAGGGCGGAATTGGAGGCGTTGATTATGGTCGTTGAGACTAAATGGTTTGGTACTATTGATATCAGCGAAGACAAGATAATTACATTTGATATGGGAATTATGGGCTTCGAGGATTATAAAAAATTTACTATCATATATGATTCGGAGAGAGATAACGGCAGGGAGGTTGTATGGCTCCAGTCAGTTGATGATAAGAATTTTGCATTACCTGTTATGAATCCGGATATTGTATACAAGGGATATGATCCGGTTGTTGAAGATGAGCTTCTGGCTTCAATCGGGGATGATATCCTTAATGCACCACTTATGGTATTTGTTACACTTACTGTAGGACAGGATATTAAAAAGATGACATGTAACCTCAAGGCACCGATTATAATAAATGCAGATACCCGCAAAGGATGCCAGCTTATTGCTGATAATGAAGAATATCCTGTTAAGTATCCTATATATGATATAATAAGTGCTGCTTCAAAGAAGGGCGGTGAATAGGATGCTGGCATTATCAAGAAAAAAGGACGAGGCTATCGTTATTAATGACGATATCGAGATTAAAGTCATTGAGATAAAAGGCGACCAGGTCAAGATAGGAATAAGTGCCCCTAAGTCAGTGCCTATCTATCGTAAGGAAGTGTATGTGCAGATTCAGGAAGCTAATAAGGCGGCTGCAAATTCTGTAGATGCGGATACGCTCAAAAATATTTTTAAATAGGTTAATTTTTTATGGCATGATGCCGATAAAACAATATAGAAAAAGTTAGATTATGTATTTTTTTGATGCACATGGAGGTGTTAATCATGGGAATGGACTCAGTTAAAGGCGTAGCACAGGCAGTATCTATGCAGCCTCAGACATTGACTCAGACAAAGAATGCTGCACAGCCAAAGCAGGCAGATACAGCAACGGAACAGTATGTACAGCAGGCTCAGTCTGCAACACAGAAGGCGGTTGTATCAGCTAAGGCCGGTGACGGTACACAGGACAGCAAGACAGGCAGTGATTCAAAGCGCGATATGCAGTCTGATATTGAGGCAATGAAGAATGTTGCGAAGGATGTCAACAAGATAATCAATAAGAATACAATAGCAGAATTCGGCTATCACGAAGAGACACACAGGATAACGATTAAGATTAAAGATAAGGATACAGATGAGATTATCAAGGAGATACCTTCTGAGAAGGCACTTGAACTTCTTGAAAAGGCGTGGGAACTTGCAGGTATCCTTGTAGATGAGAAGAGATAGGAGGCGGATACAATGCCGATAAGACTTTCAGGTATGAGCTCAGGACTCGATACAGATGCAATTGTACAGGCACTGGTGTCCTCATATTCAACGACTAAGACTAATCTTGAAAAAGCACAGACTAAGCTTTCATGGAAGCAGGATGCATGGAAGACACTTAATACGAAGGTGTACAGCTTCTATACAGGCAAGCTTTCTGCTATGAGACTTAGCTCTTCATACAGTAAGAAGACATCATCAGTTTCTAATTCGACGATTGCCAAGGTTACGGCATCATCAGGCGCGGTTAACGGTAATCAGAAGCTTATTGTTAAGCAGCTGGCATCAGCAGGATACCTGACAGGCGGTGTCATATCCGCAACGAAGGATGGCGAGAAGGCTTCTGTTACAGGAAGTACCAAGCTTAGCGAGATAACCGGCATGGGTGATTATGCTAATGGCGGAACACTTAAGGTCAAGGCAACAGCATCAGGCGGGACGAAGACTGTAAGCCTTACATCAGATATGACAGTTAATCAGTTTGTTGCAGCACTTAAGGATGCAGGTCTCAGTGCTAACTTTGACTCAGGCAACCAGAGAATATTTATTAACAGTAAGACGTCAGGTCTTGATGGAGAATTCACTCTTGAAGGGGCTGATGGCAATGGCACGGGTGCACTTAAGGCACTTGGGCTTCTTACATCATCAGAGGCTAAGAATAATTATTCAACAGTTGCCGGATGGACAGATGCAGATGTAGTAGCTAATGCAAAGTCTGCTTATAATTCAAAGATAGCATCTTATAATAAGACGATACAGTCATACCTTGCAGGCAATTCGAGTCTTAAGAATGCTAACGAGACGACACTTGCATATCGCAAGGAATATGCTGAGATATACGCTGCCAAGCTTTCATATGAAGATACATATGACGCAGATGGCAAGCTTGTATCACAGACTGCAACAGCTGCGAGCAGGGCAGAGGCTCTCAAGGCAGTTAATGAGAAGATAGATGCTCTTAAGAACAGCGACCGTAAGAAAGAGCTTGAGGACCGTAAGGCAGCAGGAGAGAAGCTCAATGATACAGAGACAGCTGAACTTGATGAGTTTAATTCAAGAATTGCAGTTGCGGAGAAGGTCGCCGGAGATCTTGGCAACGATACACTTTCGGTGACACGTACCCGGAAAGAAACTGTTAATGATGACGGATCTACAACTGCCGTAATGGAAGATAACGACATTGACAAGTATATCAACGGCATCAGTTCGGCAATTAAGACTAACGAAGAGACAATAGCTTCTAATATGGAGGCAATCTATAACCTTCATAAGGAAGTTGATTCCAGCTTTGACGAGACATCTTTTGATTCTGACAGTGCAACAGAAGACAACGCACTGATTAAAGTTAATTTTGCTGATGGAGATACGGTTGATGCAGCAGCTGCAGCTAATTCTGCTAACAAGCTTGCTTCTGATCTGATTGCTTCATATAAGGCACAGAGAGAAGAAGCGAAGACTAAGCTTGCACAGTATGAGCAGGCACAGCAGAGAGCGGATGCGGGTACTGCAACAGCAGAAGATAACGCACTTCTCGGACTTGGCAGCACATCAGGTTCGGCAGCAGTAAGAATCACAGGACAGGATGCGATTATTGAACTTAACGGAGCAACATTTACAAGTAATACCAACAACTTCTCTGTTAATGGGCTTACAATTCAGGCACTCAGTGTCAATAGTGCTTCGGATCCTGTAACAATCACAACAGATACAGATGTTGATGGCATATATAATATGATAAAGGACTTCTTTAAGGAATATAATGAGATTGTCAATTATATGGATGAGAAGTACAATGCTTCAAGTGCCAAGGGTTATGAGCCGCTTACTGATGACGAGAAGGATGCCATGACAGATACAGAGATTGAGAAGTGGGAGACTAAGATTAAGGATTCACTTCTCCGCAAAGACAATACGTTGTCAACAATCTCTAATTCCATGAAGATGAATATGCTTAAGAGTTATGAGATTAACGGAACAAAGTATAATCTTTCAAGTTTTGGTATTGCGACACTCAGTTATTTTACAGCCGGAGATAATGAACATGGTGCTTTCCATATTGACGGCAATGCAGATGATTCGCAGACTTCGGGAAATACAGATAAGCTGAGGGCAGCTATTGCCAGTGACCCTGATACCGTTGTGGAATTCTTCAGCAAATTGACTACTGAAGTGTATAATGACCTGACAAAGAGAATGTCGAGAACAAATCTCAGCAGTGCATATACATTATATAATGACAAGCAAATGAATACAGAGTATTCTAATTACAGCACTAAGATATCTGAATGGGAGACTAAGATAAGCGAGAAGGAAGATTACTATTATAAGAAGTTCTCTTCAATGGAGTCTGCGCTTTCTAAGCTTAACTCACAGCAGTCTTCGCTTTCAAACTATTTTAGCTGATACTAAAGATTACAAAATATAAGCTTGGTGTGTTAAACATTCCGGCATGGAGGTAGAGAATGGCTTTAAATCAGGCATATTCACAGTATAATAACAGTAAGATACTGACGGCATCACCGGCAGAGCTGACGCTTATGCTGTATGACGGTGCAATCAAGTTCTGCAACATAGCTATAATGGCTATAGAGAAGAATGATGTCATGAAAGCACATACTTACATAGTTAAGACTGAGAATATTATAGAGGAATTTCAGGCAACACTTAATCATAAATATCCGGTAGCAAAAGACTTTGACAATGTCTACAAATACATTTATAATAGACTTATCGAGGCTAATGTCAAAAAGGATAAGGATATACTTGAAGAAGTCCTTGTTCATCTGAGAACACTTCGCGACACATGGAAGGAAGTTATGAAGATTACTCATAACGGAGCAGATGTTAACAAGTAACATGAATGGAGGATGACATGGCAGAGCTTAGCAGTAATTATTTGTCACTGATGTCCGACAGCCTTAATAAAAAAGCAGAAGTGCTTGAAGCTATCGCAGGTATTAACGATAATCAGAATGAGATATTGCAGGCACAGCCGTTTGAACTTGATGATTTTGATGCGACAGTGCATCAGAAGGCTGAGCTTATAGATCAGCTTGAACGGCTTGACGATGGATTCGCTTCGCTGTTTGCAAGAGTGAGGGAACAGCTTGACGGCAGGAAAGAGCAGTATGCCGGAGAGATTAAGTCTATGCAGCAGTTAATCAGAAAGGTTACAGAGTTAAGTGTTAAGGTTGAAGCACAGGAACAGCGCAATAAGGTCCTCGCGGATAAGCAGTTCTCGACGCTTAAGAAGGAAGTAAGGGAAGCCAAGAGAAGTACACAGATGGCATCCCGTTACTATAAGTCAATGAGCAAGGTGGATATAGCTCCACAGTTCATGGACAAAAAAAATTAAAAAAGTTTATATTAGGACTAAAGTTTCAAGACTAACGTCCGATATAATAAATAACAGCAATACATAATGTGTTGCTAGTAACAAAAACAAAATATTGATGGCATGGAAGCCATCAGAATTTCAAGGAGGAAAATACTATGGTAGTACAGCACAATCTTTCAGCAATGAACACTAACAGACAGCTTAGCGGAGTTCAGAGCGCACAGTCAAAGTCAACAGAGAAGCTTTCATCAGGCTACAGAATCAACAGAGCTGGTGATGACGCTGCAGGTCTTTCAATTTCTGAGAAGATGAGAAGCCAGATCAGAGGTCTTAACAAGGCATCATCTAATGCACAGGATGGTATCTCACTTGTACAGGTTGCAGAAGGTGCCCTTAACGAGACACATTCTATCCTTCAGAGAATGAACGAGCTTGCTACACAGGCTGCTAACGACACTAACACATCAACAGACCGTACAGCTATCCAGGCTGAGATTGATCAGCTTACAAGCGAGATCAACAGAATTCAGTCAACAACACAGTTCAACACAATGAATCTTCTTGATGGAACATTTTCATCAAAGAACCTTCAGGTTGGATCACTTAGCGGACAGTCAATCGGAATCTCAATCAAGAACATGAATGCATCTTCACTTGGTGTTGACGCACTTAAGGTTTCAAGCTTTGCATCAGCAGGTTCTTCAATGGACAAGATTCAGAGTGCTATTAACCTTGTATCAACACAGCGTTCAACACTTGGTGCTCTTCAGAACAGACTTGAGCACACAATCAACAACCTGAATACAACTGCTGAGAATACACAGGCAGCTGAGTCTCGTATTCGTGACGTTGATATGGCTACAGAGATGGTTGAGTACAGCAAGAACAACATTCTTGCTCAGGCTGGACAGTCAATGCTTGCTCAGGCTAACCAGGCTACACAGGGTGTTCTTTCACTTCTCGGCTAATCTTTGGTTTGATTGCAGGAAAGTCATCCTTTGGATGATGTACAGACAAATTTGTTTTTGTTTATGTTTTAAGAAGAGGGCAGATTTTATATCTGCTCTCTTTTTTTAAAAT
>ULRC01019822.1_pt1 | contig 26994 bp, 9 predicted proteins | sample 1955101 | NCBI WGS metagenome assembly ULRC01 (sample SAMEA4835672, study PRJEB28245) | human gut metagenome | biome: gut microbiome; material: fecal sample | place: Denmark | collected 2008 | reverse complement strand
AGCAGGTACAGCCGCCACTGCCGCTTGAAAAACTTGCCGCACTGCATATTGATGCGGAAAAAGGCGTAAACAGCGCCGAAGAAGCGTGGCAGGGCGCAATGGACATCGTTGCAGAAAACATTTCGGATAACGCCGCCGTGCGTGATTTTATACGCCGCGAACTGTGGAAGAACGCCGAGCTTGCATCGGCGCTTGGCGCAGACGAAACAGAAGCCAAAGACTTTTTAATGTACGCAGATTACGCCGAACCGGTACACCGCCTGCCGCCGCACCGCATTTTGGCACTAAACCGCGGCGAAAACAAAGGGCTGTTAAAAGTAAGCCTTAAATACCCCGCCGAAATTATGACCGAAAAGCTGGCGCGCAAGCTGAAAATACAGCAGCACACCGTATGGACGGAAATGTACACAGCGGCACTTGCCGACAGCTACAAACGCCTTATTTTCCCTTCGCTGGAACGTGAAATAAGAAACGAACTTACCGAAAAAGCCGAAAAGCAGGCCATCAGCATTTTTGCGGCCAATCTGCGCCAGCTGTTATTGCAGCAGCCTGTTGCCGGGCACACCGTGCTCGGGCTTGACCCCGGCTACCGCACCGGCTGCAAAGCGGCTGTCATCAGCCCGCAGGACAAAACACTGGCCACAAACGCTTTATACATTACCGGCAGCGAAAAACAAAGGGCACAGGCCGAAGCAGGCTTTTTAAACCTTGTAAACACTTACGGCGTAACGCTTGTTGCCATCGGCAACGGCACAGCATCTTACGAAACGGAAGAATTTACCTCGCAGATGATTGAAAAACACCGGCTTAACATTGCCTACACCATTGTCAGCGAAGCAGGGGCTTCAGTATATTCTGCCTCCAAGCTGGCGCGCGAAGAACTGCCCGAGCTTGACGTTTCGCTGCGCGGTGCGGTTTCCATCGCACGCCGCGTGCAGGACCCGCTGGCGGAACTTGTAAAAATTGAGCCGAAGGCCATTGGCGTAGGGCAGTACCAGCACGACGTAAACCAGAAAGAACTGGCCGAAACGCTCACCGGCGTTGTGGAAAGCTGCGTTAACCACGTTGGCGTGGAACTTAACACCGCCTCACCCGCACTTTTAAGCTATGTGGCAGGCGTTTCGCCAACCGTTGCCAAAAACATTATTGCCTGGCGCGATGAGCACGGCAGCTTTACCGCCCGCAAAGAACTTTTAAAAGTAAGCAGGCTTGGCCCTGCCGCCTTTACGCAGTGCGCTGGCTTTTTGCGTATTGCAGGCGCGCAAAACCCGCTTGACAATACCAGCGTACACCCGGAAAGCTATAAGCTGACGGAAGAAATTATAAAACTTTTGGGCTTTGGCTTAAAAGACTGCACCGGCGCAGAATTGCAGTACGCCGCCGCAAACGCCGATGCTGCACAGATAGCAAAAACGCTTGATGCCGGGCTGCCCACCGTTACGGACATTTTGGCAGCACTGGCACGCCCCGGGCGCGACCCGCGCGAGGACACACCGCCGCCATTAACACGCAAACACGTTGCCAAATTAAGTGACCTTGCCATTGGCAGCATTGTTAAAGGGCGCGTGCAGAACGTAGTAGACTTTGGCGCATTTATTGATATCGGCTTAAAAACAAGCGGCTTTGCGCACCGCAGTGAGCTGTCGGATAAACGCTTCCGCCATCCGCTTGACGTTGTTGCCGTCGGCGATATTGTAGAAGCGGAAATTATCAGCATCGACGAAGCGCGCAACCGTATCGGCTTAAGCCTGAAACGAGCCGCTGCACGCAATAAAAATTAAATATCCTGCTTACAGCAGAAATAAAATAACCTGCCATGCGTTTTTTTGCAAGGCAGGTTTTGTTTTATTTGTATATGATTACATTAACGTTTTAATTATAATTAAGTTTATTATTTATTAAGTTAGTTTTTACTGCTGTTACTTTTTATACAAAGCCAATTTTAGTTTTATAACAGCCTTATGATGCCTATGTAAATTTAATAATTTTTGATAATTCATATACCACATTAAAATTTTTTCTTAATTATTTATGTTAAAATATAATTAGAATAATAAACCTCAATTCAATGTATTTATTAGATAAGGAGGATATTATCATGCTGTCAGAAGAAAGAAAAAAAGAACTTGATATTCTTATGGAACGTGCGTCTTGTGCTGGAGATGACTATTATTTAGACATGGAACAAGATGAGTTTGACGATGAAATGGAAGGTTGTGAGGAAGAAGAATTTTACAAAGGATTCTGCCGTCAAAGAGAAATAGGTTTTGAAGCTTATAAAAAAGAAATTGCAGAATTATTTTCGCATATCACATCCGCTGAAGAACTCCACTACATGATTGCAGATTATAATTATGATGATGGAATGTTTACAGTTGAACAAATTGTAATGAACCCCGCTTGTGATATAGTTACTGCTAAAATGGTCTACTGGCTTTGCGGCCCAACTTATTATTACGACAAATACGGCAGCCCATCAAAGTGCAGTGAGGAAGATATAAACCGGGATGCGGCGTTGCTATTAACAAAAATGGAAGCAAAGGCTGCTGCAAACGCATTCAAAACCGGACTTGAGTGGAATGGAGAGTTAGTTGATGAACAACCCGCTAATCTTGATTTCACTCGGGAACCATATCGCCATGTTCCAGCAGCATTTAGATAATAACTTTCTATTTATCTTGGAATGGAGAAAAGCTCCAAATCAAAAATTTATAGGAATTAAGACGATATGAAAAATTTTCAAAATTTCACGCCCCCAAAATATATGACATCTGATTTTCAAAAAATATCGGACGGAATTTATAAAACTAAATCCCCTTATGATTCCAATGATATTTTTGTAACTTCTCTTACCTTTGAAATGAAACCCGAATGCTATGGTGAGAAAAATACCTAACCCAGCAATCTTACGCAAATTCCAAATACTAAACTGCAAAGCAAAGTGTTTACACTGTGAAGCAAGATACAAAAACTGCGGCGGCTAAATTTAGGGCACTTTGTACAAGAGTCCGGTGCCATGCCCGGACGGAATCGGAAGAGCCGCAGCATTTTTGCATCGCTGAAACATTGCAAACACTTTGCGAATATAAAAGAGCAGTACAAATTACAACTGCATAATCAGTTACAAACATAAAATAACCTGCCGGGCTTTTTTGCGCAAGGCAGGTTTTGTTTTATAAATTGACGATATTTTTCACCTTAAACTCAACAGCCACGAAATGAGCACGGGCACGATAAGAGTAAGCACCAGCCCGTTAATGAAGGAGTACATCCCGACATGCAGGTTGGTATATTTTATTACTACCGGCAGCCCGCTGTCCATAGTAGCCGCACCACTGGGGGCAAGCGCCAGAAATTTATGCACGCGCACCAAAAGCGGTATTAAAAAGAAGCCGGAAATTTCGCGCATCATATTTGCCAAAAACGCTACTGTACCAATTTCCGTACTGTACATAGCGCTGATAACTACCGAAGAAAAACTGTACCATCCAAGCCCGCCTCCAACAAGCAGCGAATCATATGCGCTCAGCCCGACGATATGCCCCAAAAGCAGTGCGCCGCAAATGCTGCCGCAGGCTACCGCCAAAGGTATGGCAAGAGCAAGCAGCGCGCTGTGCAGGTTGCAGATGCGTTTTAAAATGCCGCGGTTGCTGCCGATTTCGATACCGGCAATAAAAATCATTACGTCCAGAGCCGACATTAAAATTAAATCCAGCGTGTCTTTAACGCCCGTATCTAAAAACAAATAGCCAAAAAGCAGCCCGCCCACGAGAGAAACGGCAACACTAAGCATTACTCGCCCTCCTCTGTATCTGCCGGGCGCGCCAGCAGTTTAATAGCGGCAGATAAAAAAAGTATGCTGCCACAAACCGCGCCAAAGGCAATGGCTCCGGCCTGAACGCCGAGCGTGCCCAGTTTTGCCAGCAGTGCGTCATCACAGCCGATTTTTGCGCCAAGGCAAAATAACATAGTACACAGGCACAGCGTAGAAAGTTTACTCAAATAAAATTTTATTTTATAGCTCAGCAAATTGGCGAGCCCCACGGCAATGCCGAGGACAATCGCCAGCATGATTTCCTGCATAAGTCCCCTCCAAAACAAAAGGCATGCGGCCTGCATGCCTTAATTTTATGCTATTCCAAAGTTATAATCAGCGGGTATAAAGGCTGCGCGCCTTCAAGCACCTCTACTTCCGCGCCGGGGCACAGCTTTTCAAGTTCCGCCGCCGCGCTTTGCGCTTCGTTTTCGGTAATGTCGCTGCCATAGTACAGGGTTAAAAGTTCCCACTCCGTACCGGCTTTCTGCACCGCGCCTACGGCCGCTTCGTTTAAGCCCGAGCCTGTGCAGACTATTTTATTTTCCAACAGGCCGATATAATCGCCCTTAATAATGGGCAGCCCGTCAACAACGCTGTCGCGCACGGCAATGCTTACTGCCGCGCAATGTGCGCTCTGCGCCGCTTCCGTCATGGCGGCTGTGTTTTCTTCCATCGTCTGCGAAGAATCAAACGCCAGAACTGCGGCAATGCCCTGCGCCAGATTAATGGTCGGCACATAGCTTACACGGTCCGCTCCAAGCAGTTTTTGCGCCTGCTGCGCTGCCAGCACAATGTTTTTATTGTTTGGCAAAATAATATATTTGCTGTAAGCGCCTTTTTCAATGGCGTGTACAAATTCTTCCACAGGCGGGTTCATACTCTGCCCGCCGCTGATGATTTCATCGACACCCTGCGCCAGCATAATTTGCGCAATGCCGCTGCCTGCCGCCACGCTTACAAGGCCAATGCCTTCTTTTTTGGGTGCCGTCTGCTGCACTGCCGCCACATTGAATACGCGGTGTTCGTGCTGCTCCGCCATGTTGTCAATTTTAATATCGTGCAGCGTGCCCCATTCAAGTGCCTGCTGCAAAACAGCGCCCGGATTGGCGGTATGGATATGTACTTTTACAACGTCATCCATTGCCGCTACAATAAGCGAATTGCCCATTGCCTGCAAAGCCGCGCGCACGGTTTTATCATCCACTGCCGTATTTTTTACAATAAATTCCGTGCAGTACGGATTTGTTAAGTCAACTTCTTCTGCCGGCAGGGCGGCAATTTTATTAACGGATATGTGCTGCTCACCTTCTTCCGGCAAGTTTTTGCCCAGAAGGCCGTTTAAGCAGCCCTGCAAAAATACAATCAAGCCCTGGCCGCCGGCATCAACCACACCTGCTGCTTTTAAAGCTGGCAAAAGCTCCGGCGTGCGTGCCAGTTCTTTTTTGCCGCCGGCAATGGCTTCGGTTAAAATTTCGGTAAAGTCCTCACCGCGGCGCACTGCGTGGTAAGCCTCTTTGGCTATGCCGCGAGCCACCGTTAAAATGGTGCCTTCCACCGGTTTGGCAACGCTGCGGTAGGCATATAAAATGCCAAACTGAAAGGCCTTGCCAAGCTCGTTGCCTGTAACGCGCGCTTTGCCTGCCAGCCCGCGCCCAATGCCGCGCAGAAGCTGCGAAAGTATTACGCCGCTGTTGCCGCGCGCGCCCATAATGGCACTTTTGGCAGCCGCTGCGCCAACCTCCGCCGCAGAATCCGTATCAAGCGGCAAAAGCGCACGGTGCACTGCGTCCATGGTGCGCATCATATTCGTCCCGGTATCGCCGTCAGGCACCGGAAACACATTTAATTCGTCAATCTGGCGGTAACCGGCGGCAAAAGCCGCATAAGCGCCCAGCAGCATGTTTTTTATATCGTGGCCGTTAATTACAGCCGTCTGTGTTAAGTTCATCTTCACTCCTTGATTATGGCAGATAGCCCCGCCTTTTTATTTCCGGCCGTGCCGGATTTATTCTTTGGTACGTACAAAAAGCCCAATGCAGCCGGGCCCCAAATGGGTGGCCAAAACAGCGCCGATGCCCGTCATCAGTACCGGCACACCGGGATAACGCTTAGTCATTTCTCCGTAAAGATATTCGGCATCTTTTTCCGCGCCTTCATGGGCAATGCAGATTCTTTCAAGCTCTCCGTGCGAAGAAGAAATTTCAAGCATTGTGTTAAGCACCTTGCTGCGGGTGCGGCATTTGGCGGCAACAACAAGTTTGCCTTCCTTATCCAAAGTTATTACCGGGCGTATGCCCAAAAGGCTTCCGAGCAGCGCGCCAACAGCACCTATGCGCCCGCCCTTCTGCAAATATTCCAGCGTATTTACCGAAAAACAGGTTTCCGTGCGTGCAATGGCGCCGTTAATAAACGCTTCCAGTTCATCCATACCGGCGCCTTCATCGGCCTTTTTCAAAATATCAAGCGCCAGTGCGCTGATGGGCGTTGCCGCCGTAAGGCTGTCGAAAATGCGGATATCGGCACCGGGAATTTCCTGCATTACCTGCCGCGCTGCCATGCAGGCGGTATGGTAAGTTCCGCTTAAAACGCTGTCTACAAAAATACCTATAACTTTCTTTCCTTCTTCGGCAAGGCTCGTAAACAAATCCAAAAACTCGCCAACCGGCGGCTGTGAAGTTTTCGGCAGTTCGCCGCTTTCCTTCACCATTTTAAACATTTCTTCCGGCGTTTTTTCGCCGTCGCGCCACTCAACCGCTTTATGGCGGAAAATAAGCTGCAAAATATGGCAGCGGCCGTCGTGCGCCAGCGGCGTTTCCGCGGCGGAAGCAATGCTGTCCAAAACTATATGGATGTCATTATTCAAAGTGCCATCCTCCTGTCTATATAATAATTCCGTTAAGATAAAGCTGACTCTATCATTTAATTTTACCATATAGACATAATTTTTTCCACCTGCAAAACAAAAAGGCCCCTGCCCAAAAGCAGGAGCCCGAATATCAGCCGTTAATTAAAAGTCGTTTTCCATGAATGCTTTGTCAACGCGTTTCATTTCGCGGGTTACGCAGCGGCCAAATTCTTCGCTTACCCAATCCCAGCGGCTGGTAAGGGTTTCGTCGATTTCTTTGTCCTCATAAATGCGGTGTTCATAGAACTTGCCGTTTACTGCGCTGTAAGCATAGGTTTTGCCGGTGATGTCAAGTTTCAGAATGCGTTCTGCGCTCGGGAATACCGGGTTGTCTTCGCAGGTATCAAGAACCATGCCGACAACAAGGTCTGCACCGGATGCTTTGGCAATGCGTACCATAGCGTCTTTGGAAGCGCCGTCTTTACCAATGTTTTCAGCTGCAATAGCATCGTTGGTAGCGTCATTTTCAAGCAGTTCGTATTCAGGATAATCGAACAGCTGAATAGCGCCGCTGATATAAATCTGGCCTGCGGTTTCGGAACCGGAGTTATTAACCAGAGGAAGTACTACAACTTTAGCGGCTTCGGCTTTGCCCATAGCGGGAACAGCAAAACATACAGCCATCAGGGCTACCATTAACAGATTAAATAATTTTTTCATTCTCTTACCTCCCAAGATAAAATGGCTATGTAATAATTCTAACACAATTCAGATTAAAAAAACAGTATGCAGTAAAAAAATAATCGCATAAAAAGGCACAGCCCGTGCGTATTACAGGCTGCGCCACAAAATTTTTACATTTAATTATGCGTTTGCGGTTTCATTTTTGCTTCCGGCTTTGCTGCCGCACAAAGTTTTAAGCCCGTTGGTGGCAATTAAAAGTGCCAGAATAATAAGGGCAATGGCAACAACAAGCTGCAAACCGTCGGTAAGCATGCCAAACGGTGCGCCGGTAACGAGTTTATTGACAATGCCGTAAATGCTCATGGCAAGCGCGCTCATGGTTGCGGCAAACATAAAGCCCATCGGCACATAAAGCATCCAGCCCTGGCGGCCGGTAACTTTAAGGAATACCGAAAGCGAAATGAATACCAGCGCTGCGCACAGCTGGTTGGCTGCACCGAACAGCGGCCATACGTTCATATATCCGCCCAGGCAGAGCAGGTAACCGAAGAACAGGGTGATAACGGTTGCAAAATATTTGTTGGTTAAAACTTTCTGCAAGCCGCTCATTTCTTCCGGTTTGCCGGAAGTGAAAAGTTCCTGGAAGCACATACGGCCGATACGCCCAACGGAATCGAGCGTGGTAAGCGCAAGTGCGGATACGCACATGGTAATTACGCAGGTGGCAACGTGTGCCGAAAGGCCGAACATACCCATAAAGCCGCCAACGGCACCGGCAAAAATCTGGAACGGCGTGCCTTTGGGCATTACGCCGCCGGTTGCCGCAGCGCCTACAACGATAAGCGAAACAACGGCAAGGATAGATTCAATAAGCATTGAACCGTAACCGATAAAGAGCATGTCTTTTTCGTTGGAAACGGTTTTAGAAGAAGTGCCGGAAGATACCAGGCTGTGGAAACCAGACACAGCGCCGCAGGCGATGGTGATGAAAAGTATCGGGAACAGCGGCTGGCCGTTTACAACAAAGCCGTTAAACGCCGGCAGTTCGATAGACGGGTTGGTGAAGATAACACCGATAACGCCGCTGGCAATCATGCCTAAAAGCAAAAATACGCTTAAATAATCGCGCGGCTCCATTAAAAGCCACATCGGCATTACTGCCGCCATAAACATATAAGCAAAAACTACATAAAGCCAGGTTGTTTTATCGTAATACAGCGGGTATTCAATGCCTGCCCACAGCATGGCAATCATCAAAACAATGGCAACTGCCAGTTTCGGGCCTTCTGCCAGAGGGCATTTCTTTAAAAAGTAGCCGAAGGCAATGGCAACAACAATGTACAGCATCGAAATGGATGCCGCAGCAGCATTAGGGGTTGCAAGGCCGCCGTCTGCCTTAAAGCCGTTAAAGGTGCTGGCAACAATATCCGCAAAAGCGGCGGTTACAAGCAGGGTAAACAGCCACGAGAACAAAAGGAACATTTTTTTGCCGGTTTTGCCGATGTACTGTTCAATAAGCATGCCCATGGATTTGCCTTCGTTTTTAACGGAAGCGTACAGCGCGGTGAAATCCTGCACGGCACCGAAGAAGATGCCGCCAACCATCAGCCACAGCATTACCGGAGCCCAGCCGAACATAGCGGCAATAATCGGGCCGGTTACAGGGCCTGCGCCCGTGATGGACGAAAACTGATGCGCAAAAACCGTAAATTTGGAGGAGGGAACGTAGTCGTTGCCGTCCTCATGCACATAAGCCGGTGTTCTTGCATTGGGATCTACGCCCCACAGTCTTACAAGCCAGCGGCCGTAGATAAAATAGCCGCATGCACACACGACTAATGCGATACCTAACAACATTAATCCTGTCATGATACTTACCTCTTTCCCTTAAAATAAAATAATAATATAGCTTGAAATTTATCACCAAAATCCTTTTCTGTCAACAAAAACCGTAAATTTTTGTGAACTTTTGCAAATTAATCATTAAAATGTAAAGAATATAATAAAAGCCGTGAACTTAATCCGTGTTTGTACACTTATTTAAAACAGTAAAAAACGCCGGGGTTAAACGGCGTTTTTTAGTACTTTTTATTTTTTAGGCTTTCCAAAACCATCACTGCCAGATAAGCTGCATCAGTTTTTTGTATTCATCGTTTAAATGGCGGATGATAACATCAAACATAGTGTAAATCAAATCGCCGTCCGCTTCACTGCCTGGCAGCAAAACGCAGCAGTCCAAAACAAGTGAACCGTTATCATCAAAATAATATTTAAACGATTTAAACCCTTTGTTAAGGCGGTTAAGTTCCTTTAAAAGCCCTGCTTCGTTGGCATCGTTTAAAACGCTCGGTGCAACAAGCACACGCACCATGCCGTAAATACTGCTGTCTAAAATTACAATTGTCGGCAGCTGCTGCCCGTTAATTTCAATGTTAGAACGGAAAACAACGCTGTTTAAATTATCACCGGCAATTTCGTCAACAGTAAAACAGGTAATTTTTTTGTCATCAAGATACTTTTTAAAAGATTCCGCTTTTTTATTCATGCCTGACCTCCAAAATTATTTGTAATACCCGGAGGCATACAGCCCCCGGATATTAGTTTTTGTTAAGCTTCTACAGCAACTTCATCAGCACCGGCGTTTGTTTCGGTAAATTCCTGATAATCAATCAGGCCGTAACGGTTATGCAGCGATAATCCGTAGCCGTATGCCTGTTTCCAGTCCTCGTCAAGGTAACGCCCATGCTGCCAGCGCAGATGGTTCTCTGCCGTGAAGCGCTGGTCGTAAACATACCAGTAATCATCAAGGCTAAGCAGCCTGCCGTCAGTTTCAACGGTATCTGCATCTATGAAGTTAACATACATAGAAGGATAAGACTGGTAGATATGAACATTGGCATCGTCATCTTTTACAGGTACATTACCATAAATGGTTGCCAAAGTGCCGCTATTTTCAAGCCATGCATTTTCTTCAATCATGATGTCATTAAAGTCCATCTTGTCATCAACAGTTGTAATATCGGCTTCTACTGCCCACAATTCCGTAAATACGGATTTATCGTTAGCGTCAATCTTATCAATTACCAGCGATTCAATCGGTCCGCTGCCGCTATTGGAATCGGTGTTGATAATCAAATCGCCGTCTGCTTCCGTATTCTGGGTAATATTCTGCCCGTGGATTCTGTCGCCGTTAAGCGTTACGCTGTCTTTGGCAAGGATGTTTTCAAGCTCTTGTTCAATAGCGTGCATGATGACATCTTTACCGTTAACAGTATCGCTGTTAATTACACCGTCAACTGCAGTAAACTCAATAGTTTCATCAGCATTTACAGTACTGTTATTGTAAATATCTTTAGCCGCATTAAAGTTAACGTTCCTGCCTGCATCAACAATATCATTATTAATGATATCATTGCCTGCGCCGAAGCTAACATCTGCACCTGCACTTACAGTGCTTTCGTTATTTACATCATTGCCTGCATCGAAATTAACATCTGCGCCTGCCTTTACCGCTCCTTTATTATTATTATTAACATTATCCTCTGCATTAAAGCTGATATCACCGGCAGCATTAAGAATGCCATAGTTATTAACATTGGCTACGGTTGCCTTATCTCCTTTATCAGCAGTTACAATAAGGCTGCCGTTAATATTTGCAGGGTCTTTCTGTTTCGGGTTAACAATGTCTTCTGTAGTAATGTTAACACTGCCATCGCTGTTAGTAAGGTTAATATCGCCGCCCTGTTTATTAGTAAAGCCGCCCATATCAACGTAAAAGCCATCGGGGTTGCTTACCGTAAGCCCAAGGCTGCCGCCAACTGCCTGCAAATCAACCATTTTAATTATGTTGTACGGGTTATCAAGCTCAACATCGCCGCCAACTGCCGCAATACCTACATTAGCAGCAACAATGTTATTGCCCTTTTCAGCTGTAGTCTGAACTATATCACCAGTATTGGAGTGCAGCTGCAGCGTACCTTTATCACTTGCAGTGTCATTATATGTTGCATTAACGTGCAGCTTGCCGCTGATGATGATATCGTCTTCTGCATGCAGAGTTACATCGTCTTTAGCATCGATAGAGCCTGTTACGCTTTCATCCTCGGTTGTAGCAGCATCATTTTCACGTCCAAGCATAATCGTGCCTTCGCTTTCAACAGTTACGCCGCCTTTGGTTTGGTCAATCGTACCAAGGATGAGCGTGCCGTCCTGTACGGCTTCGATGTTGATGGCGTCTTGAACATTGGTATTAACAACCGCGCCGCTGTTTTTAATGCGCAGCCCTTTAGTAATTGTACCAATGCCGCCGCCAGTAGAAACAAGGTTAATCGTGTCGCTGGCGTTGATGTAGCCGATGTCGTCTGCTTTACTTACAATATTGCCGTTAGCTGTAATATCAACATTAGTGCCCGCTACGCTGCCCAGCGTAAAGTTGCCCGTGCCAACCTGTTCCAGCATAATGCTGCCTGCTGCGTTAGCGCTGACGAAACCGTTAACCACTTTGCCGGTAGTAGTATCTTTAATATCATTAAGCGTTACCTGTACAGCTTGTAAAGTTTTATCCAGTGCGTCAATGTTGCCGCTACCGCCTTCAAGAATAATCTTGTTGCCGGTTACTTTGTTAACGTTAATGCCTTCCTGGCCGCTCAGGCGCAGGTCGTTAGCCGCAAATTCATTAGCATTCAGCACGGAATCCTTCGCCAACAGGTAAACATGGTCTGCCGTTTGGCCGCTTGTATTTTTTACCGTAACTTTGCCGTTATCACCGTTCAGTTTAACGCTTACCGGCGTAGTGCGTTTAATAGTTATTTTTTTATCGCCCCAGGTTACGTCTCCGGCCCTTGCCGAAGCAAGTTTGTCAAGCTTATCCTGTTCAGCTGTTGTTAATGCAACGTTTTTAGTAAACATAGCCGTAAGTTCATTGGTGACGATAGTAGTTTCACCGGTATCTACAACGCCAAGTTTGCCGGTATCGGAGATAAACGTAATGTTGTTGCCCGTTACGTTAGCAGTTTTAACATCGCTTACGCTGCCTGCTTCAGGGTTAATAACCGTATCCTGTACTGCATACAGCAATTGCTGCTGTGTCCAGCCGTAGTTGTCGGCTTCGGCATTGCGAATTGCTTCGTAGTTATACAGCCATTCCACAGCCTGCGCATTATCTTTAAATCCGCTGTTTTCAATAAAGTTTGCCTTTTGCTGCTCATATGCAGCGCCAACCGTTTCATATTTATCATAAGCAGAGTTATAAGCTTCAAGCGCATCTTTATAATTTTGTTTACTCGTATCATCATTGCCAAGTGCAGCAATCGCTTTGTTCAGCGTACCCTGTTTAGCGTTAAGTTCTTCTCTTGCCGCCTTTACGGCATCGCTGCCGCCCTTCATCAGGTCAACAAAGTCATCGCCTTTGGCAAGTAAGTCCACACCTTTATCCATTGCCTCTTCAACAGAAATTTCGCCATCCATGAAGAAGTTACCGCTCAATGCTGTATCCGTAAGAATATCTTTTTGGTTTTCCCTGCTGTTTACATTTTCGCCAGTTCCTCCAAGTAATCCCAATTCTTTCCAACTATTGATGCGGTCTTGGTCCGATTCGCTCATTACGTTATTATTCTTAATCGCATCTACAAAGCCTGCGTCTTCGCCGGTAACTTTAAGCACAACATTGCCGTCTTCGGCAACAATCTCGCCAAGGTACATGTGGCCGTTTGCTTCCGTAAGGCTGATATTATCTACCGCATAAGCGTTAGTGCCTTCCGTACCGCCGTCAATAACAAGGTCAATACCTCCGCCGTAGGATTGCAGCGTAATGCCATTGCCGGTAAGTACAACCGTGTTGCCTTTTTCAGTAAGCAAGCTGCCTTCGGCAGTAATGTTTACGTTGCCGGTAGTACTTACGTTATCAATGTAAACCATGTTGTTAGCATTAGCCGCAATAGCCTGAATGTTAATATTGCCGCCGTTTGTGCTTTCTGCCTTAAGCCGCAGTGCCTCGTTAACATTCTTCTGGATTACATCAATATCATCATACGCTTTAAAGCTTGCGTTATCGGAAATTACCGTTGCGTCGTCAACATGGTTAATGCTGCCGCCGGTGCTGGTAATATTAACCTGGCCCATACGGATATCGCCGCCAAGCAGGATATCACTATTGCTGGTAATAGTACCGCGGCTGCCATCAGCATAGCCAACAAACTCAATGCCAATCGGGTTATCAGCCTTCAAGCCGAAGTTGTAGGCAGTAATAACGCCGCTTGTTTCTTTCCATTCCGTTGTAACAGTTTTGCCCCACAGTCCGAGCAAACCTTTTTTCTTGGTGGTGGTAACTTTATCACTTATTACAGTTTCGTAAATAAGCTTTCCATTCTCATCCCTCAAGTAATAAGGAGTAGTACCTTCCTTGGATGTAGTCAATTCACCATTAGCATCCAAGTATAATAATTCACCGGCATCGTTTTTACCCTGTTTAGGTTTACCTTTGCGTTCAAACATAATTTGATACAAAGTTTTATCATTCTTTGCCGTGCTTCCGGTTACAGCCGTTGTTCCGCTACCTTCTGTGCCAAGTTGAGTGTATCCGTTTACAGAACCATTTGTAATAACATTACCTGTATCAAGCTGTTTACCGTCAGTTGTAACCGGCTCGCCAACCTGCATCTGATCTTTGGTAACTTCATCAAGCTGCCCAACAACCGACTCCCAACTACTACTGGAAAGCCCCCACCAGCTGCTGTCGCTTACATGTTTGTAACTGGTAGTTACACGGCTTTCTGTACCATTGCTCCAGTTATAATACAAACCTTCAGTCGGCTTGTACTCCGCAAGCCTATGCCTGTTGCCATTTTCATCAACAGTAAACGTACTGTCCTTTGTATATTCAGTTACACGCACGTTATCAGGGTCACTTGTGTCAGTAATCTTAATCAACCCTGCAACGGTGTCGGCATTAATGCTGCCAAGCTTAAAGGTAAAATCGTTAGTCTTTTCTACTGTACCGTCGATAGTATACTTAGACCCGCCATCCAGCACAACCAGCTTGCCGCCGTTTGCATTAGTGTTGGCAATAGCGCCCGTCAGGTAAATGCGCCCGCCGCCTGCCTGCTCAATGTCCTCGGTAAAGATTTCGTTGGTTTCAGGGTTATACCATGCTTTGATGTTATAAACAAACTCACCGTTTTCATAAGCAGCGCCGCTTTCGCCAAGCGTAACCAGATAATCATCAGTCATATATTTGCTATAATCAGTAGTTATTTCACCTTCAGGTTTCTGGTATTTGTTAATAAGGTTCTGTAAAGTATCTCCTTCGCCTTCAATTTTCTTACCAGAATTAATATTCAGCTTATAGCTTTCATAACCGCTCTGGATTGTGCCGTTGACATTAATGCTTGCCGCATTGATGTAAATGGCGCCGCCTGCCGCAATACCGGGTTTATCATTTTCAACATATCCGGTAAGTTGTTTGGCTGCCTGCAAAGCTTCATCCTCACCAAGCTCCTTACCGTTGACTTTCAATCCGGTCAGGAATTTAGCAAGATTTGCAACTCGATCTTCTTCAGTATCGCCTTCACCAATATCAAATGCAATATAATATTGGCCTGCTTCGTCTTTTTTTGTTCCTAATGCTTCAATTAAAGCATTCTGGATAGCTGTAATATATTCGGGGCTTAACGCATTTTTGGGGTCACCGGCTACATTGTAAATCTTATCAGTGTAACCCTGCGTTACAGAACCGCCCGCAGTAAGGTTAATAGTGCGCCCTTTAATGCTGCCGGATTTTTTCACGCCATCTTCGGTATATTCGCCCGAAACATAAATACTATGATATTTATTATCAATTTTTATATTACCAAAAGGATTATAAATTTCTCCATAAATACCAATATCCGGTGTATATAGCGTACCATCATATTTATTATCTTCATTAGCTACGCTTTGCTTAGTATTCTGAATTGTAATTTGAGCATTATTACCGTTTGCAGAATCTCCCTGTACGGCAGTAATCCCTATGCCGTTATACCTGTAATTTTCTCCTGTCGGATTGATAGAAACATCATTATGGCTTACCTTGCCACCGTCGCTCTCAACAGTTACATCATTAACACGCAGGAAGAAATCCGTATTATTGGTAATGGTTACATAAGGATCACCGTGAGCAATAATGCTGCCTGTTTCCGCACCATTTAAAGTATCTGCACTAATGTTAACATTGCCGCCGGATACCAGCAAATCTTTAAGTTCAATGGTGGGCACGCTGCTTGCACCTTCGGCTATGCCAATACCGTTAGAATCGAACGTAAGCAAACCCAATGCCTGCAAATCGCTTTGGATACGGGCTAGTTCAGCAGTATACGCATCGCCTACATCGGTACCGGTATATTGCTGCGACATTTTGATAAGCTCATCCATTCTGTCAAGCAGGCTTGCAGCATAGTCAATCATGCCAATTTGTTCAGCCGCACTGCCGTACTGGTCTTCATACCAATCAGACGCATTAACATTTACATAGGTATCTTTCTCATCACCGATGTGCCCGTTAAAAATTACACTATTTATAACTTCTTCTGTAATGCCCTTTTTAAGCGCTTTATCATAATTATCCTGTGCAGCTTTTATTGCTTTTTCCAAATCTGCTATTTGATCCTTCAAACTACTAATTGTTGTTTCAAGAGCTTGAATCTCCCGAGTATAATCTTTATACCCATTCTTTTCAATTATTTTATCATTGATTTTGTTTTGAATTTCTTTTACTGCATTAGACGCTGCTGTAAGTCTTTCATTTTTAGTTTTGTAATCAGCGGCATATTTGGTTTCTCCCGCTTCAAGCAATTTAACAAACTCTGTATCAGATATTTCATCCTTGCCAATAGTTTCTAAATAACTATTATATTCATCCAAACTATCAGCTACATAATTATTAAAATCCGTTTGAGCTTCACTTTGTGTTTTTACAGCATCCGTCTTGTCTACCTCAAGATTTTCAATCTGCCCTTGCAGCCTATTTTTAATAATTTTATTATTATCCTGCTTTTCCTTAACATTATTTAATTCAACTACGGCCTCCTTTAATTCCTTTACCTTCTCGTTGTCATTATAAGCTATTTGTGCGTCTTCTAATTTTTGACCGAGGTCAGAAAGTTTCAAATTCTTATCGTCATACTCATCAAACGCATCTTCCATATTTTTCTTGCCGCCGTCAGCATAATCAATGGTAATATCCAGCTTGTGGTTTTTGCCTGCTTCGAGCGAGCCGTCAACGGTAACGGTGGTGTTAATTTTTGCGTCATCGCCACTTAAAGTGCCGTCGCTGGTGGAAGCAATCGAACCGGTGCCGGTTTCGCCGCCGTCAACCCAACGCCACGTTTTGCTTTCTTTGGCAATGGTAGTATCGCCCGCGCCCGCCGCCGCGTTGATGTTGCGCAAGCTTCTGACGCTGCTGCCTGCTTCAAAATCAATAGCGCTGTTTTGATTTACTACACCACTAATGGACGGATTGGTCGCCAGCGGAGCCGCAGTTTTGTTATAAGCATTGCTCTTAAGCGTAAGATTAAGCACGCTGGTATCGCCTGCGTCAAAGTTAGCGTCGTAGTTGCTGTCTACCATGCCGCCAACAGTAATATTGTTAGTTTTGGTAATATTGTTGTCAAGCTTGGTACCTGCCGCACCGATAACACCGCCCTGGGTATCGGCAGTTACAATATCGGTAAAGTTGGTACGGTCAGCCGCTGTAAGGGTAATATCGGCATTATCAACTTCCGTACCGGTAGTTTTAATAATTGAATCCTTGCCAATATTAATATTGTTGGTAAAGTTAATTGTATCTGTACTCTCGGCATAAGTGCCTGCTACAACGCCTGCGGATTTAATGGTTACATTTTTATCAATGGCTGCTTTGGGCTTTTCAACACCGTCATAATTTGCATCGCCGGTTAAAGCATCCATCGTAATTGAACCATCGGCTTTAAGCTGAGAACCGGTAACATTTACATTAGCATTGGATGTAATCTCGTCCTGCGCCCAAACCGCCGCGCCGGTAGCAACGCCATAGCCGCTGCCTTGAATATCGGCAGTATAATCAATATCGTTGCGCGCACTGATTTTTTGATTACCAGTGGTAGTTACATTTGCGTTATTAAAGTTTACGCTTGTATTGTTGATAATTTTATTATCTGAATATACACCACTGAGACCTACAACTGCTGCTTTAAGCGCATCGGTATTAATGTTAATATTATTTTCATGCAGTGCGCCAACAGTCATATGGCCTGCAATGTTCCAAGTACCATTAACAGTAACATTGGTTGTACTGTTAATATCATTTTCCGTCATTGCAGCATACGGACTGACATCAACAACAGCGCCGCCATCTCCGCGGGAACTGTTATTAATATTTGCCGTGCTTTCGGCAGAAATATCAACGTTATTAATATATTTAGTGTCATCATCAACATTACTTCTATTTGCTTCGCCGTCAACTGTTACATTAGTATTAAGTACAGAGTTGGTTTGAGCAATATTGGTTCCGCTGGCAAAGAATGTAGAAACACTGATACCTTTGGCACTTGCTGTTTGCGTTACATTGTTAATGCCTTTAATGATTAAATCAATGCCTTCTGCATTTTCATCGTTGCCATTATCCTTAAATACATTTTCGCCAACGGTAACAGTTACATCGCTGTAAGCGTTTGCACCGCCGGTATTGGCCTGCACTGAACCGGTAGGCCACAAAGCCGCACTGATGCTCATGCCTTCCATGGTAACATTTTGTACAGCATCGGCTTTTGCCTGTGCCGTCAGGCTTTTGGCAGTAAAGCTGTTGCCATCACCAATATTTACAAAAGTTTTAAGATGACCGTTATCATCTTTATTTTCATTTTCTTTATCTTCAGGTCCGATATGTTTACCAATATTAGCTTCTGCAACGGTAATTGCACCGGAAGCAACCATGCTGGCGCTAAGCGAACCTGTTGTTGCACTTACGGAAGGAGCATTAAGCGCGGTAATGTTAATATCGCTGCCTGCCGTAAAGTTGCTGTCGTCGGCAACCGTTACACCAACTTTACCAAGTTCATTGGCAGTTGCGCCAACACCAGCACCGGCAAACATCAAACCTCCGCTCATTGCTTTAGCGCTTACACTAAGGCTGTCAACCTTATTGCCTTTTTCGTCTTTCGCCTGACGTTCAGCGTGAATATCAATATCTTCACCGGCATAAATATCAGTATCATTTACATCAATATTAGTCGAACTGTTGTTGCTGCCCTGCGCGACAATTACGCTTGCCGCACCGCCGCCTGCTAAAGTAACGCCAATTGCATTAACAGCAGTTTTGCTTTCGTCCTTAGCATTTATATCAACATTGCTGGCAATATTTAAAGTGCTTCCGCTTACGCTGATATTATTTACACCGGTTGAAGAAGCCGAACCGTAAGCCGCACCAATGGAACCTGCGCCGCCAACATTACCTTGATAAATATCAAGGCTTGATGTACCCTTCTGGGTTGTGCTTACAGCCAAATCTTTAGCGTTAATGATTGAATTATTAATATTTACAACGCTGTTGCGGTTTACATCCAAAATACCAACCGTACCGGTTGCGCTTATAACCGCCGCACCAGAAACCTGAACGGTATTCATTGTAACATTGGTGTCGGCAACAGATTCTGCCGTTACTTTATTACCGGCATTAAGCGTTGACTCATTGATATTAACTTCAACCACAGAAGCTCCATCCGTGCCTTTTGTAGCTTCTACTTTAGGCACATTGTTAACTTCAACGCCATAAGTATCTCCGTCTTTAAGTTTATTTCCATTAACAGCTCTATTAGCTTCTTCAAAAATCGTTGCAGTATTAACACCACTGTTGTCCTGCACCTGCCCGTCATTATCTGTCTGCAAGCCGGAGCCGTAGCTGTCAGCCACAGCGCTGCCAACATTAGTAATCATTACATTGGCGCCACCCGCAACCAAACCAGCACCGGCATTAACTGCCATTTGGTTTACAGTTCTGGTTTCTTGGGCAGTTACGTTAATATCATTAGCAGCGTTAAGCTGAGCATTAGTAACATTGGTGCTTACCTGGCTATCGATAGTATTAACAGCCACACCTCCACCAAAACCTACTGCACCGCCAGCACCACTGCCAGACGTGTTAGTAAAGTTAATAGCATTTTCTGCACCAATGTTGATATCATCAGCTTCACTATCACTCATAACAACATCTGCAACATTAGTTTTAACCCTACTATTTATGTTGGAAACACCAATTGCACCGGCAACGCCTGCCAGACCTGCACTGGCAGTATACAGATTATAATCAACTTTGGTAGAGTTAGCTGCTTTAACCTTAATATTGTTACTTTCATCGTCATTAGTAATCGTAATGTCACCGCCGCTTACCTCGGCAACAGTTTCGCTGTTTTCGTTAAGTACACTTACGCCTACACTAACACCCGCACCAGCGCCTGCCACACCTAAAACAGTGCCCATGGTGTTAAGCTTGCCGGTATGGTTTGCCGTAACATTAATACTGCTTGCAGTAATGTTGGCGTTATTAACCTTAGCCGTGGTTTTGCCCTTAAGCAAAGCTACACTGGTAGCATTGGAAAGCCCTACCCCAATACCTGCACCGGCGGCGCTTACAGTAAGCGAGGAAATTCCCTGCTTAGCATTGGCATCAACATTAAAATCTGCCGCGTTAATTGTATTTTTATTATTTCCGTCTTTGCCGGATACTTCTGCCGTTACCTCACGGCTTACAGTATTGGTATCACTGCCAAGTCCTACGCCCGCACCCGTGCCTGCAATGCTGGCCGTACCAACCATGCCTGCACTGTTAGTATAATCATGAGCGATAACATTTACATCACTTGCAGTATTAACATCCGCACCGTTAATAGCAGCTTTGGTGCTGCCGCCAATCTGGTTTACGTTAACAGTACCGTTAACAGCTGCACCGGTACCGGCCACGCCGCCGTTAATAATAAAGGATTTTATAGCGTGCGTGGAAGAAGCCGAAACGGCAACGCCTTTATATTCGCTTTCAACACGGTCATCACCGAGCGTATTCTGCGAATCGAAAGTGCTTTTATCAACAACTTTATCTAAAATTTTATCATCATTCTCATCGCCAACGGTATCTTTAACTTTAAGCACATTACCTTTGCCGGAGGCACTTACGGAAGTAGTATCACCCTCAATAGTAGCCGTGGTGCTGCCGGTAAGCTCATTATAGCTTACGGAAAGGCCTACCGCTGCGCCGCTGCCTGCAACAGAAGCCTGACCTGCATAGTTAGCAATCTGTTCATCGCTGGTTGCTACAACGCCCACGTTGTTATTAGCAGCAATGTTTGCGCCGTTGCCGATATGTGCGGTTACGTCGTTTTCAATCATGTTAACGGCTACGCTGCCGGTTACGCCTGCACCGCTGCCTGCTACGCCAATACCAACACCGATATTGGTAATTTGCGGCGTTGCGTTGGCGTTAACGGTAAGGTTGTTAACATTCATTGTGCCGCCGTTTACCGCAGCATTGGTCTGCTGGATAATACGGTTAACGGCAATGCCTGCACCGACGCCTGCACCGCTGCCTGCTGCCGCCGCAACATCTGCAGAACTTGTAATTTCGCTGCTGTTTTGTGCATCAACGGTTACGTTGGCTTTTGTACTGCCTTCATGGCCTGCATCAATATTTGTACTATTAATTCCAGCTGAGGTTTCCTTATTTATCAGCGTCGTTGCCGATGCGCCCTGCACTGCAACATTACCAGCGCCGCCAACACCAATAGCGATATTGTAAACTCTTGCTGTATCTTCTGCATTTGCACTTACTGTACTGCCTGCACTGGCAGAATTAATGGTACTATTTTTAATTTCTGCTGTTACATGCTGGCCATTTTCAGTATCGGTAGATACATCGCCAATTTCCGTGTAGGCTACACCGGCGCCTGCTGCCAATGTACCACTGGCATTGATACTGCCGATAACGGAAAGTATATCAGTATCATCAAGGGCTTTGGCTGTTACGGCTTCGGCATTGTTAATTGTTACCTTATCCATAACAGCACCGGCTGTGCCATGCGTTTGCGTTACTACAACCGTACCGCTTACAGATGCCGAACCACCGGCAGAAACACCAGCACCGATATTATAGCTATCGCTTTGGTTTGTTGCTTCAGCAGTTACGCTTGTGTCATCTGCTTCGACCTCGTCACGTTTCTCAAAAGCGGTATTTTTTATATTAACTTCGGTACTGTTATCAAGCCCGACATAACTAAGCGTTGCACCAACAGCCGCTTTGCCAGCGCCGCTGATTTGCCCGCCTACGGAAACTATCTGTGCTGTATTATTTGCTTTGGCAGTGGTTGACTGCGCATTAACAGTTGAATTAAGAATATCTACATTTGCTGTATTTACAACATCGTTCCAGCTTACGCTGCCTACACCGCTGCCTTTACTTGCAGCAGCAATACCGCCCGCAACAGTAACAATGTTGCTGTTGCTGCCTGCATCGGCAGAAACAGTTTCCGCAGTAATTTCAGCATAGTCAATTTTAGACGTATAAGTATTTTCAATATCTGTAATAGCAACAGCCGCGCCGCCTGCGCCTTTATTGGTAGAACCAGCCAGGCCTGCAGCTACTGTAATAATGCTGCTGCCGCCATCTTTATCAATATCAATATTGCCGCCGGTTTGGGTTATGGCATCGCTCATGTCAATGCCGTTTAATTCGTTGCTGCCAGTAATGTCAAAATCTTCACCCATACGGTTTTTAATTTCTGCTTCGCCATCAGCAAGTTCATTAAGTGCTTGTTCGTAATCAGCGATTTTGGTTTCACTGCCTTCGTTATCATTGACTTCATTAAGAAGACTTGCGTCAATAGCGACATCCTGAGCTACTACATTTACACTGCCGCCGTCAACGGTGCTGATAACAACTTTATTGTCTTTGCTGCCTTCAATAAAAGCATTAGTAGTATTATGTACTTCGTTATACACGCCTGCGCCTTCAACTACAGCGCTTGCGCCGCTGCCGCTAGAAGGCAATGTTAAACCTGCCGCAATGCCAACGGTAATGTTCTGCAAAGCGTTCAATGCTTCAACATCAACATTGCCAACATATTTGTATTCGCCGCCCTTAATGCCTGCGCTGATAGTATTGTTAAGCATTGCCACGCCAACCGTCGCGCCTACGCCAACTTTTTGCTGACCGGCACCTAAGCTGCCGCCGCCGGTATTTTCAATATCGCGCGCATAAGCGGATACGTTAACATCTTCGGCTTTTTCTACGGTATTATTTTCATGCAGAGCTTCTACATCGTGGTCAATTAAATTTACCGAAACAGCCGCATTACCGCTGTAACCACTGGTATTGCCGCTTTTAACAACGTTTAATCCAAGCCCCAGCGCAAGCTGTTCGCCGCCGCTTAAAGCCATGGTATTAACCTCACCGGCATTTGTAATGGCAGTGTTTTTAATTACTGCATTTACTTTATTGGTAATATCGTTAACACCTGCTGCGCCGGAAAAACCAACTGATTTATCACTGGCAGAACCGCCGCTTTTCCACTGCAATGCCGCCGCACCGCTGTAAGCTCCTGCATAAGACACATCGCGTGCAGTGACATTAATATCGCCATTATTATTCATAATAGTTATTTTGGCATTATCAACAATAGCCTGGGTTGCATTATCAAGCATATTCATAGATACGCTGCCGCTGCCAGCTATGCTGAAGGAAGGCATAAAACCGCCTTTGCCGCTTGATTCGTTGTTAATTGTTATGCGTCCGCTGCCGCCATGCGTATTTTTACCCATGTTGAAAAAGTCATTGGCTTTGCCGGACTCTGTACCAAAAATTTTTCCGGTTACGGTATCAAGCTTACCACCGCTGCCCAGCAATTTATTTTCAGTATTACTGATACTGCCTTTAATTTTACCGAAAAAGCTTGTTTCGCCGGTATCATCATTTTTGCTTGCAGAAGCAGCGACACTTACGCTCTGAATACTGCCTTCTGTCGCTGCATCTACATTAAAACCATAAGCACTGATGCTTCCATTATCAGCTTTAGAAGCAGTATAGTTATTACTTAATTTATCGTTCAGTTCTTTTACTTTATTTTCATCTACAACATACCTAACGGCATCTTCTCCGTTATCGTCAGTATAATGTTCTTTAGTTGTATATAAGGCATTTATCTGCTCAGATACATCGGCCACACCAGCAATATTTTTAACTGCAAAATCATTATAAGCAAGGCCCATACCTATAGCGCCGCTGCCGCTGCCCAGATTGAGGCCTGCTGCAACGTTGACGATATTGGTATTATTATGCCCGCTGATGCTGATATTGCCAGTGCTTGTTTTAGTTTCTTCTGTACTGCCTGATTCGTTTTCAACTGTTTCAGTATACTCTTTTTGTTCTGCCGTTAAGCTTGCTCCGTCATCAACAACAGTTAAAATATCGCTGCTGCCGTTAACAAAACTGAGCATACCATTTAAAACAATTCCCTTGGAGCCAGTTTCATCGCTCGGACCCATGCCTGCACCGCCAGCTACGGATACATGGTCAATTTCGTTGCTGCCGGCAATATTAATATCACCGCCGCTAATGCTTGCGCCGTCATTAACCGCAACAATGGTGTCGGTATTAAAATCAGAATAGTTAACAGTTGCGCCAATGCTGGCAACTGTACCGCCGCCGGAATTTGTTAAAGGCACAGTATTAAGCCCGCCAAGGCTGACATCCTTCATGTAATTTTCAGCGTTCAGGTTAACTTTACCGTTACTTTCAATTACACTATTGCTGCCAATTTCTACCTTACTTACGGAATCAATAGTATTTACCATAACGGTACCTGCGCCGTTAATCGCAGAAGGATGATGCCCTGCAATTGCACTTGTATCGCCGCTGCTGCCCTTGGAAGCACTGGCTGCTGCAAAATTGCCGTAACTGTTGGGGTCGGCAAAAGCAAGCGCACCGGTAAGTATGTCACTGGCGCCTTGGATGGTTGCTTTAACGTCAGCTGCAACCTGGCTGCCTTCATTGCTATCCAGCATAGTATTTAAGTTATTTAAAGCGGTAAGAACTTGAAGCCCTGCTGTTGCTGCTTCGCCAATAGCAAGTACACCGCTGTCACTGGTGGCAAGTGTTTCATCGGCAGTTTTAAAGGCACCTTCCCAAGCACCAATTTGTGCATCAAGATTATCTAAAAATTTGTCAAAATCACTTTTTATTGCGCTGTCAAGCCCGCTGACTGCATCACTAATCTGCGCAGCCGCGTCTTCAACGTCCTGAATCATGTTTTTTATGCGGTTATATTCAAAACGTGTAGAAGCATTTATATCAACGCCATCAGTCGCACTAATAGTTGCTTTATGTTCTCCTTTTTCATCAGTTACAGCATCTTCAACCACTACGGAAGAAGAATTATCCATATTGTTTACAAGCACAGCTGCATTAAGGGTTGCCTCAGCCGGATAAGCATCGTTATAGGAAGCAGTTGTTCCCGTAGCTGTAATATGCGCGTCTTCAATTTTGGTCAGCGCATCAATATCCATTTTCTTGCCAGCATTTAGTGTGGTGTTTTCTCCGATAGTTACACTGCTGTCATGCTTCTGTCCGCTGTAAGTTACAGTAGCACCGGCTTTAAAAATTTCACTTAACTGCAAGCCCGGTATATCGTCATCGTCGCCGATAGGCAATTTTTTACCTTTGCCAAGTACTGCTGCCAGGCCGCTAATAAACTCTTTAACTTCTCCCTTTTTCTGTTCAGCGTGCCCTGTAACAACCTGCGTAGCGGCAGATACATACTTACCGCTGCCTATGGTACTTTCTGCAATAACATTATCGTCAGTAATGATATTATCGGCTTTAACGGTTAAATCGTTGCCCGTCGTTAAATCAGTATCAATATTAACGTTTGCATTGCTGTTAAAATCAGTAACATTAACCGCCACTGCCATGGCAGAAGCTTCGGGCGCTTTAATAGAAGTACCGGAAGTAAAATCACTGGTAGCATTTGCGTTTACGCTTAAATCGTTGCCTGCATTAATTACATTATTACTATTGTCTTCGTCCTTAATATCAACACTTGCACTGTTTTCTGCGCCTGCAACGGTTACGCCAACAACAAACTGGTTGCCCATTTTGCCTTTTATACCCATTTTGTTTTCAGCATCAACCTTCATATCGGCATCAGCGTCAATGCTGATATTTTCAGCGGCATTGATATTACCTTCAGCGGCATTGATATTACCTTCAACGGTAACATTAGCCTTGTTAACAGCATTGGTATAAAGAACCGATACAGCAGGAACATTAGCGCCGGTTGTACCGCCTGCGGCTTTAAATTTTAAAGCCGTAACAGAAGCAGCAGAAGCTGCAAGGGTTTCTGCTTTAGCGTTGATATCTACGCCTTTTCCGCTTTTAATGCTTCCATCAGAAGTAATATTGACATTGGCTTCCGTATTCAAAACAGAATATGCTACATCGCCCGTAATCGGCGTGCCGGAGGATACGCCAACACTTACCGCTTTGGCAACTGCTCCGCTGTTATCAATGTAGCGGTTAATTGCTTCTGCTTTAACGGTTACATCTTCGGCAGCCTTTACAGTACCGCCAATATTAACTTCTGCTTTAACATTGGCCAGTTGGGCAACATCAGTATTTTTGTTATCAACATAATTGCCGTCTTTTACATCTACATTGCTGTTAACGGCGGTTGCATTGATATTAATATTGCCCTTTTTTTCTGTTGTTTCAACACCTGTTGCAACAGTACCGTAAATATCTACGGAAGCATTAAAATCCTGCTTCACAAAAGTGTTTTCTGCAGTTTCTGCAATCGGCCCGAAAGTTCCGCCAATAAACGGCAGTTCTTCTAAATTATTTTTTTCGGTCGCACCATCAACATACGCGGACAGCACAATATCGCCGCTGCCGGTTTGTGTTGCAGTTAACTCACCAGTTAAGCCTGACTTAACATCTTCAGCACCATCAACACCTTTAATATTTACTAAATCGCCAAAATTTGTAACACCTGTCGTAATTGATGCAGCTGAAACTGTATCACCACTTGCAACTTCATCAACAACTTGGTCATCAACATTTTTGCCTACGCCGATTTTAGCCGCACGCATTTGTACTTCGTTTGTAGCATTAACCTTGCCAAGTACGGTAATGGTGCCGCTGGTGTTAACAGGAATTATCTCCCAAGCATTAGCTTTAGTGGGGTCTGTAATATTAGTAATATAGCCAAGGTATTTATTCGCATCTTTAGCCGGAGCCTCAGTACCAACAGTTTGGACAGCTTCCATAAAGTCAGGCGTCGGCGTCATTACATACAGCGAACCAGTATTGATAACACCGGATTTACCGACAGCCATGCCGTCTTTGCTCAGGAAGAACAGGTTGCCGCCGATTTGACTGTTTTGGATTGCGTTAACAGTACCGTTAATATCAATGCGGTCATTTACAAAGTTAACAAGATTAGCAGAATTATGTTCAGTACCCTTTAAGCCAAAATACATATTGGCAATTTCGTTAGCACTAAGATTAAATTTGTTAAATACGTTGATTGCCGTTTTATCAACAACCTTATCTGCCCAAATATCAGCAACGCCGTTTTTAATAAGATTATTATTAAGGTCA
>ULRC01088202.1_pt1 | contig 30209 bp, 26 predicted proteins | sample 1955101 | NCBI WGS metagenome assembly ULRC01 (sample SAMEA4835672, study PRJEB28245) | human gut metagenome | biome: gut microbiome; material: fecal sample | place: Denmark | collected 2008 | reverse complement strand
CAGCCATCAACGCCTCCATGTCGGGGCGCAAGGTGCTGGCGGACCAGCTTGTGGATGCGATGGAGCAGGAATTGGCTCCGGTCCCCGGTGAGAGCATGAGCCTCGGAGACATTGAGCGAGCGGTCACAGAGTTGGGCAAGCGATTCGATACGCTTCTGGCAGAGGCGGCAAATGGTGATGCGGACGAATACGCCGAGCGCTTCCGTGCCATCTCCACCACGATGGAGGAACTGAAACGCCGAAAGGCCGCTATTCTCAGTATCCGGCAGGAACAGGAGCAGATCAGCCGCCGTATCCATGCGGCAGCCTCGGCAATGACCGCTGTGACCATGGGAATCACAGAGTGGGACGACGGTGTAGTCTATCAGATGCTGGAAAAGGTCACCGTTCTGGCAGGCAACCGCATCAAGGTCACCTTCCGCAACGGCGTAGAAATTGAACAGACCATAGACCAACCTAAGAGGAGGAAATTCACATGATCTACATAACCGATAACTTGTATGAGAAAGACGCCTGAGACCTATGAGATAAGGCCGCAAAGGAAAGAACGGCAAAACTGCCGTTTCTTCCTTTACGGCTTTGCAGAAAAGAAAGCCAGAACGTACTAATGGATCTGTGATGGCATTAATGGGATTTCAATATGATCGGGCTCAGAATATATATCGTAAATGAATAATGGAATTGTGCGCTAATAGACAAAAAACAAAGAAAGTGATATACTGCATATTAACATATGATACAATGACGAGAAAACTTTCACAGTATAACAGATGCATAGGGCACAGAAAGAGAGTATAGATGATGAGCGACGGTGAGAAGTTTGAAACCTTGTTACCCAAAAAGGATGTTGATCTAAGCAGCTACGAAAGTGCATTGAATCATGCGATGAACAGTGACGAGATTCGAAACATTGCACTTTCGGGTTCTTATGGTTCGGGCAAAAGCAGTGTGATCCGAAGCTATGAGAGCATGAAGAATGATAGGAAGTTTTTACACATTTCGCTTGCACGTTTCACAGAAGAAGTAAATGAGAAACTTAAAAAAGCGGATACGGCAGAAGAGAAAGATGAGAATGGAGAGGAGCCCGGAGGAGGCGGACAAGGTAAGAAAATAGGGGAACAAAAGCCTAAGACCAAAGAAAAGAGCCAAAAAGGAAGCAGGGATATCGTTAATTTGTTGGAGGGAAAAATCGTTAATCAACTGCTCCATCAAATTGATCCTGAGAAAATCAGACAGTCAAAATTCCATGTAAAGACAGATGGTAATCGTTCTGGAAAAATAAAAGTAGCATGCTTCTTTACAGCATTTGCTTTCTTGTTGTTTTATTCTATTGGCTTTAACACCTGGAAGAGTTTTGCGAGGACGCTTCCTAAAACAGCGTTTGTTCGTTGGATGATGTTCCCCAAAACTCGTGGGTATGCTATTTTACTCTGCTTCATTTTAGGTGGAATTGCTCTATACCGTGCGATGAGGTCCTACGGACTGTTAAAAATGTTCAAGAGGATAGATGTCAAAGGCATTGTTGGAGTTGAAGTTTTTGAGGACCCTGATGACCTTTATTTCGATAAGTACTTAAATGAGGTACTCTACCTGTTTGAACACTCCGGCGCAGATGCGATTGTTTTTGAGGACTTGGATCGCTACGAGGTTATGCAGATTTTTGAGAAACTAAAAGAAATCAGTGATTTGCTATACCTACGCAAGCAGCAGCGGGATGCAAAAAAGCAGGCGAAAATGCTGGCTCGGATATCTGAAAAAAATGAGCTATCCTCGCCCAAATTCTTTTATTTGATTCGAGATGATGTTTTTACTTCATCGAACCGGAGTAAGTTTTTTGATTTCATTATTCCGGTTGTGCCTGTGGTGGATACTGAAAATGCGTACGACCTATTAGAGGAGAGACTGACGCAGAGCGAGAGTGAGAAGAAGTTTGATCGGAAGTTTTTGAGAAACGTCTCACTATATCTGCCTGACTTAAGACTTATCAATAATATCGTAAATGAGTACACAATTTTCAGCAAGGCGCTTGGAAAGAGCGCTTTGGAGCGTGATCCGAATAATCAACTGGCTATCATCATTTATAAAAATCTGTTCCCGAGAGATTTCGAACGGCTTCAGCATGGCAACGGTTATGTATACGGCATGCTGAGGAAGAAGACAAGTTTGATAATAGAGCACCGAGCTGAACTGGAAGCAAAACGTGAAGAACTTCAAGAGCGGCAGGAACGCGCACATGAAGAGGTACTTAAAAGTACTGATGAGTTGAATGCGCTGTTCTTGCCACATTCGAGCGATGTATATCTGATTGATGGAGATCCTGTAGATCCCGATTGGAGCAGGACGGAAGTGGTGAAGAAAATCTTATCAGCAGAGCGCGTTGAATATCATCGTGGATATCAGGAGGTAAGCGAACTCCAACAGGAGATGGAAAGTAACGCTGAATACCAGAGTCGAAAGAAAAGCGTTGAAGATGGAGAGGAAAATAAAAAGAAAGAATTAGATAGAGAGATTAAAAGAATTGATATTGACCTTCGTTTACTGAATACGAGAAAATTATATGAGGTACTTACAGATGAGAATAATGTATGGCAGTTGGATGTACCCTTTACGGATGTTACTTCTAATCCGGCGTTTGACTTGCTGAAGTATCTTATCTGGAACGGATACATTGACGAAGACTACTCAATTTATGTTAGTTTCTTCTATCCTAATAGCCTGACAGTCCGAGACAGAAATTTCCTGCTATCTGTGTCGAAGAGAGAAAAACCAAATGACGGCTATGAATTAGACTCGCCAGAGAGAGTTTTGGACTGGTTGGAAGAGTCGAGCTTTTCTCGTCAAGAAGTCGAAAACCTTTCGCTCTTTGAATACCTTTTGGAAAAGAAAAAGGAAAGGTATTTGGTTGTATGGTTGCACTCATTGAATAGCAAATATGACAGAACCAGAACAGAATATAGTTTTGTTGTGAGGCTCTGGAAAGAAACAAAATTTTCTGATTACTTAGTAAAGCTGATTAACAGCACAGTGCCGAACTGGTTTAGAGAATGGACGGAATTGGGTGGCTTATTGGATGACGCAGAATGGCAGCGATATGCGGTGGAGACAATTCTTTATTCTACGCCTGAGGTACTTGAAAAAGTAAATGATAAGAACTGGCTGACCAATAAGATTTCTGATTGCAAGAGCTTTCTTCAAATTGACGATCCACAGATCGATAAGTTGGTCAGTGGCTTTAAGACACTGAAAGTGAGCTTTAGGAATATTGTCTATCGAGAAGAAGATATGCCTCTGGTTAGAAGAGTTTATGAGGAGGATTTGTATGAGCTCAATCCTGCAATGCTTGAACTGTGGCTTGCTGAATTTTATGATGCACCACGTGAGGGTTCGTTAAAAGAGAGCTATAACTATCTGGTAAGTAAGAGCGATGAGCCACTGAGCCGTAGGGTGGAGGAGAATTTCAATGAATATATGGAGGCTATCCTTGACCAGACGGAGTGCCGCTTTGCTGATAGGGCAGAGATAGCTGCAGATTTGCTTGACCATGAAAGTATCAGCAAGAACTTAGCAGCATCTTATATTCAGCGACTTGATGTGAAGATGAAGATGTTGGAGATGGTAAAAAACAAGGCGTTTTGGCCGATGCTGTTAGATAACGATATCGTTCCACCGAGCAATAAGAATTTGTTTGACTATTATATGGAATTCTGCGCTCAGGATAAAACTTTGGATGATCATTTTGCTGGAATGCTCAAAAGAAATGCCGAAAAGATTAAATGGAAATGGAGGGAAATGACTGATTACCTTGAAATAGATGAGGCAAATATCCTTCTAAAAAAACTCCTTTGCTGTGATATGTTGTCTACGAAGGAATGTCGAGCGGTCCTTCAACCAATTGGAGCGCATCCTGATTCGTTTTCAATAGCAGGCCTTACAGAAGAGTATATTACGGTGATAATTGACCTCGGATTCATCAGGGTGACAAAGGGAAACCTTAACTTCATCAGAAGTCATTATCCGAACCAAGTGACACTTTTTTTGATGCAGAAAAAGGGCGTAGATATTGTAATACTGGCTGAACAGAATGAAATTGAGCTAAATGATGAAGAAGTAAGAGAAATGCTGGAAAGCAGCGACTTACAAATTGATATTGCAATTCGCTTAATGAAAGCCTATGGTAGACCTATTTCAATCGAAAATATCGAATGTTCAGATGCGATTTGTGCTGCGATAGTTGAGAACAATTTTAACGAAGATGATATTCCATGGATATTTGTAAATTATGATGAACTGAAGTCGCTGACAAAGCAGGCGTTCCTAAAGACAGTTAAGCGGTATGGGCAAGAAGTGTATGATGTGGCACGAAGAGAAGAGAGAATTCCAGAGGCAGTATATGCAACTATGATCCAGGAACTGGATACAGAGGACCTGCGCGATTTACGTGAGTATCTTCCTAATCCGGATTTTGAAGCCGTCTGTACGACAAACCAAAAGCCTAAATTCTCGGGTACAGAAGAAAATCGGGTTATATTGGATTACTTCAAAAAACAAGAATGGATATCAAGTTATCAAAAGCTAACAGATGGAAGATATCAAGCGTTCTCAACACAGAAGAAGCTTATTGAAGCATAAAAAATTGAATACTGGAGATTGAAAAATGTGCGTTACAATATTATTGTAGCGCACATTTTTTGTGTTAATAGCACCTTGTAGGGAACTCCATTGATAGTGTTTCCAAACAGAGGAGCATGATGAGTTGATAATAGAAGATATGAGACTTAACATTGAATTTTTTGAAAATTGTGTTATTAAACCATCAAATGACATTAGAAAGGAGAAGACCCATGAACATCCGCAACCCCACGGATTACAGCACCCTGTTTTCCGAACTGAGCGCGATTATGATAGCGCAGCTTCCACAAATGGAATTGTACTGTGAGATCGGTCGGCTGGTCAGAGGCAGAGCGGAAAAAGGTGCGGCTGTTGCAGCGTCCGAGTACCTGCAAATAACCTGCCCTGATGTCGAGGGCTTTTCTCCACGCAATTTGCGCCGTATGCGGGCGTTTTACGCAGCCTACAAGAACTTCCCTGAAATCATGAGGCTGGCGATGGAGCTCGGCTGGACGCAGAATGTGGCGATTTTAGAGAGACGTGGCAACAACGAGGAGCGGGCATGGTACATCCGAGCCGCGCTGCGCTTCGGCTGGAAGAAAGCAAAACTGCTGGAAGCCATAGGATCTCAGGCGTGGCTGCATTCTTCTCTCGACGAACAGGCACTTTCCTGCTATACTGAAGGAAAAGAAGTAACTCAGGAGAAGACGTGCGATGAAGATACTCTTTGTGTGCCACGGCAACATCTGCCGCAGCCCGATGTCGGAGTTCGTGATGAAGGACTTGGTCAAAAAGGCTGCCCTGGCTTTACAATTTCATATCGAATCGGCAGCGACCAGCCGAGAGAAGATCGGCAATCCGGTCTATCCTCCGGCACGGCACAAGCTGGCGGAACACGAAATCTCCTGCGACGGTCACGCAGCGCGGCAGTTTACCAATGCCGATTACGAGAAGAACGATTTGCTGATAGGGATGGACAGAGCCAACCTCCGGGATATGTACCGTATCTGCGGCGGCGATTTTGCCGGCAAGCTACACCTGCTGATGGATTACACCGACCATCCCCGCGATGTAACTGACCCGTGGTACACCGACGATTTCGAGGCGACTTGGCGAGATGTGCTGGCGGGTTGCCAGGGATTGCTGAAAGAATTTTAATTACATTGAAAGGAGGTCGTAAAGTGGCTATAACTGAGAAGGTTATCGGAGTCATTGCCGATATTGGGATTGATGTTGCTAAAGAGCATTTTAAAAATAAGCTTTTAGAAGTTAAAGCAAAAGAAAAACTGTCAGAATATCTAACTCGACAGAAAAAATATAATTTCGATTGTTCTTTGGAAGAAGAAATCGATTTTGAAGGCCTGGCAGAGTATATCCACAACGATCTCATGGATGATGTCAAGATCCGCTTGTTCGGGAAAAAACGGGAACGAGGAGTGGCACGAGAAACAATAGCAGACAAGGCTGCCGCTTATGCTCAAGCTAAAACGAAACTGTCCAGGGATAGAGCAAAACACTTAGCAGTTACTGCAGTAGATATATTAAGTGGCTTTTTTCGTAGCAAAATTGATTATAGTGCCTTGTTTGTAGCCACTGAAATTGAAGATACGATTATTGCCGAGATGTCTGAGCAACACAAAGAGCAAGAGCATAAAATTGATGCTTTGGCAAAGGATATTCAAGACAGCAGTCTCCTTTCCATTGACAAGAACGTATCGTTGGCGAATAGTGGAAAATTAGAGGATGTTGAGAAAAATGCAGCCGCATTTTTTGCAGGGATTGGTACAACTCATATTCTCACACCTTATTATGGCTTTACTATGGATGGGGTATCATGTTTCAAAAGCATTCCCCTAAGGCCAGACGCTGTAGAATTATATCCTCCTCATTTCGAAGTTACCGCCACGGCATTTAAAATGGGTGATATAATACTGCCCAATATGGATGCCAGCACATTTACTCGCGCATACCGTACCCAAAGTCCCATCGAATTTGATGTAACTGCTGCTCGAAAATATCTGGGGAGTATTCCTGACCCAGTTCAACATGAGGCAGAAAAGTTGGCAGGAACTCACGTAGTTCTTAAGCCACCGGCATTTCCGCCAGCGTTTCCATGTAGTGTGCTTATTGATGGAGAAACTGCGGTGGAGTACCTACTCCTGCGTACAAAGAGAATTGAAGAAGATGGAACTGTAATCATCACGAATGACGAACAAAATAACTTTAACTTCATGGTTACGCTTGCAGCAAATGCGTCAACAAAGAATTTGAGCTTAACTGTCACGCCAAATGCCCCCTCCAATATCGACTCCCTAAATTATAGACGCTTCTTGAAAAAAGCCATATCAGCGGAGCACGTCGAACTTAAGTCCTTAGAGCAAAATGCAGTTTTTATCTCTTCAAAGGCAAACTTAGAACTACATGACTGTGAAAAATTAGATGCTGAGATTGGACTTCTCGAAAAAATAGTCGCAATTGAAACGCACTATCATATAATGCTAACTATTCCGGAAGAAATCGACATAAGCGACCATCAAGTTATTGATCGTCTCTATTCAATGATAAGAGATGGAAAATACAACGGAATATGCAGTAGTTTTACCATGTCGTTCAATCTTACAGAAGAACTGCGGCAGTCGATTCGTACTATTGGTGAAGTGGCGTGTGGCTTTTCCTGTAGTTTGGGAATGCATGTGGAGCTGTTTGACCAGAAATTGGATTTTAAGATAATCCGAAAAATCGATTCCATGCGTCTCGATAATTTTGAAAAGATAACCAAAAAGATTGATGCGCTTGATAACGGTGACCCTATAAAAGTTTCTTTTGTAAGTGGTAATGCAGACCCGAATATTCACTATTCGGATATGTTCTATTCTGAGGAAACGGCAAAAAGCTTTCTAAAAGAGACTGCATCTTAAACTGTTAATTGCGGCGGAGGTGAAAATAATGGCTCAAAATGATAAAATTCAGTTGTTCGAGGACAAGCGCATTCGTACTGCGTGGGATGAGGTCAAGGAAGAATGGTACTTCTCTATTGTTGATGTGGTAGCTGTGCTGACTGACAGTCCAAATCCTCAAACCTACTGGCGCGTACTTAAAAAGCGTTTAAAGGACGAGGGAAATGAAAGCGTTACAAGTTGTAACGCTTTGAAAATGACCGCTGCAGACGGCAAGCGCCGTCTGACCGATGTGGCTGACACCGAGCAGCTTCTCCGCATCATCCAGTCCATTCCTTCGCCGAAGGCAGAGCCGTTCAAGCTATGGTTGGCACAGGTTGGCCGGGAGCGTATCGAAGAAACTATCGACCCTGAGTTGACCATTGACCGTGCTCTGGAAACCTACCTCAAGAAAGGTTACACCCGCGAGTGGATCAACCAACGGCTGCAGGCCATTCAAGTCCGCAAAGAGCTAACGGATGAGTGGGATGCCCGTGGTGTACAAAAAGGCGTGGAGTACGCTATCCTCACGGACGAGATTTCCCGCGCATGGTCGGGGATGTCTACCCGCCAGTACAAAAACCTGAAAGGATTGAAAAAGGAGAACCTTCGTGATAACATGACCACGCTGGAGCTGGTGCTGAACATGTTGGCAGAAGCCACCACCACACAGTTTTCAAAGGATCGAAAGCCCACGACCTTCCAAGAGAATCTGGAAGTTGCCAAAGCCGGTGGACAGGTCGCTGGGCGAACGAGGAAAGACATTGAGTCACAGTCCAATACACCGGTCATCTCCTCGAAGAACGCCGCGCAGATCAATCAAGTAATAACTGATTTACTGAAGGATGCGACTTCGAATATGCCTAAAAAAGAGGACGATAAGTAAACTTGGTCGTTCTTTGTAGTACATAGATATTTTCGAATAGCAAATATAAAAATATCCGAATTGAAGCCGCCTGACAAAAGAGGAAGCGTCGAACTCTTCTTTTACAAGAATGAGTTTGCGCTTGTGTATAGGTTGGGGGACGCCTGATGGCGTCCCCTTTCCGTTCTCGTTGCCACGAGACGCCGTAATTTGCGTTTTAAGGCGTTTTAAGCCCGCTTGGGTACTCGTGTACCCCTCGGGCTTTTTTCGTGCCTTAAAACGCCTCTGAAGCGGTCTGAGGGATATTCGAGCGCCCTTGCGCATCTCGTGTTCGCTCGATGCAAGGGTGGCCGCCCTGCGGGCGGCGGTCGGATGTGGGCGGACGTACAGAAGGGGTGCGGCATGGGCTTGGCACGCTATGTCTATTTGTGCGTTCCGTCGTTCGTGCACACTACCCTGCACACTATGCACACTATCCTGCACACCATTTTTGGCCATAGTGTGCAGCTTAAATCCTGATTTATCAGGGGTTTTAGGGTTGGTGCACACTATGCACACCTTTTTTTAAGTCTTATATATGAAAAAATATATATCCCTCTCGCGTGTATATAAGTCATTGGAAAAAAGGTGTGCATGGCGTGCAGGGAGGCAAGAAAGCATCGGAAAAGGCTCGTAAACGAGAGAAAACAAGAGAAATCGCCTGCACACTTCAATCAAAAATGGTGTGCAGCGAAGTGTGCATGGCGTGCCGAAGGTGTGCAGCGCACGTCGGAATGGCACCCCCTTTCCTTGGCGTACTTCTTCTGCATCCGACTTTTTCAGGGGGGCGCGGGCGAACTTTTTTGAACCGATTTTTGCCCATAAATGAGCGGAAATAGGCTCTGACCTGCGGCGACGGGAAGATTGATATTGCTTTAATTGCCTTAATGGCGTATAATGAAGCACATATAGATAAATGGCTCAGCACCCGTCCCGTCCTTGATGCGGGGTTGCTATCGGGAATAGGAGCCGAGCGCTCGGTCGAATAGGCCGTGCGTCACGGGCGAAACAACGAACACGAAGCTCCCGTGGAAACCGAGATAGACAAGGCTTTGCGCCTCTGTCCTTCTTTGGTTTCCACGGGAGCTTTTTTTGTTTCGCGAAAAGGACTTTGAACATGGAGGTGGCTGGTTATGGCTAAAGGAAAGAAGCAGGTAAAAGAGGTAAATCCCCTGTACATGACGACGCGCGAGGTGGCGGCGTTCCTCGGTTTGAGCGCGGGGACGCTCTGCGTCTGGCGCAATCAGGGCAAGGGTCCGAGCTACTACAAGGTCGGAAATGCGGTTCGCTACAAGATTGCCGACGTTGAGGCGTGGAAGAACGAGAACGTGAAGCGCGTCGAGCTGACGAATTAAGGAGGTGAGAGCATGGAGGCAAAAGAAAACCGCCCCGATGCCTGCACAGCTTCCGGGACGGCCGATTCAATATATAAATATTTTAGCACGGATGCGCCTGATATTCAAGAGGAATTGACAGGTCCCGTTCTTCCCGATGATTGTGCAGCGGACATCGTGTCGTTCTGTTCCGAGCAGACTATCGCGTACGACGATTTGTTGGAGTATGCGGCGCTGTTCTATCTGCAGGACGTCGACCCCGAGGACCCTCCTTCGCGCGATACGCTCAAGTTCGAGCTTCTGACGCTGACGAACCGGTGCATCGACGCGTACAACTTGGGCAAGCGCGACCCGAACGCGGCTCCCGGTGCGAAGCTGAAGGACGCCTACCCTGACCAGAAGGAAGGCGCGGAGCGCTACAAGCGCCTGTCGGGTCTCCATACCTTGCAGATTGCCATCATCCTGTACAAGCTGCACCATGCGGTGGGCATCCTTTGGAACAACTCGCATGACGACGGCAACTTTGACATCGGCATTTACCAGTACAGCGGCGACAACGAGGGCTGCTACGACGTTGGCGAGCAGAATTTGAAGAGCCTTATCCGCGGCTATTGCAAGACGGGCACCATCAAGGACGTAAACGAGACCATCGAGGCCCTTCGCGCGATTTGCCCTCGCGTGGAGCGCTGTCGCAATCGCGATTTGGTCGCCGTGAACAACGGCATCTACGATTACGGCAACAAGATTCTGATGGCGTTCGACCCTGCGTTCGTCTTCACGAGCAAGAAGCACGTCAATTTCGTTGACCGTGCCCAGAACCCCGTCATCCACAACAACGAGGACGGCACGGACTGGGATGTCGTGTCGTGGATGAACGAGCTGTCCGACGACCCCGATGTGGTCTCGCTTCTGTGGCAGATTATCGGCGCGACGGTTCGCCCGTATGTGAGCTGGAATAAATCCGCATGGCGCTATTCCCCCTCCGGCAACAACGGCAAGGGCACGCTCTGCACCCTGCTTCGCAATCTTTGCGGACCGGGCGACTGGACTTCCATTCCGCTGAAGAACTTCGGCAAGGATTTCATGCTCACGTCGCTGATGCATGCGTCCGTGATTATCACCGACGAGAACGACACGGGCACGTTCGTGGACGACGCGGCGTCGCTCAAGAGCATCATCACGGGCGACCCGTTCCAGATGAACCGCAAGAACCGCGACCCGCGAGACGTGCTTTTCAACGGTTTCATGGTGCAGTGCGTCAACGAGATTCCGAGGGTTCGGGATAAGTCCGAATCCATGCTCCGCCGCCTGCTGGTGATTCCGTTCAAGAAGCGCTTCGAGGGCTGCGAGCGCAAGTACATCAAGGGCGACTACCTGAACCGACCCGAAGTCCTCGAATACGTGCTGTACCACGTGCTCGCCGAAACTGATTATTACGAGCTTGACGAGCCGGCGGCTTGCTTGGAGCTTCTGGACGAGTTCCGTCTGACGAACGACCCGGTTCGCCAGTTCCTTGACGACGTTCTCATACGGGCGACATGGGACGTTTTGCCGTGGCAGTTCGTATTCGATTTGTACCGCCATTGGTTTATGCGCAACAACCCGAGCGGACGATGCCAGAGTCGCAAATCGCTCATCAACGACGTCAAGGGAATCATCTCCGATTACGAAGGATGGGACTATTCGGACAATCCTGTTTCCATCCCCGACGAGATGTACGACACGCCCGAGGGATTGATTGGCATGTATGGCGTCCTTGAGTGGGAGGAGCCGGGGTATCGAGGCTCGAATCCAAGTCGCTCCTACTTGTATCGCGGTTCGAAACGCACTCGCGGTCTCGTTCGCGCAGGCGTGGCCGCTTCGGAAGATGCAACGACAACTGATTCAACGATTAAGGAGGAATAAATCATGAGCACTAAGAAGAAGATTTCCGACATCGACAAGGCGATTGAGGAGATGCAGCAGCGCCGTGACGAGTGCTTCAAGCACATCGGCAAGGCGATGTACGAGAGCTGCCCCGAGCTGGGCGACATGAGCGTCGCCGACATGCGCAAGGCGGGGCGCTACCTGCATAAGTTCTTGACCAAGAAGGCACCTTCGCAGGGTGCCTCCCCTGCCCGAAACGGCGCGCCCGTCGCGTCCGATTCGGGTAGCACGTCCGCCCCGGACGGACGCGAGCCTATGCCCGTGGCGGGCTATGGCGAGGGCATGTAGCGAGGCAGTCGTGCCTCCTGTCCGGCACCCCGCAAGGGGTGTCCGGGGTGCCCCGTTCCGAATGGGATGCTTCGCCGAGTCGTCGGCGGAAGCTGGTTGGGAATGGGGCGCATCTGGGGGTTCGAAGGGGGCAGTGAAAACTGCCCCCTCGCGAGCGGGACGTGTAACGACAAAACGGAGGAATTTTCTACTTTGTAGAAAAATCTGAAGTTTTGTAGGGACAAGTCCCATGCTCGCTCCTTTTTTAGCGTCGAATCCGCTGTAGAAAATCAACGCGCACGTTGCATTAAAAAAAGGAGGTGTTTTACGTGGGTGTGAGTTCAGACATGAGGAGCAGCCGCGTGCGCCGTCAGGCGGCTAAGAAACCGAACAAGGAGCGCACGGTCCAGGTTCGGTTTTCGAACGAGGAGCTTGCCGCGCTGGACGCGATTTGCTCCGAGAAAAAGATGACCCGCTCCGCATTTCTCCGCAGTTGCGTGGAGAAGGTACAGGGCGGGGATGTTGAACCGACGTACGTCGTGACGAGGAACGCCGACGCGGAGCGTATGGCATCCGAGGCGAAGAGCATCGGCGTCAACGTGAACCAGATTGCGAGGGTGCTGAACGCTCAGTCCAGGTCGCATCCGGGTTCGCTCTCCCCGGGCGTGCTCGGCGAGTGCAAGACGGGTCTCGAAGAGGTGCGCGGCGAGCTGTCGAAGCTGACCGATGAGGTGGACGGCCTGCGCACCGATTTCGGCAAGGACGTGTTCTTGGTTCTGCCCGCTTGGGACGACCCGTACCTCCCCGAACAGATACAGGAGCTGTGCGATTACTGATACGGCGAGCGTGGCGAGAAGATTCTTTTTGAAGGGGGTGGAAGCTGATGTCGACGACGCACATCCAGCCCCTGCCGAACGTCCGCGGGCGCATGTCGTACACGGAACTCGGCGAGGGCAAGAAGCGCACGCGCAATATCCGCGAGAAGACGAACCGCATCGCCGCCCAGATGGGCGACATGGGCACCCGCGAGGACTTCATCCGGTTCTGCTCCGCCATGCGCAGGCAGAGTCAGGGGACGAGGTTGAACGAGGGCTACGAGCTGCGCGTCTCGTGGTCCCCCGAAGAGCTTTCCCGGGACAGCCCCAAGGACATCCAGCGGGCGTGCGAATACGGCTACCTCCTGTGCAAGGAGGTCGCCCCGAACGCCCCCTGCTGGGTCACGGTCCACACCGACGGCGAGGGCGGCTGCGTGCACGTCCATGCGACCATCACGAACCATGATTTGGTATCCGGCACGGCCATCGCGCACGGCACCGACCACGCGACCGTGAAGCGCAAGAACGACCGGCTGAGCCGCGAGATGGGGTTCACCGTCGTGGGTCCCGAACCCGCCAGGGAGAGGACCACATGGGCCGAGCGCAAGGGGCAGTTCGACATCGAGTCCTTCGAGCGCGTTCTGGGCAACCGCGTGGCGGACGCCCGCGACCATGCGAGCAACATGGAGGAGTTCCGTGAGGAGCTGAAGGTTCGCGGCGTCGAGCTGACCGAGACCCGCAAGGTCGACGAGAAGACCGGAGAGGAGACCGTGGGCTGGAGCTACAAGTCCCGCGACCCCTACGGCAAGAGCAGGCGCAAGAGAAGGCGCCGCGCCTCCAACCTCGCCGACGACCTGACCCGCGAGGGCATCGAGGCGTATTTCGACCAGAAGCAGCGCGGGCTTGAGGCGCAGGGGCAGGACGCCCCGGCACCGGAGGTCCTTCCCGACGTGCCCGAGACGGCAGAGCCGGCAGTACAGCCCTCTGCGGATTTTGCTCTCGACGTGTACGACCTCGACCGGGCGTACGTGTCGGAGATGGCGTCCGACCTTCAGAAGGCGCACATCCACCGCTCACGCGAGGAGGGCAAGCCCTTCATGGACGAGCGCTATCAGCAGATTGTCGAGGCGCGGAACCACCCGGACGAGCAGCTGGCGAAGCTGCGCGAGGACGTGGACGCCGCGAGGCGCGAGTTCCATGCCTCCAAGGAGGCGCTCGACACCCTGCAACACCCGTGCCCGGGGCTTCTGGCCGGCATGCACGTGTTCGCCAAGGCGGGGCGCGACGCCAAGGACCCCGTGTCCCGCATGATGGCCGACATGACCGCCATGATGCTGCGCATGATGATTCAGGAGGCGCTCGCGGAGGAGCGCCGCAGGCAGCGCGAGGAGGCGGAGAGGCGCGTCTACGAGTCCCGCAGGAGCATGTGGGATGCCGAGAAGCGCCTCAAGGCGGCGGAGAAGGCGCTGTCCAACGAGGACGAGCGCGAGAAGCGTCTGAAGAGCGAGCGCATGCAGCGCCGTGTCAAGGAGGCCGAGCAGCGTGCGCCCGTGAGGACGCCGAGGTCGGCGGACAAGGACACGCAGTTCGACGAGTAGCCGAGAAGATGAGGGAGCAGCGTCAGGCTGCTCCCTTTCTCAAGTTCCCGCTCGCGGGCTACGAAGAGACCTTCAGAAGGGCTGTTGATGGACGTACATGCAAGGGGCGGGAAATCGGGGTTTTCGCCGTCCGTTCATTTATGAGCCGGGTTCGGAAAACGCGGCGGAACGGACGGAGCGAAGCGAGGGCATGAAGCCCGTTTGGGGACCAGCAAAAGCCCAGACAAAGCCCCGAAAGTGGCAGTTGAACACGCATTTGTCGGCTCGTATAATTAAATATGGAAATACGTAATTGATTAAATACATAGCGAGGTGAAGATATGAAGACGATTCTGGTATGCAATCAGAAGGGCGGCGTTGGCAAGTCCCTGTGTGCCGACGAGATTGCCTTCTCCTTCGAGCGCTCCGGCATCCCTGTGAGCTTCTACGACTTGGACACGCAGGGCGGCACGTTGCACAAGACGCATGAGGCGGACGGTGCGCAGGTCGCCGTGGTGGACACGCCGGGGGCCTTGCAGGAGGGGCTGGCGGACTGGCTGAAGGAGGCGGACGTGGTGGTCATCCCGACCAGGACCACGTCGAGGGACATCGAGCCGTTGATGCGCATGCGCAAGGCGGTGTTCAAGAATGGCCGCGCGAAGATTGTCTACGTGATGAACGGGTGGAACCGCTTCAAGGCGTCCCGCGACTTCATGGAGTGGTTCAAGGGTCTGGCTGGCGACCAGACGGTGGCCACGCTGCCCCAGTCCGAGGCGTTCGTTCAGGCGGGAGCCGCCGGCAAGTCCGTGGTCGAGTTCGACCGGCGCGGCAAGGCTGCGAAGGCGACTCTCGCTCTGGTGGGCACGGTGCGCGAGGCTGCGGGGTTCCCGAAGGAATAACCGCAGGTCAGAGGCGTTGTCCATCTGGACAAATGAGTCTCGATGATATATAATTGTGCAAATATGTAAATGATTAAAGGAGGTCGAGCCATGGCGAATATGTTCGAGAAATACGCTGCCGACCGCGAGGCCGAGCAGAAGAAGATAGAGAAGGCCGTCGTCGCCGACACAACGAAGGAGGAGAAGCGCACGACGCTCTCGCTGTCGCTCACCGTGAGCGATAAGAAGGCGCTCAAGATGATGGCTGCGGAGCGCGAGACGACGATTGCCGCAATCATTCACGAGTGGATTCAGGAGCATCTTGAGGAGGTGGAGAAGTAAGTGGAGCGAATTGACATCATTGACGCGGTTGGCCGTGAGTACCACACCGCCAATATCGAGAACGGCGAGTTCAGCTACCCGAAAGCCTTCAAGGAGAAGAACCTTGAGTTCGAGCCTATCAAGAAGAGCGGCAAAGGCTCCTGGCAGTTCCTCGATATTCGCTTCGAGTTGGACGGCGTGTCTCTGCTTATCGAGACGAAGAACGATGCCGACAAGTGGCCGACGGTCGAGGAGCAGATAGCTGCTTACGTCGAGTACGAGAAGCGTCTTACCGGCAACAAGATTATTGCGATGGTCGCGAATACGACCAACGACCATATCACGGTGTGGAAATCCGAGGTCGAGGATGACCGCAAGCTCGCGAGCGAAGAGGCCATCCGCACGATGCCGGAATACGTGGCGATGTTTGATGCGAAGCATACGAACAACAAGGAAGAGGTGATGCGTAACACGTATCAGCTCAACGAGTTGCTGCATCGCCACGGTGTTGGCGAGAAGCTGCGCTCGCAGTTTGTCGGCACGTGTCTTTTGGCTATTAAGAACGGGCTTATTTACGACAGGAAGATGAAGACCGCCCAGATTATCGGTGGGATTCGGACTATCTTGGAAGACCTGCTCGAAGGGTCTTTGAAGAAGGCCGAGAAACTGACCCTGATTGATAAGCGCGTTCTTAAAGACCAGGATGTCCGCGATATGGATAGCGAGAGTCTTTGCACGATTCTCGATTTCATCAAGACGCGGATTTTTCCGTTCATCAACGACAAGAGCACGGCAGGCCAGGACCTGCTCAACCTGTTCTTCATCACGTTCAACAAGTACGTTGGCAAGTCCGATAAGAACCAGGCTTTCACGCCAGACCATATCACGGACTTCATGACCAAGATTTGCAACGTGAATAAGAACTCGGTCGTGCTCGATATGGCATGCGGTAGCGGCTCGTTCCTTGTCCGGGCGATGACGCAGGCGCTCGCGGATTGTCATACGCAGGCCGAAGAGGATGAGGTCAAGAAGCATCACATCTATGGTGTCGAGTACGACGAGCTTGTTTACGGTCTTGCGACGACGAACATGCTGATTCACAGCGACGGCAACTCGAACATCGTTCAGGGTAGCTGCTTCGATGAGGTGCCACGTTTTATCGCCGATGGAGTCAGGTTCAACGTCGTGCTGATGAACCCGCCGTACAACGCGATGGCGAAGCAGGTCCCGAAGGACTACGCCAAGACGTGGGGCAAGAGCAAGCAGGACCCGTCGAAGGGACTGTATTTCGTCAAGTTCATTCTCGACCAGATGAACGAGCACGATATGCAGGGCAAGCTCGCCGTGCTGCTCCCCATGGCCTGCGCTATCGGCAACAGCACGTTGATGAAGCAGATGAAGGGCGCGATTCTCAAGAACAACACGCTGGATGCGGTATTCTCGCTGCCGGACGACGTGTTCTATCCGGGCGCGAGTGCCTGCGCGTGCTGCATGGTCTTTGACGTGGGCACGCCGCACAAGTCGGCCAATCGCGAGACGTTCTTCGCTTACTGCAAGGACGACGGCTTCAAGAAGCGCAAGAACCTTGGACGCGTCGAGCAGATGGACGAGAACGGCAATAGCCTGTGGTCGGCCATTCAGAAGAAGTGGCTTGACACGTACAAGAACCGCGATGTCATTCCCGGTTTTAGTGCTCGCCATATGGTTGCTGGCGATGACGAATGGCTGTGCGAGGCGTATATGGAGACCGACTACACGACGCTTACGGAAGAGGATTTCCAACGGACAGTCAATGATTACCTCGCCTATCTTGTGAAGACGGGGGTAGTTTATGAAGATTGACGAATTGTTTGATATTGAATATCCCAAAACATTGGCATATTCATGGCTTATTCCTGACGAAAACGGAATTAATTTTGTTAGCGCTCAGGAAAAAGATAATGGAATAGTTGGTCGTGTAAAAAGAGAGTCCGGCATTAAAGTATATCCGGCAGGATGTATTACTGTGCCTCTAAAGGGTTCTGTGTTGATGGCGCATTTGCAGCCGGAAGACTGTTATGTGGCGCATCAAATTGGAGTGCTGATTCCTAAAAAGGAAATGACTCTTGTGGAAAAGCTCTTTTACGTAACATGCATTAGGAGTCATGCGTTTAAGTATAACTATGGTAGACAAGCAGATAGAACGCTTGGACAATTAGAAGTCCCAGCGATAAAAGACATGATGTCTTGTATTGATTCGCTGCATACCAAGCCATTGACCACAGGCAATGTTATGAACATCGGGGTTAATGCACTCGAAATTGGCAAATGGAAAGAGTTTAGCGTTAGCGATTTATTTAACGTAGTTTATGGTGTGAATCTCGAACTCGTTAATTGTGTTGAGACTACTAAAAGTGACTCTGATGCAATCGCTTTTGTTTCACGTACTGAATCTAATAATGGCGTCTCGGCTTATGTGAAGCCTGTTTCAGGTGTTGAGCCGCAGCCGGAGAACACTATTACTGTTGCTGGTGGTGGCAGTGTATTGGCAACGTTTTTGCAAACACAGCCATTTTACAGTGGACGAGATTTATATTTGCTTCATTCGAAGGAGGCTATTTCAATTCCGGCGAAGCTGTTTCTTGTGACAGTTATTAAGGCAAACAAGTATCGCTATAACTATGGACGACAAGCAAATGTAACGTTGCCTTCATTGAAGCTGAGGCTGCCATCAAAAGCAGATGGAAAACCTGATTGGCAGTTTATGGAGAACTATATTAAGTCGCTGCCTTATGGCGACAGACTATAGAACAAAGCGAACAGCCCGTCGCTCTTTTGGGCGGCGGGCTTTATAATTAAATGCGTATTTACGCAATTCATCATATAGGAGAAACTAACGTGAAAACCTATAAGCAGAAAAGACGGGAGGGGGTGAGCCTATGGCACGTAAGAAGAAATTCGCGCCGAACGACAACAACCTTGCGATAGCGTACTATCGCTTCTCGTCCCACTCGCAGAACGACGCGAGCATCGACCAGCAACGCGAGCTTGCCCACGAATGGGCGGATGCGCACGGCTTCAAAATCGTGCAGGAGTATGAGGACGCGGCAATATCCGGCACCACGGACGCACGACCGGGGTTCCAGCAGATGCTGTCGGAAGTCGCAAAAATCCGTCCCCATACCCTCATCATGTGGAAGACCGACCGCCTGGGACGCGACAAGTACGTGCTGGCGATGGCGAAGAAGAAAATCCGCGACGCGGGATGCGAGATTCACCTGTTGGCCGAGCACATCCCGACGGAGGGACCCGAAGGCGTCCTCATCGAGGGGCTGATGGAGGCCATGGCGGAGTATTACAGCCGCCAGCTGTCGCAGAACATCCAGCGCGGCATGGACTACAACGCGCAGCACGCCCTGTACAACGGCCACAAGCTGTTCGGCTACGACGTGGACAGGTCCACGAAGAAGTACATCCCGGACCCGAACACGGCGCCGTTCGTGCAGTGGGCGTTCAGGGAATACGCATCGGGCAAGCCGCTGAATACCATTGCCGAGGAGATGAACGCGCAGGGCCTGCGCACGTCGAGGAACGCGAAGTTCAGCGTGAACATGCTGAACAAGATGCTCAAGAACCGCGCCTACATCGGCGAGTATCACCACGGCGACATCGTGGTCGCCGGCGGAATGCCCGTCCTTGTCGACGAGGCGACTTTCGAGCACGCGCAAAGGCGGTTCGCCGAGAACAAGCGCAAGGGTTCCCAGCGGGCGCACGGCATGGACGACGCCGAGGCTCCGCGCTATTGGCTCACGGGCAAGCTCTATTGCGGTGAGTGCGGGAGCACCATGCAGGGCGTGTCCGGCACGAGCAAGACCGGACGGAAGTATTACTACTACTATTGCTCCGCCCAGCGCAGGAAGGAGTGCCACCTGCACAAGGCCCGCAAGCGGGACTTGGAGGACATGGTGCTGTTCGCCCTGCACAACATCGTCGACGACGAGGAAAACGTGACGGCGCTCGCTCTGGATGCGGCGGAGTATTACGAGAAGAGCCACAACGACACCGCGTATCTCGAAGCGCTGGAGGCGAAGCGCAGGGAAGTGGAGAAGAGCCTTGCGAACCTCGTGAAGGTCATCGAGAAGGGCGTGGTCAGCGATACGGTGACGGAACGTCTCACGCAGCTCGAAGAGCAGAAGAGCGCCCTGAACGATGCCATAGGGACGGAAAACGTCCGCGTGTCGCTGTGCGAGGACAGGCACAGCATTCAGGCGTACTTCGACAAGTTCCTGCATGCCGACGTGAACGACCCGGAGATTCGAGACCAAGTCTTCGAGTATTTCGTGGACAAGGTCTATCTGTACGACGGCAAGCTCGTCGTGAGCATGTGGTTCTCCGAGGACGACAAGCAGGAAATCACGTGGCGGGACTGGTTCTCGCTGGATGAGTATTGGACCGACGAATCCCCTTTTGTTAAAGGGGGAGGCGTTGAGTTCGACTGCTTCCCCCTCGGCTCCACCATAAGTCTCGCCGTGATTTTAGTCAAATTGCGGCGGGCTTTTTGCGTTGACACATTGATGTTTGAATTGGACAGGGAAGTGTATTGTATGAAAAAAGTTCTATCGGTATCAATAAAGACGATCATCTTTTTTGTGGGTTGGGCCATATGCGTATCGGTTATCCCGATACCGGATACCGCAAGTGCGGTAATCTGGAGATTTTGGGCAGAACTGATCCCGCTTTTGTCCGTTATTGCGATCACACTTATTTTCTGGCTGGCAGATCAGAAAAAGATACGATTACATCTGACCGGGAAGCCTGTTTATAACATCATATTGGGCGGCGTAACAGGGACGATTTGGCTGGGGGGCATCTGTGGGGATATTATCTATCCTCGGAGTTGTACAGATAGAGGGCAAAAATCAAATCGCTATGCTGTGGTTGTGGCTGCTTGCGGCTTTTCTCAATACCGTTATGCAGGAAATGCTGGTTCGCGGCTATTTATACCAGATGATAAAAAGTAACAGCAACATCGCCGCCGCGATTATCGTATCTACGGGCTTATTTACATTTGCGCACGGCGGCGCGTTTGAGGCAGGGATCCTTCCTGTGCTCAATGTCATCACAATGAGCCTTTTTATGACGGCGGTTTTGGAATACACGGGTTCCTTGATCGCGCCGATCGTGATCCATTTTTTGTGGAACGGTGTGGGCGCGATCATTCTGGGAGGAGTCTCTCTGGCGGAAGATTATCCTCACTTGTTTGATATGACGATTCACGGCAATCCGATTCTGTCCGGCGGCAGCTGTAAAATCGAAGGTAGCATCATTGTGCTTTTTATGAATCTGGCGTTCTTGATTGGGTTTGTAGCCGCAAAAAAGAGAAAGGATCGGAATAGATAGTATCCGATTTGCTGTAATGAACTGTTCCTTACTTTGACGATGAGATGGGGGAATAACAACGTCCCGCTTTGCAATGTCCGCTACAACATCATCTATGAAAAAATCCCGAAAGATCATCTTTCGGGATTTTTTGTCAGCCGCTGAGCTCGCGGATCTCGTCCTGAATGAGCCGGCCTGCCGCGTCGGCGGGACGCGCCGGAACAGAGCGGCATGACAATGAAATAAGTATCCACGCAGGCCAGACAGAAATGTCCGGCCTTTTTTAGTTTAGGAGGAAAATCAATGGAAATTTACGGCACGATTCAATTCAGACTCATTCTCCCGCATATCCCAGGCTTCCAGCAGGAGCCGCTGCCGGAGCCTGTTTGCAGCCATTCCCCGGATTGCAAGGACTGCCCCTATCCCCGCCACGGTTTTCTCTGCTGGGGTGCGGACGGGACTTGCCTGCGGAGCCGAATGAACGAGATCAACGAGAAAAAGGAGGACAACGATCATGATGAGCGCAGTTCTGAGTAATCCAGGCCACCCGGAATACGGCGTGGCGACCATCCCGTTTCCCGTTCCGCATGACCAGTACGCACACTGCATGGAACTGCTGGCGGCGCTGGAGATCGGCGACGCGGTCAAAGCCGACTGCAAGGTGGAGAAGATCGACAGCTTCTATACTGTCCTCAAGCGCACGGAAATGCTTACGGTCAATGTAGAGGAGCTGAACTACCTCGCCAAACGGCTGGACAGCTTCGACACCGGCGAGGCCGCGCAGTTTCAGGCGATGGCGCACAAGCTGGAGCTGTTCGAGCTGAAGGATCTCATCAACCTGACCTTCTGCTGCCAGCAGGCCACGGTCATCACCGACTTTTCCGACCTCGCCGCCATCGGCCGCGACCACTACATGAACCTGCACGGCGGCAGCGCAAGTGTGGATGAACTGAACGCGCTGGACGACAAGAGAACCGCACGGCAGCTCATTGAAAGCGGCAGCGGCACGGTGACGCCCTATGGTGTGGTCTACGACAACGGTATGAAATTAGAGAAGGTCTACGATGGCCGGTTCTTCCCCTGCTATTACTATGAGCCGAACGCCATCACCGTTGCGGTGACCTCCAAAACCGAGCCGGAGGACACAGAGCATATCTTGATTACTCTGCCAACACGCCGGCAGACCCTACCGTGCTGGACGCGTTTTATCAAACGGAGCGGCGCTATATCGGAAACCCCAATTCCACCCACCCCGCAGGGCGGGCAGCGCAGGCGGAAATGGCCCGGGTGACGGACGGCATCGCGGAACTTCTGGGCGCAGCGCCCGAGGAGATCATCTACACCTCCGGCGCGAGCGAATCCAACAACCTTGCGCTCAAGGGCATCGTGCAGGCGTCCCGCCATGTGGGAAAGCACATCATCTCCACGGCGCTGGAGCATTCCTCCGTGGGCGGCGCGCTGTCCGCATTGCAGCAGCAGGGCTGCGAGGTCGACCTCGTGGACATCCGGCGGGACGGCACCATTGATTTGGAACATCTGCACGAGCTTTTGCGAAAGGACACAGTGCTCGTCGCCATCTGCGCGGTGGACAGCGAACTCGGCACGGTGCAGCCGATCCAAGAGATCGCGGATATTTTGAGAGACTATCCCAACTGCCGCCTCCATGTGGACGCGACGCAGGCCGTGGGGAAGACCAAGCTGGTGCTCTCCGGTGTGGACACAATGAGCATCGCGCCGCACAAGTTTTACGGCCTGAACGGCAGCGGCCTGCTGGTCAAAAAGAAGGACCTTGTCATCGAGCCGCAGATCCACGGCGGCGGCAGCACCACGCCCTATCGCAGCGGCACGCCCGCACTGGGCATGGCGATGTCGATCGAGAAGGCGCTGCGTTTGGCGATCGAAAATCAGAACGAGCGCATCGCACACGTTGCGGCGCTGAATCGTCTGCTGCGCGCGGAGCTTGCGAAGTATCCAAAAGTCCGCTTCAACAGTCCGGAAAACGCCGTGCCGCACATTTTGAATCTGAGCGTCAACGGCGTCAAGGGGACGGCTTTTCAGCAGGAGCTGGGAAAAAATGATGTCTGCGTGTCCGTGAAGTCCGCCTGCTCGGTGGAGGGGACGCCGTCCAAGGCGGTCTACGCGGTGAGCCGCGACCGGAAAAACGCGCTGTCCTCGTGGCGCATCAGCCTCAGCCACCTGACAACAGAGGCGGAAATCGCGGAATTTCTGCAAATTTTTGACCGCTGCTATCGGGAGCTTGCGCAATGAACGCTCCGCCGCGGCGGAAGCTATTAGAGAAGAGGGAGTTATCCATGCCAAGAACGTTAGAGCCCTATCAGATGATCGAGCGGAGCATCATCAAAAAATACCGCGACGAGCTGTGGAAGCCGTTTGTCTATGCGGTGAAAAAATATGAACTCATTCAGGCGAGGGACAAGATCGCCGTGTGCATCTCCGGCGGCAAGGACTCAATGCTGATGGCAAAGCTCATGCAGGAGCTGCACCGCCACAGCGACGTGCCGTTTGAGCTGGTGTTCCTCGTCATGGATCCGGGCTACAACGCCATCAACCGCCAGCGCATCGAGAGCAACGCGGCGCTGCTGCACATCCCCATCACGGTATTCGAGACCAATATCTTCGAGGTGGCCAACAGCACGGACAAATCGCCCTGCTACCTCTGCGCCCGCATGCGGCGCGGCCACCTTTACAGCAAGGCCAAGGAGCTCGGCTGCAACAAAATCGCGCTGGGTCATCACTTTAACGATGTGATCGAGACGACGGTGATGGGCATGTTTTATGGCTCGCAGATGCAGGCCATGCTGCCAAAGCTCCACAGCGACAACTTTGAGGGCATGGAGCTCATCCGCCCGATGTACTGCATCCACGAGGAGAGCATTATCGCCTGGCGGCAGTACAACCAGCTCGAGTTTATCCAGTGCGCCTGCCGCTTTACAGAAAACTGCACCATCTGCGACAACGGTGGAGGCGGCTCAAAGCGTCAGGAAATCAAGACCCTGCTGCGCCGCTTAAAGCGGGACAACCCCAACATCGAAAAATCCATCTTCAACAGCATCCACACTGTCGCGCTCGACACCTTCCCCGGCTACAAGACAAAGGGCGAGGTGCACTCGTTTTTGGAAGGCTACGAGGAGTGAACGGCATATTTTTGCAGCAGGGAAGATTGTTGATTTAACAATGCAGCCCCGCCCGAATCAAATCGGGCGGGGCTGCTTCCATTTTGAAATTTACTTGGCCTGCTTCATGCTCAGGCTGATGCGCTTTTTCTTCTCGTCGACTTCCAGCACGACGACCTTGACAACGTCGCCGACGGACACGACCTCGGACGGGTGCTTGATGAACTTGTTCGCCACCTGTGAGATATGGACGAGGCCATCCTGATGCACGCCGATATCGACGAACACGCCGAAGTCGATGACGTTGCGCACCGTGCCGGTCAGCACCATACCGGGCTTTAAGTCCTTCATCTCGAGCACGTCGGTGCGCAGGATGGGCTTCGGCAGCTCGTCACGCACGTCGCGTCCGGGCTTTAGAAGCTCTGATACGATATCGCGCAGCGTGGGAACGCCGACACCGATCTCACCTGCGGCCTTTTCCTCGCCGTAGGCCTTGACGCGATCGGGCAGATCGGCGAGCCTGCCGTCCTTGACGTCGGCGAGCGTGTGGCCGGTCAGGTCGAGCAGCGCCTTCGCGGCGTCATAGCTCTCGGGGTGGACGGCGGTGTTGTCGAGAACGCTCCTGCTCTCCGGCACGCGCAGGAAGCCCGCGCACTGCTGGAAGGCCTTGGGGCCGAGCTTCGGCACTTTCTTGATCTGCGCGCGTGAGGTGAACGCGCCGTTCTCCTCGCGGTACGAGACGACATTTTTCGCCGTTGTGCCGTTCAGGCCTGCGACGCGTTGCAAAAGTGACGGCGACGCCGTGTTGATATCCACGCCGACGGCGTTGACGCAGTCCTCGACCACGCCGTTCAGCGCCTCGTCGAGCTGCTTTTGCGGCATGTCGTGCTGATACTGCCCCACGCCGATGGCCTTGGGGTCGATCTTCACGAGCTCGGCAAGCGGGTCCTGTAATCTCCGCGCGATGGACACGGCGGAGCGGAGGTTCACGTCGTACTGCGGGAATTCCTCGGCGGCGAGCTTGCTCGCCGAGTACACGGACGCGCCCGCCTCAGAGACGATCATGTAGCTCACGTGCGCACTGCCCTCGTTCACCTGACGGATGAGCTCGACGGCCATCTGTTCGGTCTCGCGGCTGGCCGTGCCGTTGCCGATGGCGATGTGCTCCACACCGTGCTTTTTGATGAGCGTTGCCAGCGCGGCGATGGCTTCATTTTTCTGCCGCTCGCCGTAGGTCGGGTAGACCACGGCGGTATCGAGCACCTTGCCTGTGCCGTCCACGACGGCGACCTTGCAGCCCATGCGGTAACCGGGATCAAGGCCCATCGTGACCTTGCCCTTGACCGGCGGCTGCATCAAAAGCGGCTTTAAGTTGAGCGCAAACTGGCCGATGGCACCCTCGTCTGCCTGCTCAGTGAGCTGATTTCGCACCTCGCGCTCGAGCGAGGGGAAGATGAGACGGTCGTAGGCGTCCTCGGCGGCGGACTTGACGAATTCCATCGCGGCGGAGCCGGGCTTCACGACTGCACGGCGCAGCAGCGGGAGCGCCTGCTCGCGGTCGAGCGTGATGGAGACCTTCAAAATGCCTTCTTTTTCACCGCGGTTGATGGCGAGCACCTGATGCCCCTGCAAGCGGGCGACGGACTGCGTAAAATCGTAGTATAGGCGATAGACGCTGTCGTCCTCGGTCGCGGTCCTGCTCACAAGCTGGCCCTGACGGGAAATGAGCGCGCGAAGGCTCTTGCGGATGGCGGCGTCGTCAGAGATCTGCTCGGCGATGATGTCGCTCGCGCCCTGCAGGGCGTCCTCGACCGTCTCGACGCCCTTTTCGGGGTCGACAAAGTCGCGCGCGGCCTCCTCGGGCCGCGGGCAGTCATGCTCCTGCGCGAAGAGCAGCGCGGCGAGCGGTTCAAGGCCCTTTTCCTTCGCCATCGTGGCGCGGGTGCGGCGCTTTTGCTTGTAGGGGCGGTAGAGGTCTTCGACCTCAGCGAGCGTTTTGGCGCTGTCGATGGCGGCAGCGAGCTCATCGGTCAGCTTGCCCTGCTCGTCGATGGACTTTTTCACCGCTTCGCGGCGCTCTTCAAGACCGCGGAGGTATTGGAGCCGCTCTTCGAGCGTGCGCAGAGAGGTATCGTCCATTGCACCGTGGAGCTCCTTGCGGTAGCGGGCGATAAAGGGGATGGTGTTGCCCTCGTCGAGCAGATGCACGACGTTTTCAACGTGCCGGGGGTCTTTGCCGAGCTCGGCAGCAAGGGCCTGAATGAGATCCATAAAATGTTCCTTTCGTATATCGGGCGCCGAAGCGGCGCGGTCAAGTGAATCAGCAATGTCCGCCCGAAAGCGGGCGGAACGTAAAACTCATTATACCGCATCGTGCGGCGATGCGCAAAGCCTTTTGCACGGAAAAAAGGCGGAGGATCGGCGCGACGGCTGGGGCTTTACATTTTGCCGCTTTGGCGGTAAAATACGACGCAACGTTCAAAGGCATCGAATGCTTCGCTTTGCCGCTCAAAGGCGGCATTTTTCAGCAAGAGAAGGAGAAAGCAAAATGCAGAAGAAAAACAACAAAGGCGTCATCGCCCTCATCATCGTGCTTGTGCTGGCGGCTGCCGCGCTCGTCATTTGGCAGACAAACAAGCCGGAGACGCAGCAGGGCGGTAAGGCGATCACCGTCAACGTCGACCACCTGAACGGCGATGACACGACCTTCACCATCCACACCGACGAAGAGTACCTGCGCGGCGCGCTCGAGCAGGAAGACCTCATCGAGGGCACAGAGAGCGAGTACGGCCTCTATGTGCTGACCGTGGACGGCGAGACCGCCGACGAGAACGAGCAGCAGTGGTGGGGCTACAGCGTGAACGGCACGTTTGCCGAGCTCGGCGTGGACAGCCAGCCCGTCGCGAACGGCGATGTGTACGACTTTGTGCTGAATGTCGGCTGGTAAGTCCGCAAGACTCAGCATCCGCGAGATCGCGGAGCTGTCGCTTTTCTGCGCGCTGATGGTCGCGGGCAAGGAGTGCCTGCGCCTTATCCCGAACGTGCATCCCGTCACGCTGCTGCTGCTTTTGGCCACGGCGGTGTACGGCGCGAAGGCGCTCTATCCGGCGTTCGGCTTTGCCCTGCTTGAGATCGCGCTTTACGGCGCGGGGCTTTGGAACCTGATGTATCTCTACGTCTGGCCGATCGTCGTGCTCGCTGCGCTGCCGTTTCGCAGAAGCGAGAGCCGCGCATTCTGGGCAGCCATCGCGGGGCTGCACGGGCTGTGCTTCGGCGCGCTGTGCGCCATTCCGTATTTTTTTATCGGCGGATGGCAGATGGCGTTTTCGTGGTGGGTCTCGGGCATCCCGTATGACGTCATCCACTGCGTGTCAAATACGGTCCTCGTCTTCGTGCTCTTCCCGCCGCTGCGGCGCGCACTGGAGCGCGCGAAGAAAACGTCGGGCGGAAGAGAATAGCAAAAAGCACCTGCCTTCAAGGCAGGTGCTTTTTGTCTGGTCGTGTCGCTTTTCAGCGTATAAGTGTCAGAACAGTGTTTCTTCATCCTCGGCAAACGGCCTGTCGTTGACGGCGAAGAGATCCATGCCGTGCAGCAGCCCGTAAATGATGATCGCATCGCGCCGGACCTTGGGGTAGAGCTCAGCGTAGCCGCAGTTGCGCAGCAGCTCCTGTGCCTCTTCGAGCGATGCGTTCAGCCCGAAACACAGGCACAGCACGCGGCTGCGCGAGGGATTGCGCCGCCCTGCGAAAATCTGGTGCAGGTAAATTTCACTCATGCCGGACTGCTTGGCAAGCGAGGCTTTGGAGATGCCCTTTCGCTCCAGCATTTCGTTGAGCAGCATCGATGCGCTCTCCGAAGAAAAATTTGCCTCGTTTGCCGCAAGAAATGTCGTCAGATCAGGTGTGTCCATCAGCTCACTGCGCAGATTATCCGTGCTTTTTCGTGCCATATCGATCTTCATCCATCTTCCGCCTTTACAAAAATTCGAGTCCCCAGTATAATACTTCGTGTTTATTTTACCGTTTTCAACGGGCGAAAACAATATGCTGGCTGCATAGGGTGTGAAATTTATGACGCTGTATGAGAGCTTTTTGGAGGCTGTGACAACCGAATACGACACGCTCCGCGTGCTGAAGCAGAGCCCGCGCGGCACGGTCAGCGTCGTTCGGCATAAGAAAAGCGGCACGCGCTATGTCTTCCGCCGCTACAGCGGCAGCGGCGAGGTCTATCGCCGTCTGCTGCCGGTGCTGTGCCCGCATCTGCCGCAGATCATGGAAGCGGCGGAGCAGGACGGCCAAACCGCCGTGCTGGAGGAATACGTGCAGGGCGACACGCTCGCAGAGCTTCTGATGGGGGCACGGCTCACGGAGAGGGAAGCGCGGCAGGTCACGATGCAGCTCTGCCAAGCGCTGCATGTGCTGCACTCGATGGGCGCGGTGCACCGCGATGTCAAACCGGAAAACGTCATCCTGCGCGGCAGCGACGCCGTGCTCATCGACTTTGACGCCGCGCGCATCTACAAGGTCGCATCCGAGAGCGACACGCAGGTGCTCGGCACGACGGGCTTTGCCGCGCCCGAGCAGTACGGCATCTTCCAGTCCGACGAGCGGGCGGACATTTTTTCGCTCGGCGTGCTGCTCAATATCATGCTTACAGGCAAGCACCCCTCGCGCGAGATGGCGGCGGGGAAAATGGGCCGCATCGTGCGCAAATGCACGATGACCGCGCCGGAGCAGCGCTATCAGAGCGCGCGAGCGCTGATGGAGGTGCTGTGAGATGAATTTTGAGGAAAAGCGCTGTCCGCATTGTGGCGCGCTGCTTGTCGAAAACGCTTCGTTCTGCCCCTACTGTGAAAGCGTGCTGATCGAAAAGCGCCCTGCGGAAATGCCAAAGCCGAAACGCCGCAGGCGCATCACCGCGGCGATCTTGCTAACGGCGGTGTTGTTGGTGACATTAACGGCGGTTGGATTTGCCAACCGAGGAAAGGTCATCGACGCGCAGGGCGCGGAGCTCACCTACGAAACGGACGGGCAGACATTCCATCTGGCGCTGAGCTTTGAATCGCAGGGAGGCGCGCCGTTTTTCGGCCAGCCGCTTTTCACCGTAGAGGTCCGCGAGGATCAGGTGCGCGGCCAGGTGTCGAGCTCCCGCGTTTTTGTCGACAACGGCGGCAGCGTGGACAAAAAGGACGAATTTCTCGCCCTTGTGGATCACTACGAGGTGACGACCACGCCGTGCGATGGCATCACTCTTTTGCAGATCGACGAGACATGCATCCCGACAACCTCCAACGCGGCAATCGAGGCCATCCCGAGCTATCACACCGAGCAGCTCAAGGAGGGGGAGGGCAACGTCATCTGGACGATCTACCTCAAAAACGGCGACACGCTGCGCCTGCGCCACACAGTCAAGATTACGCGCGTCCCGGTCGTGACGCTGACCGAAAATGACTACCCGATGGCGACGGTCGACGATCTGAACGTGCTGCTCGACACCCTCGCGCACGAGGCGGATCGAAAGTCGGTCTACATTTTGCAGCTGCCCGCGGTGACATACGAGGGTGGACTGACGATGAAAAATTTCTGCTGCGATCTGGTCGGCAGCGAGGGCGGCACGACCTTCACCGGCACGGTGACGGTCGCGACGCGCGGCATTCACCCCTCAAACATCACGAACGTCCGCTTTGTGGGCGACGGCACGGGCATCGGCCTTTCGGCGAGCGAGGGAGCATTCCTGCACCGCTGCACGTTTGAAAACTGGGAGATCGGCGCTTACGGCGGCCTCGGCAGCTGGGTCAACGCCACGGGCTGCACATTCCGCGGCAACGGCGTGGGGCTGTGGCTCGACAACCGCGGCGGCGCGACGTGCTCGGGCAGCTACTATGGCGACAGCGTGTACGAAGACAACGGTACCGCCGTGCGCATCGCCGCAATGCCGGGCACAGAAACGCTGGATTTCAATAACTGCGTGTTCCGAGGCAACGGGGTAAATGTCGAAAATGCGGCAGGATACACCGTCGACCTCTCGCAGATCGTAACGGCGGACAATTAAAGAGAAAAGGAGGAAACGCGGCGTTTCCTCCTTTTTTGTGTTCATTCAGATGTTCAGCACAAAGTGCTCTTTATGATAGTCCAGCAGGCCTTCCTTTTT
>ULRC01093468.1_pt1 | contig 31704 bp, 24 predicted proteins | sample 1955101 | NCBI WGS metagenome assembly ULRC01 (sample SAMEA4835672, study PRJEB28245) | human gut metagenome | biome: gut microbiome; material: fecal sample | place: Denmark | collected 2008 | reverse complement strand
GTCAGTGCAAGCGCTATCACCGCCGACAGCACATTTCTTTTCTTCATATTCTTTCCTTTCTGCTTAAAAGCAATATATTTTCAGAAAGCAAAACCGTTTCTGATTTTACTATCTATAATATGAACGTTTGAAACGCAAAAACCTTGCATCATTTTTCGACTTTTCTTCCGTTTTCTCTGTTTTACACAAATTTCGGCTTACAAATTGTGTATAATGACGCTGTATAAATTCACTTATTTCTCATTTAATTCCATCCAGCTAAAATATCTCCTTCACTGCAACCCTCGCGAAAGAACGCTTTTCGCACCCACGCCGACAACCCTCAGTCACAGTACCTAAAACTTGGCTTTATATCAGCTCTATCCCTCGCCCCGCACTATCTCATTTTAAAATTCCGCCGCAGGCGCTCAACAATTATTCATTATTCATTATTCATCATTCATTAGCCCCCTCCGTTCCGTTTTTGATCACAGATTTATCTTTACGCTGACACAACCGGCTTAATATCAAAAATGTTGCTATTTTTACACAAATGTTGTATAATGTTTACAACACACAAAAATCAAGCGAGGAACGAATAATATGGCGGCAAAATCTACAAAATTCACAGACAAACAAGAAATCGGTACAGAAACTCCCGATAGTGGTACAAATTATACCACAGTTTCAACCAACGGTACAGATGAAAATACAGAACCGGAAAAGCTCCTTTATGTACAACAGGCACAGGATTTTTTTCATGAGCCTGTCGAAAATGAAAATACTGTCTTTGCGCTTGTAGCCGCAGGCGAGGTAGAAAAGATACTTGAAAACAAGCTGAAATACAATGCTGAACCCGACAGCGGAAAAGGTCAGCTTTCAGACGATCCGCTCCGCAACCAGATATACCATTTTGTTGTATGTGCCGCAGTAGTCGCCCGCACCTGCCTTGCCGCAGGTATGTCAGAGGAAACCGCATACACCTTAAGTGACGTGTATATCCGCCGCGCAGACAAGTGCACCACCGTAAAACAGGTCATGGAACTGAACGATGAAATGATAATGGATTATGCAGTCCGTATGCGCAGATTACGGCGCGCAAAACGGCTTTCCGTGCCGGTCCGAGAGGCTATCAGGATGATAACGGAGAACGCCGGAAAGCGCCTTACCGCAAAGCATATCGCCGAAGCCATCGGCTATGACCGCTCCCATCTGCACCGTCTGTTCAAGACGGAAATCGGTATGGGGATCCACGAGTATATCAGCGCCGTGCGTATAAACGCCGCCAAAGGAATGCTTAAGGACGGCAACCATAGTATAGCCGACATCGCTTCACTGCTCGGTTTTTCATCGCAGAGCCATTTCTGCCGTGCGTTCAGCGAGGCTGTCGGCGTGACCCCGAAGGATTATAAGGACGGCAAACTCCCCTGATACTATTTATATATAATTTACACGTTAATACTTGAACTTGACAGCCGGATGTGATATACTTATTTTATTATTGCGTTAAAGCAAAAGAACGAAAGAAGAGGAAAAGCTATGGCAAAAAAAAGAATAGCCGTGCTGTTCGGCGGTGCGTCCGCTGACCATGCCGCTTCACTGCACACCGCATACAGCGTGCTCAGCGCTATGCCAAAAGAAGTAGAGCCGCTTGCAATCGGTATCACAAGAGCGGGCAGATGGCTTTTTTATCCCGGTAGCTATGAAAATATAAAAGACGGTAGCTGGGAGCAGGACAGCGATTGCTGTTCGTGCGTAATTAGCCCCGATATGACGAACAAGGGCGTTATAAAGATAATCTCTGACGGCGAAAGCACGATTCACCGTATAGATGCCGTATTCCCAGTACTTCACGGAAAATACGGTGAGGACGGCAGAGTGCAGGGTCTGTGCAAGCTTGCGGGACTGCCTATTATCGGCAACGATTTTGCGGCGGCGGCACTGTGCAATGACAGGCGCATAATGGATCTGGTACTGTCTGACAGCGGAATAAAGGTAATTAATAATGTCACGCTTCACCGCAGTGAAATGAATGATATGCCGGCGGCGATCAGGAAAATTACCGATAAGCTGAAATTTCCTATATACACCGCACCGACAAGCTGTTCAACATCTGTAGGCGCTTGCAGAGCGGAAAATGAAAAAGAACTCGAAGAAGCTATAAAAGCAAGCTTTTCACACCACCCGTATATCATAGCCGAGAGTGCCGTCAAAGGCAGAGAGCTTACCTGTGCCGTGCTCGGTGCAAGGCATCACGACGAGCGGGTAGCGATAGGCGAGCTTGTAAGAACTGACAACAGCGTTGACAAATTCTCCGAATATATAGCGTCGACATCAGAGCTTAAAGTTCCTGCCAGACTGGACGGTCTTACACAGAACAAGATAAAGCAGACCGCAAGAGCAGCATATGACGCACTTTCCTGCAAATGTTTCGCAAGAGTTGATATGGTGCTTGGCGATGACGGCGAGGTTTATGTAAGACGTGTAAGAGGAATACCGGGTCTTGACAGACAGAGTATATTCACACGGCTTGTAACCGAAAGCGCATACAGCTACGAGGAAATGCTGAAACTGCTCATCGGCGCTGTAGTTGACCTCGATTGAGGCTTTGAAAGGAACAACGGATAATAAATGAAAAAGAACGTATGTATTACGATAAAAAGTACGCAGACTGTCGACCAGGATAAGGATTCGACAGAGCTGTTCACTTTCGGTGCAATGGAGCAGACAGAAAACGGCTTTCGTCTGTACTATGACGAAAGCGAAGCCACAGGCTTTGAGGGAAGCTCCGTAACGCTTGAAGTAACCGACGATATGGTGACTATGACAAGAAGCGGAAAGGCAATAAGCTCACTGTTTATCGAGCGGGGAAAGAAGCACCACTGCCATTACGGCACGGAGTTCGGAGACTTTATGATAGGCGTATGCACTGATGAAATAAGAAACGAGCTTGAAGAAACGGGTGGAGAAATATATCTTAAATATACGCTCGACATCAATTCAAGCTATATGTCGGAAAATGAAATGTTTATAAACGTCAAGGAGTGTAACTGATGAACAATATGATAGAGCTTGCTAAACAGCAGGTAAAGGAAACGGTAATGAACGCACTGGGCAGACTTGTTGCCGAAGGCAAGATAGAGGCAGTACCCCTGCCGGCTTTCAATGTTGAGCGTCCTGCAGACGTATCACACGGAGATTTCTCCTGCAATGCCGCAATGGCAAGTGCAAAGGCTCTCAGAAACAATCCGAGAGCAATAGGTCAGATGATAGCCGATGCCGCAGTGCTTGACGGCACCGTATTTGAAAAGATTGAGGTTGCAGGACCGGGCTTTCTGAATTTCTTTATAAGCCCCTTATGGTTCAACGAAACTGTCGGCGAGGTTATTTCAAGCGGCAGCGACTACGGTAAGACCGAGCTTGGCAATGGTAAGAGAGTGCTTGTTGAATTCGTATCGGCAAACCCCACAGGTCCTATGCATATCGGTAACGCAAGAGGCGGCGCACTCGGCGACAGCTTATCTTCCGTACTGCAGTTTGCAGGCTATGAGGTAGAGCGTGAATTCTATGTAAACGACGCAGGAAACCAGATAGAAAAGTTCGGCAAATCGCTGTCTATAAGATATATGCAGATAGCGGACGGCAACAAGGCTGATGTTATCGAATCATACGGCGACGAGGATGTATGCCGCAAGATATTTGAAGATGAAGAAAACTTCCCTATGCCTGAGGATGTTTACAAGGGTGTTGACATAATAGAACACGCATATAATTTCTATAAGATAAACGGCGACAAGTTTGTAAACGCAGATGAGGAAAGCCGTAAGTCTGCACTGGTAGAATATGCTCTGCCGCTCAATATAGACGGTCTTGAGAGAGATTTAAAGAAATACCGTATCGTATACGACACATGGTTCAGAGAAAGCTCACTTCATAAAAACGGTGCGGTAAAGCAGATAGTTGATATGCTGACAGAAAAGGGTCAGACATACGAAAAGGACGGTGCAATCTGGTTCAAGGCATCCGATTTCGGCGACGATCAGGACAGAGTTCTTGTCCGTGCAAACGGCATTCCTACCTACTTTGTACCCGATATTGCATATCACTACAACAAGCTTGTTACAAGAGGCTTTGACAAGGCAATCGATATTCTCGGTGCAGACCACCACGGATACATTGCAAGAATGAAAGCCGCCCTGACAGCGCTCGGCGTTGACGCAAGCAAGCTCGATATTGTTATAATGCAGATGGTAATGTTGGTCAGAAACGGTGAAACGGTAAAGCTGTCAAAGCGTTCAGGCAAGGCTATAACGCTTTCGACACTTCTTGACGAAGTACCGATAGATGCGGCAAGATTCTTCTTCAATTTAAGAGATCCCAACACTCACCTTGAATTTGACCTTGAGCTTGCCATTGAGGAAAGCTCAAACAACCCCGTGTTCTACGTTCAGTACGCTCACGCAAGAATATGCAGTATTCTGCGCCGTATGGAAGAAGAGGGCACGGGCTATAAAAATATACCTGTTAATGAGCTCAACTACTCTCACCCAGCAGAGCTTGCGCTTATCCGCCACATTGCCGCTCTTCCCAACTGCATAAACGAGGCGGCAAAGGATTATAATCCCTCTAAGATAACGAAATATCTGTGCGACCTTGCACAGCTTTTCCACAAATTCTATGACAACTGCAAAATAAAGGGCGAGGAGGAGAACACTCTCCAATCAAGACTTTCACTCTGCGTTGCCACAAAGACAGTATTCAAGAATCTGCTCGATCTGCTTAAGGTCGATGCACCCGAAAAAATGTAACTTCAGAAAGGAATCAATATGGACAGCAATCCCGTCAGTCAGGATATACCTATACGATTGCCGATACTGCTTGACGGCGGTACCGGCACAGGACTCGAAGAATACGGCTACGACCACAGTATGTCAACGGCTCAGTTTGTCTGTGCCAACCCTGAGGCTCTGATTGAGCTTCAGCAGGGTTTTATTGACGCAGGCTCACAGATACTATACACAGCAACACACGGCGCAAACCGTGAAAATCTAAAGGCGTACGGTGTAGAGGACAAAACAGAAGAGCTTAATGCCGCCGCCGCAAAGATAACCTATGACAGCTTTCACAAAAAGGCGCTCATTGCAGGCTGTCTGTCGTCAACGGGACTTTACATAGAGCCTTACGGCGACTACACGTTTACCGAGATAATGTCGGTCTACAGACAGCAGGTTAAAGCTTTATCGCCCTACTGCGATATGTTTGTAATTGAAACAGTGCCGGCACTCTGGAATATGAGAGCCGCTGTGCTTGCCTGCAAAAAGGAAAATAAGCCGATAATAGCAACAATGAAGGTTGACGAGGACGGAGAAACGGCAATAGGCACAAATGTACTGTGTACTCTTCTTGTACTTCAGGAAATGGGTATATCTGCTTTCGGTCTTAACTGCACTTCGGCGGATCTGTGTCCCGACATCATAGAAGAAATTGCGCCATATGCAAAAGTTCCGCTTATAGTAAAGCCAAGTGCCGTATACGAAACTGACGGCGAAAAGCAGAAAGTCTCTCCGGAAGAGTTTGCTTTTGCAGTAAAGAAATCGGTCATAAACGGTGCAGAGATTGTTGGCGGCTGTTGCGGTACGGGAAAAGAACACCTTTCCGAGCTTCGTAAAATGCTGGATACGCTCGACGCTTCCGAGATCAAGTCTGTTGAAAAACAGGATACCTCTCTTGCTCTGGCAACGGAAAACCAGATGTTCTTCTTAGACCCCGAAACAACGGAATTTTCACCGGCAGTAGAATGCGGTCCATATATGGAGGACGACATTGCGCAGATGTGCAGTGAAAACTACGATGTCCTGACAGTAAGCATCAACTCTCCCGACGACGCTATTGATTTTGGCAGAAATATGCACATGGCAACACTTCCCGTTGCGTTTTTATCGGATGACGAGATATCGCTCAAGATGGCGCTTATGCTGTATCAGGGCAGAGCGATAATAGACAAGAAATCACTTATAGAGCCTGAAAAGCTTGAGGCTATGGCTGAAAAATACGGTGCTGTGCTGTATTAAACAGCCGATATATTCTTCATCACGGAAGGAATTTTAGGAATGTACAAAACGGAAATGCAATACTACCGCAAAGCGTTCTTTATGGCGATGATAATGGGTGTGATACTTTTCATGCCGTTTGTCATTATTGACGGCGGATATTTCATCTATTACGGCGACTACAACGCTCAGCAGATACCTTTCTACACACTTTGCAACCAGGCTATCAAAAACGGAAGCTTTATGTGGAACTGGCAGACTGACCTTGGTGCGAACTTCATAGGTTCGTACTCGTTCTATACACTCGGAAGCCCGTTCTTCTGGCTTACAATGCCGTTCCCCGCAGAGTTTGCAAAGTATCTTATGGCACCGCTCATGATACTGAAATTATCATGCTGTTCGCTGTTTGCGTTTGCATATATAAGACGCTTTGTAAGAAAACCGAAATCGGCGCTTATTGGTGGTCTTTTATACGCATTTTCAGGCTTCTCAATGTACAATGTGTTCTTCAACCATTTCCACGAGGCTATGGTTGTATTCCCTCTTATGCTAATTGCGCTTGAAGAAGCTGTTGTAAACAAGAGAAGAGTGTTCTTCGCACTGACAGTAGCGCTGAACGCATTTGTAAACTACTTCTTCTTCATAGGAGAATGCGTATTCCTCGTTATATACTTCCTTTGCAGGATAACCGACCCGAAATTCAAGGTAACATTAAAAACGTTCCTTGCACTGGCATTTGAATCAGTTATCGGTGTTGCGCTTGCGGGAGCAATGTTCATACCTGCGATAATAACCTGTATAGATACCCCGAGATCCGGCAATACCCTAAACGGCTGGAATCTGGTATTCCATAATCCGACGCAGAGATACGGCATAATATTACAGAGCCTGTTCTTCCCTGCCGATATTCCGGCAAGACAGAATTTCTTCCCCGATTCATCAGCAAGATGGGCAAGCGTTGCCGCTTATCTGCCGCTATTCTCAATGTCGGGTGTAATTTCATTTATCAAATTCAAGAAAAAGCACTGGGCAAAGTGGCTTATGCCGATATGTCTGTTGTTTGCGCTTATACCGGTACTTAACTCAAGCTTTGTACTTTTCAACACAAACTTCTATACACGCTGGTTCTATATGCCGATACTCGTTGCGTGCTTTATGACTTCATATGCACTCGAAAACAACGAGATCGATATGAAATACGGTCTGAAGTGGTGTGGATTTGCCGTAGCACTTATATCTATGGTAGGCATACTCCCGTCTGAGGTATCGAAGAACATAGTCGATATCGGCACGGGAGATACGACAACAACAAAGGTGACCGAGCTTTTCAAATTGCCTAATGAGAAGCTGCCGTTCTGGATTTCCGTCGCTCTTGCAATAGTCGCAATTTTAGTATGCTTCCTCCTTGTAAGAAACAAAGCAAAGATCAGAACAAATAAATTTCTGCACAAAGCCTATTGCTTCACTATGGTTGCGTGCCTTTGCTTCTCGTACTACACGCTTATCTACGGCAGGGCGATAGGACCCAAGGTGGGCGATTACAACAATATTGTAAACGCTACGATAGAGCTTGACGATGATAGCTTCTACAGGGTAGAAACATACGGCGTTACCAACAACGCCAATATGCTGTGGGGAATGTACGGTTTCCGCAGCTTCCACAGTATTCTGCCCGGTTGTGCATTTGAATACTATGACGGTATGGGATTCAGCCGCTCGGTAAATACCGATCCTGATGGCACATATTATGCCATGAGGTCGATAAACTCCACAAAGTATCTTATAGTTCAAAGCTATAAGCTTGATTACAGCGACACGGTAACACTGCTTGAAAATCTCAAGAACTTTGAGAAGATAGACGAGCAGGACGGATTTACGATATTCAAAAACAACGCTTATATCCCGATAGGCTATTCAAACAGCTTCTATATAACAGACGATGAGTATGAAAAGGTTGCCAAGAGCAACCGTGACAATATGCTTGCGCGTGCAGTGGTGCTTACCGATGAGCAGATTGAAAAGTATGGAGATATGCTGACAGAACTTGACCCTGACAGATACTCTGACTTCAATTACGATACTTTCAAATCTGATGCCGAAGAGCTTTCCAAGACAGCTGTTGATACATTCACTCCCGTTGCAAACGGATTTACCGCAACCTCTTCGTTCACGGAGGACAGATTTGTTATATTCACGGTTCCGTGGGAAAGCGGCTGGAGCGCTACAATAAACGGACAGCCCGCCGAGATAGAAAAGGTGAACCGCGGAGTTATGGGTATAAAAGTCCCCGCAGGTCAGTGCGATATTGAGTTCAGTTATGTTACACCGGGACTTAAGATCGGCGTTGTCTGCACGGTAGGCGCAGCAATAATTCTGATAATCTACTACATTGTGCTGAAAAAGGTATTCAGATACAAGCCAAATCCGAACATTCACCTGTACGGCGAACAGCAACTGACTACCGTTATCAACCACAACGCATATATCAGAACGATAACAAGGTCTGTTGATGAGCAGCTTGATAAGCTTGATAAGAAGGCAGAACTGCCGGAAGAGGATAAATCTACAAACAGCGAAAGTGTTACAGCATCTGATGAAGATAAAGAATACGATGAAGAAAATGATAATGATAAGGCGGAATAAACCGCAGAAAAGAGGATCTTATGCATCTGTTTGAAAAGACTATTGACAGTGTAGTAAAGTACGAAGGCAAGATACTTACCGTTTGCTCTGACAAGGCTGAACTTGAAAACGGCGCAATCGTATCACGCGATGTGATCCGTCATAACGGCGGTGTCGGCGTTGTTCCGATTACTGATGATGGCAATGTACTGTTTGTAAGACAGTTCAGATACCCGTTCCAGAAAGTCCTTATGGAGATTCCCGCAGGAAAGCTCAACGCAGGTGAGGATCACGCAGAAGCCGGCAGGAGAGAGTTACAGGAAGAAACAGGCTGCACCTGCAAGGAGTTCAGATATATGGGATATATGATCCCCACACCGGCTTATTGCCAGGAGATAACACATATGTACCTTGCAACAGGACTTGAGGGCGGAAAACAGAACCTTGACGATGATGAATTTCTTGAGGTAGTTAAGATACCGCTTGACAAGGCTGTCGAAATGGTTATGAACGGCGAAATAGAGGACGGCAAGACACAGCTTGCATTACTCAAAGCCAAGATGATATTAGGCTGATTTTCGGCATAAAATATAACAATGTCAGACTGAAAGGATCGGGAGTACAATGGAAGATTTCCTCACAGGAAAGAAACACGTTCATTTTATCGGTATAGGCGGAAGCGGTATGTATCCGCTGGCACAGATACTTCACAGCAAGGGCTTTTATCTTACAGGCTCGGACAATAACGAAACCGAAACGCTTAAAGCGGTACGCAATATGGGAATACCCGTATATATGGGACAGAGAGCCGAAAATATAGAGGGCGCCGACCTTATAGTATACACTGCGGCTATTATGAGTGATAATCCTGAGCTTATCGCCGCAAAGGCAAGCGGTGTAAAGACTGTAGAACGCTGTGAGCTTCTGGGACTTGTTACAAGCTGGTACAACAAGGCTGTATGCGTATCGGGTACACACGGTAAGACAACAACGTCTTCTATGCTGACCCATATGTATCTTGCGCAGAATGTCGATCTGTCTACCGTTATCGGCGGCAAGCTGAAAGCTATAGGCGGAAGCGGAAGAGCGGGCTCAAGCGATGTTATGGTATGCGAGGCGTGTGAATTTTCAAATACATTCCTGCACTTGTTCCCGAATATTTCTATAATACTGAACATTGACGCAGACCACCTTGATTTCTTCAAAACGATGGATAATCTCAGAGCGTCATTCACGAAGTTCTGCGATAATACGACCGACATTCTTGTCGTAAACGGCGATGATGAAAATACTATGAGAGCGGTAAAGGCATCGGGCTTTGACAAGCAGATTATCACATTCGGAAAGACCGATAAGAACAGATATTACCCGGAAAATATCAAGCGTATATCCGATTTTCAGACCGACTTTGACCTTATGGAAAACGGTAAGAAGATTGAACGTATTTCAATACACGTTCCCGGTGCGCATAATGTTCTCAATGCGGTTGCCGCCTGCGCCGCCGCACTTGCTACGGGAGTTACCCCCGAAAACATCAATAAAGGACTCAGCACATTCTGGGGTGCGGGAAGAAGATTTGAACGTCTTGCGACTATCGGAGGTATAACCGTTGTTGACGATTACGCTCATCATCCTGCCGAAGTAGCCGCAACGTTAAAGACGGCAAAGGCTATGAAGGATTTCAAGCGTGTATGGGCTGTACATCAGCCGTTCACCTATTCGAGAACATACACACTCATGGACGACTTTGCAAGCGCACTTGAAATAGCTGACAGGATCGTGCTTACTGAAATAATGGGCAGCCGCGAAAAGAACACATACAACGTCTACTCTGCCGACCTTGCGGCTAAGATTCCCGGCTGCAAGTGGTTCCCCACCTTTGAAGAAGTTGCACAGTATGTTGCCGATAACGCAGAAAGCGGCGATATGATAATCACGCTCGGCTGCGGCGATGTGTATAAGGTCGCATTCAGGATTGAGGAAATGCTGAAGGAAAAATACGGGGAATAAAATTACTGTATAAGAAAATAACCGCTGGTTTTAAAAACTCAGGCGGTTATTTTTTGCCATTATTTTCATATTTCATGATATCTTCGACTTTACAGTCGAGTATATAGCAAAGGTCGTCTATCAGCTGTGTGGTAACTCCCATATTATGCCGCAGTCTGTTTATTGTACTGCTGCTTATATTGTATTTATTGATAAGCGCATAGGTTGATATCCCCCGCTTTTTCATTGTGTCCCAAAGTGGCGTATATACTATCATAACGGTTTCTCCGATTAGACTCAGAATAAATGTTCATTTAATATTATAAATTATGTTCAACTACTTGAACATTGTCTAATTTTCGACTATAATATTATATGATTCTTATTCTGACAATAAACGGAGGCAAAACATGGTTTGCACAATTGTATCTGATAAACTTGAAGTGAACTTCATTTATAAAAAACATACACAGGATATCAAGAAAAAAATTACTGAGATGGTATGGAAAATGTATTGTAAAGGTTATGATACATTTCAAGTCAATTGTGAATACGGCATTCCTTTATGGACAGCAGAAATAATCACTGCGCTAAAAATGTATAACGCTATATTTCTTGATATTTTTGTACCGTATGAAGAGCAATGCAAAGATTGGTCCGAAGATAAACGCAACAGATATTATGAGTGCCACAAAAATGCCGATTCTGTTGCGATTGTAAATACGCATTACAGCAAAGAATGCTATAAAATAACGGAAGAGATTATGATAAGCAAAAGTGATATTGTTATATCATTCGGTTTCTCTGAGAATATACAGTATTATTCGGACTTTTATAATATACCGCTCATAAATTTGGATTAAACAAAAAAGCAGTACCGAAATCGATACTGCTTTTATTATATTTTCGTTGATTACTTTGCACTTATTGTCATCTTATATCTTGCGAACTTTTTACCCTCAAGTATCTGAATACCCTTCTTATTTTCAAAAACTCCGCTCTCGTCATCATAATCGTCACTGCCGCACCATGGTTCTATGCAGATAAAGCCTGCGCGCTTTCCTGCCGGCGTCCACAGTCCGAGCGTTTCAAAACCCTCAAAGGCTATGCTTGCGAGAGTTTTTTTACCCTCAACGAGCTTCACGGCTCTTGACTTGATATTATCAAAGTATACGACATCATTATCAAACATATCATAGGATAACGGGAGCTTTGACGCACCGTCAAGACGCTCGATTCTTTCCCGGCTTTTGAACAGTCTTGTATCAAGATCCATAACGGGAGTTGACGCTTTTTCACGCTTTTCAAAAACAAGAGTGCAGTTATCAAGGTTATCACAAGCAATTGCCGGGTGAGCACCAATACAGAACGGTATACTGTCATAGTTCGGATTGAAAACGCTGTAGCTGATCTCTATCCTGTCATCAAACAGATTATATTGCAAAGCAAGGTCAACGCTGTACGGATAACCGTTTTTTACGGGATTGTACTTGTATTGAAGTACGAGCGAATTGCCGCTTTTCCTGACTGCTGAAAAAGTGTTGTCACGGGCAAAGCCGTGCTTTGTTAGAGATACTTCCCTGCCGCCTATAATCGTCTTGTTGTTTCTTACATTACCTATTGCAGGAAAAAGCACGGGAGATGTCTTGCCCCAGTAGGCAGGATCGCCGCACCACATTATTTCTCTGCCGTCAATAACAAGTGATTTCAGTTCTGCACCTTCCGATGCAATTACTGCTGTTGAACGTCCGGTTTTAAGCTCTGTTGTCATATGCTACCTCGCACAATTACTTCTCATAAGCTGTAAGCTTATCATTTTCTATAGTAAGATTTGGATTATTGAACTGCCAGTTCTTTATAAATTCCGGTATCTTCTTTGTTGTACCCTTGAAATCCGGCAACTCGCTGAGTGTAATCACCTTATCGCTTGAATAAACGCCTTTAAGGAACTCTTCGCTCATACGCTCTGTATTGACTGAGGGTGTTCCTCCAAGCTTCGTTATAATCGCACCGGAACCGCTTGCGGCGCAAACGAACTCCTTACACCAAGGCAGATAATAAAGCCATGTCACTGTGCTGTCAGACGCAAATACAGCTTCAGGATCGGGTATATATCCAACCTCAGAAAGCGCTGTCATCTTGCTTGTATCTGTTATCTTTGCAAGGTCCTTGTATTTCAGTTTCTGCTCAGTATGGTTTTCCTTTTCGGGATATACATCTATACCGCTGATATCATATGTATTTGCATTTACCATTGTCAGCTTTGACTGACCGTTCCATACCCAGATAAGGTTAGTGAGCTTGTGATAGTTTTCAAGACGGTCATATACCATATACCAGAGCTTTTGATATAGCTGCTTCTTGTAAGTATCCTTATCTTTCACACCCCACCAGAACCAGCTTCCGCTTGCCTCGTGGAGAGGTCTCCATATAACGGGAACACCTGCTGTTTCAAGACGCTGTAAGTAGAGCGCCACGGTATCAATATCCTCAATGATTACTTTATATTCCTTTGTACCTGGTGTTACTGCGTTTTCAAGGCTGAAGTTTCTGATTTCATCGCTGTAGAATGCTCTTCCCTTTACTGAGTCATCATCAATATCAACAGGAACTTTCCAGTGCCAGCAGAATGCAACTATACCGTTCTGCTCATTGTGCCACTTGATAGCTTCTTCTATCTGCGTATAGTCGGGTTCATCCGTGCCCTGTGCATAAAGAAAATCAAAACCCATAATTGCAGGCAAGTCACCGGTAGTATTGTAATACATTATGTTTTCAAACTGATTTGCGTCCGAATACTGCTGTCCTGCAAGCATCTGCTTTCCGTAAACGCTCTTTAAATAATTGAAAAGCTCAAGCGTTTCCTCGTTTGTATTCTCGGAAACAGGCTTTGAACCATCGGGTGTCTTTGCCTCAAGCTTCTTGATAAGCGCATCTACATCTGTTTCATATTTTAACGCAACTTCCATATCTATCTTTCCGTTTTCGTCAACGGCAATAGGATTTGAGCGGAGCTTCTGTTCGTTATCTGCGTTGCCTGACGTTGTGCCGTCTGAGGAAGACGACGCGTTGCCGCTGTCGGTATTTCCTGATGTGTCACCGCTGTTGCAGGCTGTCATAGACAGAATCAGCGATACGGCAATAACTGCCGCAAGTATTCTTTTCATTGGTAAGATCCTTTCGTTTTACTTAAATTTAATCTTATACGTTTCGGAATTTAGTCCGATTAAACTAATTATATCAAATCGACAAAAAAATTTCAATAGTTTTATAAAACAATGTTCACTTTGAAATCAATAGTAAAATTTCTGATAAAAATATTGACCGTTTGCCGCAGATATGGTAATATAAATATGTATATAATTTACGGTGGTTTTTGCGCTTGGCGCATACTGCCACTTAACTTTTAACAAGGCGAGGTATATTTAACCGTATGGAAATACAACTGCTTATAATTATCATAGTAATGATAGCCTGTTCGGCGTTCTTTTCCGCCAGTGAAACCGCACTTACGGGTGCTAACCGCATAAGGCTCAAAAGCATGGCTGAAAACGGCTCTAAAGGCGCTAAAATGGCGCTTAAACTTCTTGACAGATACGATAAGGTTATCACAACAATACTTATCGGAAACAACATAGTAAACATAACCGCATCTTCGCTCGGTACTATACTCGCAACCGCCGTGGTGGGTGCTGACAATGCGGCGCTCGTATCGACAGTGGTACTGACACTTGTGATACTCACATTCGGTGAGGTAATGCCGAAAAGCCTTGCGAAAGACCACTCGGAAGGGCTGACGGTCGCAACGAGCGGAATAATCACATTCCTTACATTCATATTCACTCCCCTGTCGGCTTTATTTATACTGCTTAAAAAGCTCGCAAACAAGCTGTTCGGCAACAAGAAGGAGGTTACCGTAACAGAACAGGAGCTTATGGCTATAATAGATGAAATCGAGGATGAGGGCGTACTTGAAGAACAGGAGCGTGACCTTGTGAAGTCTGCTCTTGAATTCGACGAAACGGTAGTTGACGAGATAATCACTCACCGTGTAGACGTCATTGCGGTCGATGTAAACGAAGATATTGAAACGGTAAAGAATACCTTTATCAACGAGGAATATTCAAGACTTCCCATTTACGAAGGCTCTATCGACCATATAATCGGCTTTGTGAGCCAGAAGGACTTTTTCAAGAAATATCTTACCAAAAAGGATGACGAAACGTTCTTACTGCGTGATATAATGCAGGAGATTCACTATGTTCCTCATCTGATGAAGATAAGCGATATAATGAAGCAGATGCAGAAGGACAAGGTACATATGGCTGTCGTACTCGACCAGTACGGCGGAACGCTCGGTATTGTCACACTTGAGGATATACTCGAACAGCTTGTCGGTGAAATATGGGACGAAAACGACGAGATAATCGCCCCTGTCACATTCGTATCGGAAAACGAGTTCAACGTCAACGGCGATGTATCGCTGACCGCTTTCAAGCGTTACTGGCATAACCGCACGGGAGATAGTCCGAAAATCGACGGTAACGCAAAGACCGTCGGCGGCTGGGTGCTTGAGCTTTTCGGTAAGATCCCGGAAACAAACGAAAGCGTTACAACAGACGATTTCAGGATAACGGTTCTTAAAGTCAGCGAACGCAGAATAGTAAAGGTACGCCTTACTGTAATTCCCAAATCCGAAAATAAGGAATAAAATGCGTGTACTGTTTATAGTCTGCGCCGTACTGGGTACGGTCGGGATATGCGGACTGCTTATAATGCTGTTGTTTTTCAGGCTTAAGATCAATCTCGGTTTCAGGTTGCCAAAAGGCAAAACGATACCTATTGAGCAGTTCATACCGCAGGGAATATACGGCTATATGGTATTTATGGCGGTATTCGGCTATTTCGGACTTTTGCTGTTACCGCTGTCGATTCCGTGGTACTTTATCCTGCCTGCCGATATAGCAATGTCACTTATTGTGAACTTTATCGGAACACACTTTCTCTCACCTGCCGTAAAACGCTTTGTAAACGGCAAAGCGCCGAAACCCGACGATCTTACGGGATATGAGGCTGTCGCACTTGAAAATATAGCAGGGAGCGGCTACGGAAAGGTTAGAGTGAAATATAACGGGCTGAATTACCGTTTTGACGCGATATCAGTGTACCATACCGATATAGAAGCAGGAGAAAAGGTCGATATAGTTACAGGCGAGGACGAATTGCTCTTTATCCAGAAAAAGGACGAAATATACAAAGTTCTTGACGAAGAAAAAACGCCTGTAACAAAAGCAGAAACCGACATTACACCCGAGCCGAAAAGAAAAAACGACAGCTTTGTAAGCTCGGAAGAAATCAATAATAACCGAAAGGAAGAATAAAACTTGTTCTCAAAGGAGATAACAACTACTGCGGAGGACTACCGCACATTAGTAAAATTTACCGAATACTCGCTCAAAAAGTCGAATAACATTCTGTTTATCGCTATGGCGGTACTTGCGGTGGCATCGCTCGTTATCGGGCTTGCGGGAATAATCCCGCTGTATATTTCGGCGGCTGTATGCCTTCTTTGCGTTGCGGTAATTCTCACCGATATTCTTCTTATATCAAAGAAAGCAAAGGACGGCATAAAGTACGGCAAGGTGGTGCTTAACGCAAAGCGCACTTTCAGTTACGATACGGCATCGGTAAGAGTATTCGGCGGAAGGACCGCTACCGATATCAATGCACAGTGGAACACTATTTTCAAGATATATGAGATCGAAAATTGTTTTATCATATATTTCAGATATGACCTTGCGTTCTGTCTGCCGAAAAATCAACTGACACCACAGGACATAATGAATGTAAGAAACTATTTTATAAAGAAAATGAACGGCAGGTTCATTAAAAAGTGCAAATAAATAAACAGGAGAACAGTAATATGTTAAAGAAACTCAAAAAGCAGGTACTTGACGCAAATCTTTTACTTCCGAAATACGGACTGGTTACATTCACATGGGGCAATGTATCCGGCATTGACCGTGAAAGAGGACTTGTAGTAATAAAGCCATCCGGCGTTGAATATGACGGTATGACGGTCGATGACCTTGTAGTTGTAACTCTTGACGGCGAGCAGGTCGATGGCGATTTAAGACCGTCAAGCGACACGCCGACACATCTTGAACTGTACAAGGCATTTCCTAACATCGGCGGTATAGTTCATACGCATTCTCAGTGGAGTACGACCTTTGCGCAGAGCGGACTTGATATTCCTGCGCTCGGCACAACGCACGGCGACTATTTCTACGGTGCTATACCCTGCACCGACAAGATGACGCCCGAAGCTATCGGCGGCGAATACGAAAAGGAAACAGGAACGATAATCATTGATACATTCAAAAAGCGTAACATCGACCCGAATGCCGTACCCGCCGTAAACGTACACTCTCACGGACCTTTTGCATGGGGCAAGGACGCAATCAACGCTGTACACAATGCGGTCGTGCTTGAAAATGTCGCAAAGATGGCAATGTTCAATCTTCTGCTTGACAGGAATATCGAGCCTATGCAGCAGGAGCTTCTTGATAAGCATTATCTGAGAAAGCACGGCGCTAACGCTTACTACGGACAGAAATAACGGTTTCGGGGGAATAATATGAATATTTACTGCTTATCAGAGGGCGAGCTTTACCGCATTGAAAACGGCAAGGAACTGCGTGTTCCCTGCGAACGTGTTGAAAGCTACCGTGACGCAGTGCGGAAGATGAAAGCCCGTGATGAATGGAAAACCACCGGCAAAGGTGCAAAGTTCATGGGAGTTGAGCAAAAGGAATACGGCGAAGAAGAAATGTACAATATGCTAAGAGGCATAGGTGCGTGCGGGGACAGGCTGATATATTCTACTTTTGCCGACAATGTAGGCGGTATGTACTTCAAGGACGGCAAGGGAGAAACCTATATTTTCGCAAACCGTGAAGAAATAATCAGCGATATTGATTGTAGCGGCGGAAAATGCGTTGTCAGCGCAGGAAACGGTCATTATGAAAATCATATTGCGCTTGTAAACACGGACAACGGCAGTTTTGAACAGCTTACCGAGGGGTTTACAAGCGAAACTCACCCGTTTATTTCACGTCGTAACAATGATATACTCTATTATACGGCAATGGGCTTTGCGACTGACAGAAGCGGAAACGTTGCAGAAAAAAGCCCGTGTACGATATGTCTTTTCGATACACGTAGCGGAACAATAGACGAATTTATCGCAGAGGATGGATTCGACTGCATAAAACCGCAGGACGATGTTGACGGGAACATATACTACATACGCAGAAAATACGTTCCGGCAAAGCAGAAAAGCAATCTGCTTGTTGATATACTGATGTTCCCTGTCAGGATAATAAAGGCTATAGGCGGATTTTTAAGCGTGTTTTCAATGGCATTCGGCGGAGAACCTTTGCGTACCGGCGGTAAAAATCCCGCAAAGAGTAAAACCGCAGACGAGCGTGAAGCGTTTATCGAGGGAAATATGATAAAGGCTGAAAAACAGCTGAGCGGTAACGCAGACGACGGTATAATCCCATCGGACTGGGAGCTTGTAAAGCGTGATAAAAGCGGTAACATAACCGTTTTAAAAAAGCGGATAATGGATTACAGACTGCTTTCAAACGGAGATATTCTCTATTCAAACGGAAGCCGCATAGGAATGCTGTCGGGCGATAAGAACACCGTTCTATGCAAGATAAAGTACGCAAACTCGATAACGGTAACCGAATAAGATACAAAAAGCCGCCGTGCAGATAGCACGGCGGCTCTCGTTATCAAGAATCACAGATTACTTAACGATATACTTGTCAAGCTCAGCCATAAGCTCATCGCAATCATCGCTGTGAACACGAAGCTCAAGGGGCTTAGAAAGATCAAGGCTGAAGATACCCATGATCGACTTTGCGTCGATTGCATATCTGCCGCTTACGATATCAACATCGTAGTTGCACTTTGTAACTGTAGTTACGAAATTCTTAACGTCTTCAATAGTATTGATTCTGATATTAGCTGTTTTCATACAAAAAACCTACCTTTCATATTTCAAGTCTTATTTCGGCTTTCCTGTCCGATTGATTTCATTTTACCAAAATATAAGGCGGTTGTCAATTGCTTTTAATTGAATTTACTTAATTTTTTCAATCGGAGAGATAACCGTTAGCCTGTTTTCCCGTTTCCGCCTTATCACTGTAAGTGCTTATCGCTCCTTACAGCTATATAATAACACATTTGACGATACGGTCAAGAGTATTATTGTCAAAAAATCGCCACAGCTTGCAAAATTCGTAATAATAAAGTATAATTAGGCTATCAGGAGTTTACTTTTGGTGAAACTTACCACAATATAGTACGGATGTGATATTATCAGATACACTATACAGACCTTCGGATGCAAGGTCAACCAGTATGAAAGCGCTTCGGTAGCAAAGGCTATGGAAGAACACGGATATGAAAAGACAGATGATATCTTCACTGCGGATATTATTATTATAAACAGCTGTTCGGTAACGGAAAACAGCGACAAGAAAGCCAAACAGCTGATAAATAAGATAAAAAGCCGCGACCCTATGAAGATAGTCGTGCTTACGGGCTGTTTTCCGCAGGCTTTTCCCGAAACGGCGGCAAAACTGGCGGCTGATATCGTAACAGGTACGGAGCATAAAGACAGTCTGGCGGATATGATAGACGTCTTTACCGGCAACAAGATAAAGCAGGTAGCAGTACCGCCCAGACCCGTAAAAAAACAATACGAAAAGCAGAAAAATGCCGATATGGGCAAGACAAGAGCTTTTATCAAGATCGAGGACGGCTGTGACAGATTCTGCAGTTACTGCATAATACCTACCGCAAGAGGCTCTGTACGGTCACGTTCATTGCAGGATATAACCGAGGAAGTAAGGTTTCAGGTATCGTGCGGTCATAAAGAAATGGTGCTTGTGGGTATCAACCTTTCCTGCTACGGTCAGGATATCGGGCTGAGGCTTGCGGATGCAATAGAGGCGGTATGCTCGATAGACGGTGTGGAACGTGTACGTTTGTCATCGCTTGAGCCGGAGCTGCTGACAGATGAGGATATAGCAAGAATGGCGGCGCAGAAAAAGCTCTGTCCGCATTTTCACCTGTCGCTCCAGTCCGGAAGCAGTGCTACATTGAAGCGTATGAACAGGCACTATACACCCGATGAATACTATGATATAGTCCTGAGGCTGCGAAAAGCGTTTCCGGACTGCGCTATAACCACCGATATTATGGTAGGGTTTGCCGGGGAAACCGACGCAGAATTCCAAGAATCCTGCGAATTTGCCCGTAAAGTAGGTTTTGCGGCAATGCACGTTTTTACCTACTCGATAAGAGAGGGTACTGCGGCGGCAAGACGCACAGACCACGTTGCGCATGATATTTCGGCAAAGCGTTATCACGTTATGAGCGCTCTTGCAAAGGAGCTTAAGGAAGAATATTTCCGCTCAAATATCGGAAAGACGGAAAAGGTGCTTATCCAGCGCAGGGAAAGCGAAGAATACGCAAACGGCCTTACTCCGCAGTACGTTCCCGTACGCATATACGGCAGTGACGCTGACAGGCAGGATATAATTACTGTACAAATTACAGGAGCATCGGGCAGTGATTTTTGTGTCGGCAAAGAAATAAAATGCTTGTAATCGTGCGGATATTGTAGTATAATTAAAAGGTATTGATAGTTTCGTGCCTACGGCACGCTTACAATAAAACGACGGAGGAAGTTTATGTCAGTTTATCGCATTTATGTGGAAAAGAAGCCGCAGTTTGCCGTTGAGGGAAAAGCTGTTCTCTCAGACCTTAAAACCGCACTTCAGATCAAGGGTATTGAAGATGTCCGTATCGTAAACCGTTACGATGCAGAGGGTATCACAAAGGAGAACTTTGAAAAGGCTACTCCCACTGTATTCTCAGAACCGCCTGTTGACGATGTTTACTATTCACTGCCTGAGATCAAGGCAGATGAAAAGATGTTTGCAACCGAGTTTTTACCCGGTCAGTTCGATCAGAGAGCAGACTCAGCCGCTCAGTGTATACAGATGCTGTGTCAGGGCGAGCGTCCCACAGTTAAATACGCAAAGCTGTATATCCTTAAGGGCGATATTTCAGATGAGGATTTCACTAAGATAAAGCACTATCTCATAAATGCCGTAGAAGCAAGAGAATGCGGCTTTGAGCAGTATGAAACGCTTGATGTAAAGTATGATATTCCGAAGGATGTAGCCGTGCTTGACGGATTTATCGGTCTTTCCGAAGACGAGCTTGCCGAGTTTATCAAGAAGTACGCACTTGCTATGGATCTTGGCGATATAAAGTTCTGTCAGGAATATTTCAAGAAGGAGCAGAGAGATCCTACCCTTACCGAAATCAGAATGATAGATACATACTGGTCGGATCACTGCCGTCACACAACATTCGGAACGATAATCGACAATGCGAAGATTGACGCTCCCTATATTGCCGAAACATATAAGGAATACAAGCTCGACAAGGAGGAGCTTGGCAGAAGCGCAAAGCCTGTCTGCCTTATGGATATTGCGACCGCCGCAGTAAGAAAGCTGAAAAAAGACGGTCTTCTCCCCGACCTTGACGAGAGTGAAGAAATAAATGCCTGCTCCGTAAAAATAACCGTTGACGTTGACGGCAAGGACGAGCAGTGGCTTCTTATGTTCAAGAATGAAACACATAACCACCCCACTGAGATCGAACCTTTCGGTGGTGCGGCAACCTGCCTCGGCGGTGCTATAAGAGATCCGCTTTCGGGGCGTTCTTACGTTTATCAGGCTATGCGTGTAACGGGCGCTTCGGATCCCCTGCTCCCTGTTGACAAGACGATCCCCGGCAAGCTCCCTCCGAGAAAGATAACAACAACAGCCGCACAGGGCTATTCGTCATACGGTAACCAGATAGGTCTTGCAACAGGTCACGTTGCCGAAATATACGACCCCGGATATATGGCTAAGCGTATGGAGATAGGCGCTGTAATCGGTGCCGCTCCTGCTGAGAACGTTGTCCGTGAACGTCCCGTCCCCGGCGACATAATCATCCTGCTCGGCGGCAGAACAGGCCGTGACGGTTGCGGCGGCGCTACAGGCTCATCAAAGTCGCACAGCGTTGAATCGCTCGAAACCTGCGGTGCTGAGGTTCAGAAGGGTAACGCTCCCGAAGAAAGAAAGCTCCAGAGATTATTCCGTGACAAGAATGCAACAAAGCTGATAAAGCGTTGCAACGACTTTGGCGCAGGCGGTGTTTCCGTAGCCATAGGCGAGCTTGCTGACGGTCTTGAAATCGACCTCAACGCAGTTCCCAAGAAGTACGACGGTCTTGACGGAACAGAGCTTGCCATCTCTGAGTCGCAGGAAAGAATGGCAGTTGTAGTTGACAAGAACGATGTTGACAAGTTCATTGCTCTTGCAGGCAAGGAAAACCTTGAGGCTACTCCAGTTGCGGTAGTCACCGAAAATCCCAGACTCAAGATGAACTGGAACGGCAAAACTATCTGCGACATTTCAAGAGAATTCTTAAATTCAAACGGTGCCGAAAAGCACACGGATATACACGTTCCCGCTCCCACGGTAAGCTATTCTACAGGCAGACACAACACTAAGGAAGAATGGGAAAAGCTCGTTACAGACCTTAACGTATGCTCACAAAAGGGTCTTGTACAGCGCTTTGACTCAACAATCGGCGCAGGTACTGTTCTTATGCCTTATTCGGGCAAGACACAGCAGACACCCGTACAGGCTATGGCGGCAAAGCTCCCCGTACTTTCGGGCAACACAAAGACAGCTTCCATAATGGCATGGGGCTTCGATCCTTTCGTAAGCCGTCAGTCGCCCTATCACGCAGCCGCTCTTGCAGTAGTCGAGAGTATGGCAAAGGTAGTTGCCGCAGGCGGTAAGAGCGAAAAGTGCTGGCTTACATTCCAGGAATATTTTGAACGTACACAGGGCGATCCCGAGCGTTGGGGCAAGCCTTTTGCCGCACTTCTCGGCGCATATAAGGCTCAGATCGCACTCTCAAGCGGTGCTATAGGCGGCAAGGACTCAATGTCGGGTACTTTTGAACATATAGATGTTCCGCCCACGCTCGTTTCTTTCGCAGTTTCCACTGCAAAGTCAGACAAGATTATTTCCGCTGAATTCAAACTTCCCTGCAGCGATATTTACTATATTGCACCTGCATACGATGAAAACGGTATGCCCGACTTTGACAGCGTCAAGAAGGTATTTGCAACAGTAGAAAAGGCAATTACCGACGGCACTGCCCTGTCCGTATGGACTTTGGCTCACGGCGGTATTGCAGAAGGTATCTTCAAGATGTCGCTCGGTAACAGAATCGGTGCAAAGCTTAAAGCTATGGACGATGAAAAGCTGTTCGGTCTGCACTACGGTGCATTCATCATTGAGGCTAAGGGCGCAATAGAGGGCGCAGAGCTTATCGGTGAAACGGTGAGCGACTACACGATTACGGCAGGCGATGTCAAGCTCGACATTGCAGATCTTGAAAAGAAGTATGACGCTGTTCTTGAACCTATCTTCAAGAATTCGCTCCCCGAAATGCTGAGGCCCGTATCGGTTGCTTACGACAAGGGCTGTGATTTGCTTACAAACAAGGCTCCCGGCACTATTGCAAAGCCTAAGGTACTTATCCCCGTATTCCCCGGTACTAACTGCGAATACGATATGGCTGCCGCATTCAACAGATACGGCGGTGAAGCTGAAATATTCGTTATCAGAAACCTTTCTGCAAAGAATATGGAAGACAGCGTAAACGAATTTGCAAAACGAATCGAAAACAGCCAGATGATAGCTGTTCCCGGCGGTTTCTCAGGCGGTGACGAACCCGAAGGCTCGGCTAAGTTCATCAACGCATTCTTCCGCAATCCTAAAATTAAGGATGCCGTAGAGAATATGCTCTATGCCCGTGACGGTCTGATGATAGGTATATGCAACGGCTTCCAGGCTCTTATCAAGCTCGGTCTTGTACCTTTCGGCAAGATAGTTCCTCTGTCAAGCGAAAGCCCCACGCTTACATATAACACCATAGGCAGACACCAGTCACAGCTTGCACTCACAAAGATTTGCACCAACAAGTCACCGTGGCTTATGCACTGCAAGGTGGGTGAGGTTTACAACATACCGATTTCGCACGGAGAAGGACGCTTTGTAGCAAGCGACGAGGTTATCGCAAAACTTATCGAAAACGGTCAGGTTGCAACTCAGTATGTTGACCTTAACGGTGAGCCTACAATGGATCTTGCTTACAATCCCAACAGCTCAATGTGCGCTATTGAGGGTATCATCTCTCCCGATGGTCGTGTACTCGGTAAGATGGGTCACACAGAGCGTATCAGCTCTGACACCTGCGTGAATGTCGACGGCAACAAGGAACAGCTTCTGTTCAAGGGTGGCGTTGACTACTTCAAGCTTTAATAACAGCAAACACATATAGCAGCACCCTGCAAGACAAAAGTTTTGCAGGGTGCTGCTGTATACAAAACAGGGCAGATAAAAATCTGCCCTGTCAGCTTGTAGAAAAAGTCTGTTTTTTATAAGATAATGCGAATTCTCTATCCCTAACCCCAAACCCCTTCCCCGTGGGAAGGGGCTATTTTGCTGGGGCTACCGCCCCTAGACCCTGTCGGGGGCTACGCCCCTGCGACCCCATTTTCAGAAAATACAAAGGTTTATCGACAGACCGACAGGGCAGATAAAAATCTGCCCTGTTTCAATATTATTTACTTGTTCTTCTTACTTTTGATTTTAAGCGTTATCGGAGCAACACCGCCTGCAACAAACGCAACTGCAATCCAAAGTGCAAGTGAATTGCTGCCTGTTTCCGGGCTGTCCTTACCGCCGAACTCACGCGGGAATTTGGCATAATCGCACGAGATACATTCGTAATGACCTATACCGGGTTCTGTACCGTTCGGTTCTTTATCAACCACCCATCTGAATTCGTGGTCGGCAACATCCGTCTTATTGCCGTCTTCATCAATATGCCAGTGCTGTTCTTCATCACTGTGCCATTTATCGTGATCACCGGGATTTACCGGTTCGTCCGGTAACAGATCCAGTTCGTTTTCCTCAACAAAACCGCAGACAAAGCAATATCTTTTTTCCAGACCGTTTTCAGACGATGTGGAAGCTTTCACGGTTTCCCATTCAGACCAGTCATGACCGTTTGCGGGAATCGGTTGTACCTCTTTTTTCTCATCGCACTTAGTGCAGTGAATTGACTTAGAGCCTTCTTCCGTACAGGTCGGCTCTTTATCTGTCATTGTCTTCGTATCCCAGACATGATCAGCCGTTATTACTGTTTCCTCTTCAAATCCGCAGTTTATACAACTATGCTTCTTACTGCCGTCTTCTGTGCAGGTTGCTTCTTTTATCGTTTCCCATTCGCCGTAAATATGATCGGCAAGCGGAATTACCGTTGAATCCTTTGTAGCGTCACATCTTGAGCAGTGTATGGATTTTGAACCTTCCTCAATGCAAGTAGGCTCTTTGTCTATTGTGTAATCATCTTCCCACAAATGTGCATCAGGATTTATATCGGTATCGGCATACTCGGTATAACTGCATACTGTGCAGGCTCTTGTTCTCTGTCCCTTGCCGGTGCAGGTAGCATCGACATTGTCAGACCACTCTGTAAAGGTGTGACCTGTTGCGTCAATTACGGTAACATCCTTTACCACATCACACTGTGAACAGTGTATTGATTTTGAGCCGCTCTGTGTACAGCTTGGAGCTATATCGACTGTAAAATCATCTTCCCACAGATGTTCCTGAGGAGGTATGTTGCGGAAATCGGTAAAACCGCACTCCGAGCAAACACGCTGTTCAACTCCACCTGCTGTGCAGTCGGCAAAGCTGAATACCGTCCACTCGCCGAAAGAATGACCCGTTTCGGAAATTTCGGTAACGTCCTTTATCTCACCACATTTTGAGCAATGTATTGATTTCGAGCCCTTTTCTGTGCAGGTCGGCTTCTTGTCAACTGTAAAATCACTTTCCCATATGTGACCTGTCATAGGTATTTCGCGGAATTCTTCATAGTCGCACACAGAACATATATGCTTTTCGTTGCCCGATGTCAGGCAAGAAGCAGAAATGATGCTTATCCACTCCCCGAATGTGTGACCGTTCGGAGCGCCGCTTTCAAATACAAGCGTTGTGTCATCCGTGTGCGCTCCGCATTCGCACGAATAGAAATACTTTGCAGGATTTACACAATACGCAGGAAATGCAAACGTATCCTCGTTTACGGTCTTGACATCAAATGTATGATTTTCTTTATTGATTTTTGTCTGACAGTTCTTACAAAGATTATAGTGTCCGGTAAGATCGGAATAATGCAGTTTACCGTCACTCTCGTGTTCGACCTTATAAGTCAGCGTGAAACGTGCCAGAGCCTTATCCTGAGTGCCTGCCGATGCATCCGCATAAGCGGTTCTGTCTGTTATAGCGATGAAATCTTCTGTATAAGTTCCTGCGGCTAAATTGCTGTCGGGCTTAACTGTGAATGTTGCCGTTGCGCCCTTTGCAAGCTTTGAAGAGCCGTCATCGGCAGTACCCCATTCATTGCCGTTTGAATAGGATACTGTAAACAAAGAAGTATCAGTTATGGCACCGCTTGCTTTATTAAGGTCGGATTCCTTTACTACTCTGTACTTTGCTATAGAACCGCCCTCTGTGACTTTCACCTTGAGCGATACTGCCTTTGTCGGGTTGCCGTTATCAAAATCTGTACCGATGTCGACAGTTGACACAGGATTGTTTTCGCTGTCTGTTACAGATATTTCAACATCTTTAAGACTTGCGTCTGCAGTTACGATAAGGTTGCGGTCAACCGAAAGTGCGATGAACTCACCTGTCGTGCTGTCAAACGTGTACATATTGTCAGGTACCGCATTACCGTCAATATCTGTTACCTTAACGCCTGAGAAACGGTATTCATCGGGATCGTTCAGAGCAAATACAAGCCTTGAAGAAACTCCTCTCATAGCAAAGACATTTCCGTCCGTTACGGTTGTTTCATTCGTATTATTTGCCTTTATGCAATAGGGCATTACATTTACTTGCGGCTCGCTGTCATCTATTATTTCACCGTCACCGATGCGGACAATATTAAGTCTGTTTGATTCCGATACTATTGTGTTGGCATCGGCAATATCGATTAAAGTATTTCCGTGCGACAGCTTTATTTTATAGCCGGTTTCCGCAATGCACTTACCGCCTGCATAATCCAGCGTATATCCGGTACCGTAAGCAGGTGTGAACCTGCGGATAACGCCGCCGTTCGTCTTTGTTATCTGTGCCGCACTGCCGGCTTTTGTAATACTGCCGTTTGTGAGTATCGTACCGTTATCGACAGACAGAGTACCTGCTACGGAAATATCGCCGTAGGTTTTAAAAACAGTGCCGTCAGTTACCTTCGCCGTTCCGTGACCGATTATATCAAGCTTTGCATTTTCGTAACCGTTCACAGACAGGAGCTTAAAATCGCCCGAAGTATCGCCTGCATCGGAATCATCGAGCTTATTGACATTGAGAATACCGTTTACTGCGTATATTCCGCTTACCGATGTTCCGTTATTTCCCTGCTTGCCTTTATAATTATCCTGCTGTTCAGACGGTACATAGATATTTGTACCGGAGTTTCCGCCTCTGCCGGCTGTAACGTTAAGTATGCCGCCATTAAGATACACCTTTGTATTATCGGTTATAGCCGCACCGCCGTTACCGCCGTTACCCCCAATGCCGTAATACTTTTCATTTGTATCGTGGTCAGTGTTATAACCTGCATCGCCGCCTTTACCACCATCGCCGCCGATAACAGTTACTGTACCGCCTGCGACCGTGAATGACGAAACATTTACCGCAACTTTGCCGTCCACACCGTTATCCCCGTTAGCCTTATCGGAACCGCTATCCGTCGAACCCCATCCGCCATTATCGCCGTACGCTCCGATAAAGCCGATAACACCGCTTGCGCTTTCACTCTCACTATAAAAGGTTATTGTTGCGTCTGTGCCGGAAATACCGTTCACTACACTTACCTCTGCACCGTTCTTGAGTATGACATTTACATTTCCTTTGAGATCTACAGGATTTGTTGTTGTACCGATACCAATGTTACCGTCAGCCACATACCACGTTTCTTTGCCGGCAATGCCCCATGCGGTATCGGAAGAAGCTATCTTTGTATAATCAGTTACCGTTCCGCTTATAACAGTGCCGTCTGCAGACAGTCCGTAATAACTCACCGCTTCAACGGCAATTGCGTTTATCGCCATAAAGGACAGCGAGCCGACTGCAAGCACGGCAGATGTTGCTATGCCGGCTATGATTCTGGTTGAAAATGTTCTTTTCATTTGTCTCTCCTTATCCGGGAAATTTCAAGTAATGATATACGTTACTTATCTATCTTACAATTGTAACATTCCATAAAGAGAATTTCAACAAATATGGCACGAACGGTCAAAAAATGGCGGCGAATGGTATAATTACCTTCGCCGCCTGACTATAATGAATGATTACTTATCAAAACCGAGCAATTTCTTCGTTCCTGCTTTTTCAAGTGCAACTGTCAGAAGCACACCTGCTATAAGCCCTACAGCGCCCTGTATTGCATTTCCGAAAATGCCTGCCGCCGCAACTCCCCACGGCGAGCCGATAAGCCATACCGATGTAAGCACCATTACATCACCGAGATTTACATAGCCCTTTGTAAGCGGCATAGGTATCTGTACCACCATTGTCGCAACACAGGTAAGTGCGGCAAGCACAGCCGCCGTAACCATTAATGTGAGATTTTTTGTCTTTACCATTTCTTTTATCTTCTTTCTTTTGTATTTGGCTTATTTGCCTTTTTTCATATCATTAGCGGAGTAAACGACCTCCGCATAGATAGCCGCAATAATTCTGTACAGCTCGACCGGTATCGTTTCACCGCTGTTGAGCATTACAAGAAGCGCCGCCGTGCTGTCGTCACGGTAAACGGGAACGCCGTTCTCGTCTGCGATATTTATAATCTTCTTCGCAAGCTCGCCAAGGCCGGACGCTACCACGACCGGAGCATAGTTAAGGTCGGGATTGTACTTAAGCGCCGCCGCAGCCTGCTTTCCTAAATTACGCTTGGACATTAAGACCCTTCCTCCTATCAATTATTTTTGGGAAAACCTCAGTCAGCACATGAGGCTTTCTCAGCACCGCAGTTTCAAATTTTGCGGGCTTATAGCCGATATTCCTTATTATAAGGTCGATCTTATCGGTCAGCTTTTTTATCTTGAAGCCGAACTTTTCGGGATAAAGAAGCGACAGATTGATGTTTTCACCCAGTGCGTACATATCGACCTCAAAACGTCCTATAGATTCAACGTCAAATGTCAGGAACAAGTGGTAATTCTTCTGTCCGACAGGCGTGTTGTTGGGGTTGTTCTCATCGTTATCGACCCACAGCTCGCCGAATGCCTTTGTATCCTCAATCTGCAACGGCAGGATATAGTGTGCAAGAGGCGTGAATACACCCGGTGCATTGAGAAGGCTTTGCAGAAGATTTGACGCATTGAAATCGTCCAGTGACTGAATAGCCTCGTGATTTATATTCTTACCGATAAAATCGGTCAGCTTATCAAGAGTAGACGGTGCGGAAGGGATATTGCTCGAAGGCGGCAGTTCCTTACGCTGTGCCATCTCGTTTACTATATTTGTGAAAAACTCAAAAAGCGTGTCACGCTGAGGTATATCCGGCATTTCACGGAGAATCTCATTGAGGTAGTCAACAAGTGCCGCCATATCCTTGATTCCCTGAAAATCACGATGTACGGTCGGAATAATCTGTCGGCTGTCAGTACCTGTCAGCATTGCCATTATTATATTCTTAAGTGTCTGCAATCCGGATTGTTTTCCTTCGTCAAACGGAGATATCAGAAATTCTAGCTTATCCCTGGATAAATCCAGCTCCGCAAGATAGCTTTCATCGGATAAATGTGACTTAATGAACAAAGGCAGAGTTAATTTTTCAGCTTTATTGTCAAAAATGCTTAAATAGTCTTGATTTTCTGACTGATTTAGTGTATTATTATAACTATCAGGAATATCCGACATCTCGCTGAGCTGTTTTTTGCTGAAGATCTTCTTAAGAAGATTTCCAAATGCGACGGACAGCTCACGGCGCATATCATCGGACGGTATATATGCAAGGAGGTTTGCAAAGCTCTCCTTGAGCATACCGTTGTTGGTGTTGTAGCGTGAAAGGTTATGTATTATGAGCGGAATGAACGTCTGTGTTCTTTCATCGTTCAGAAGACTTGCGGAAACGTCCTTCAGCAGTGCGAGGGTTTCACTCTTGAGCGGCTCGAACATATCAGCCGCACTACTGCTCTTCCACTGCGATGACAGGTTTGCAAGCTTACGGGAAAGCGATTCATTTGGTGAAAAATATTCGGACAGGAATTTGAGATTCGCACCAAGCGCATTAAGTATCTCCTGCTTGTTTGATGAATAGTTGAGCGCTTTGAGTAACTGACCGATACTTTCTTTTATATCGGGGCTTGTGGTTGTCTTAAGGATACCGTGGAGCAGCTTGTAAAACTCATCACCGCTGAACATCGTGTTCTGCTTTTCCTGGTTCTGGATCTCACGCACCAGCTTTTCGGGAGCAAGATAAAAGCTCTTGATAAGCTCGTTCATATCGTCGTAAAGCTCTGTGTAACCGTTGATCATCGTCTGCTCGAGCAGATCCGAGCTTAACAGGTTCTTGAGCGTTTCGACCGCCATAGTGGGATCTTTTATCTGAACAGTAAGCGGAGCAAGGTTCTTTCTGCCCATCATCATTGCGGCGGCAGAATCGTTATCCTGCGCAGTAGATGTTTTGATAGGCTGAGCAAGCTCGACCATATCAAACGGTTCTATATTACCGTCATACTGGCGGTTTGTGAATGAATAGCTCTTGTTATTGGAAACGGGAGCCGTTATCTGCGGAATGTTGGGCATATATATTTCCTTTCAGATGCAAGTTCTGTAACTGCATCGCACTTGCTTGACAATAAGTTTAGCACATTTTTTTTAATTTATCAATATCAATCTTACGATTGCAAAATAAAAAAATTAGGGAAAGGCGGTTTTGTATATGGCAAAGGTTGAACCCGGCATGGAATCCATGCTCGAAATGTACATATTTGAAACCAATACGCTGCTTGAACAGCTCGATGAAATTCTTCTAAGAACGGAGGACGCAAATGTGTTCTCACAGGAGGATATCAACGAGATATTCAGAATAATGCACACAATCAAAGGCTCCTCCGCAATGATGGGATTTGAAAATCTCCAGCATCTTGCGCACAAGGGCGAGGATATGTTCTTTGTAATAAGGGAAAAGCCAGAAATTGCGAAGAACGCTCATTTTGTATATGAGTTGATATTTGAAGTATCCGACCTTTACAAGGCTGAAATCGAATATATCCAGAATTCGGGGGATGACGACTATACGCCTACAGACTTCTCGGAAACGTTCAAAAAGCTCGAAGACGCAACGGAAAGATTAAAGGCAATGGAAAACGGTGCCGCTCCTTCGGAAAGCGCTCCTTCGGAAAGCGCTCCTGCGGCAAAGCAGGAAGCATCTGCCGCTCCTGCAGGAAGCAACGTTGAGGGAAGCATGACCGTCCGTGTATTCTTCGAGGACGGCTGTAAGATGGAGAACCTCCGTGCTTTCCTTCTGCTGACAAAGATAAAGGATGTTGCCGAAGTTATCAGCTGTACTCCTCCCGATGTTGAATCCAATGCGGATACGGCAAAGGATATTGTCGAGAACGGTTTCCTTGTGACCTTCAAGGGCTTTGACGGCGACAATGATACGGTAATTAAAGCTATAGAAGGTGCAGTCAACGTTGAGTCTTACGAAATAATAGACACACCGTCTGCGGCACCTGCCGAAGAAAAGCCTGCTCCCGCACCGGTTAAAGAGGCTGCCCCCGTTGCCGCCCCTGCAAAGACGGAAGAAAAGCCGCAGGCTC